>RCNB010000739.1_pt1 | contig 21583 bp, 23 predicted proteins | sample 2041321 | NCBI WGS metagenome assembly RCNB01 (sample SAMN09708232, study PRJNA481090) | Marine sediment metagenome, whole genome shotgun sequencing project. | reverse complement strand
CTTTGTGACAACGTTAAATGTGACATATTTCTCTTGAGTTTTGCAACCCGAAAGTATGAAGTTTTTTTCGCCGCCGAAACCCTAGTTTTCGCCCTAGGGCCAAAACTAGGGTTTCGGCTTTTTTTACAACAGCAAGCTGTTGCGTTTATTACTTGAATCTAAGAATAATCACATCGTAGATTTGTCGAAAAGCACAACATCTTGAAATCTGTTTCGGCCACTTTTTTCGTTTTTCTTTATGTATTGGCTATGGTCCGCCCGGTCATGCCCCTGTTCGAATATGTTTTCGATCAAGATTATATTGCCGACTTTCTCTGTATCAATAAAGACAAGGTAGAACTACAAATGCAACGGTAAGTGTTATCTGATGCAGCAGCTCGACAAGCAAAATGAGGAGAAAAGACAGAACCTGCCCCGTATTGCAATGGAAGAATACCCTATCGGGTTCGTTGATTTTCTTTCTGTCGACCCTCCCGAAAAAAAGATAATTAGTAGCATTGCTTCACAACAGTATACAAATCACTACAATTTCTTGTTTAGTGGTCAAAGTTTCCACCCGCCCACAACACTGATCTAGTTTCAGATCAGCGTTTTTGAATTCTTTTTTTGAGATTTCAAGAGTGCCATTACTTCAATTTTAGTTTTACACTTATTTCGAATGAAACTTAGATTAGCTGCCATAGCTATTATGGCAACAGTAATACATATGCACAGGAAACAGAGAACGATACTAAAGAAAAATGGTCTGCCGGAAGACCCGACGGACACGCCCCGATTTCGGTAATGGGCAACCATATGCACGGCAAGGGTGAGTGGATGTTCAGCTACCGCTATATGTTCATGAACATGGAAGACCTGAAACGAGGTAGCGACAATGCCTCTTTTGATGACGCGCTAGCCGACTACATGGTCACCCCGACCAAGATGCCCATGAACATGCATATGCTCGGGGCAATGTACGCACCTAGCGATAAAATCACCCTAATGGCCATGGTCAATGTCATGTCTATGGAAATGGATCACGTTACCCGTATGGGTGGTATGTTCACAACCGAAGCTTCAGGTTTTGGAGACCTTAAGGTTTCGGGACTGTACCGATTTTTTAATAAGAACGAGCAAACCATGCACGGGCAACTAGGCTTCTCCATACCCACGGGGAGTGTAACGGAAAAGGATGTAATTCCCGCATCCACGCCAAACGAAGTAAATTTACCATACCCCATGCAAATAGGAAGCGGAACCTTTGATACAAATCTGGCCCTGACCTACCTTTGTCAAGGCGATTTGTTTTCGTATGGGGGCCAATTGCGCGGAACGTTCCGTTTTGGAAAGAACTCAAGAGACTACAGTTATGGCAATCGGTATAGCCTAAACAATTGGTTAGGCATAAAGGCTGCAGATTGGCTGAGCTTTTCGGCCCGAATCGAAGGCCTTTTAGTTGGAGAAATCAATGGATTTGATCCTAACCTGAACCCTATGATGGTGATTACGGCCGATACCGAAAATTCTGGAGGCGATCTTATTAATTCTGGAATCGGCTTCAACCTTTATGGGCCTTCGGGGGCACTAAAAAACCTGAGATTCGGTTTTGAATTTGGTTATCCGTTATATCAAAACCTTAACGGTATTCAGCTTAAAAACAAAGAGACCTTAACACTCGGGCTACAATACTCTCTATAAACGAAACTATAGGGCCATTTCCATTTTCTAGTAGTTTTGCTCCTGAGCGGAATGGCCTATATTTGTTGAAAATACACCGATGAGAAAAATTATTTTACTAGTTGCCATACCACTACTACTATCTGTTTCTTCTTGTAAGGAGGAAAAAGAAAACACCCAGATGAAGGAGGTGATGGCCATACACGACGTGGTAATGCCAAAAATGAGCAAATTGGGAAGTTTGGTTGGTGAGCTTAACGATAAAGAAAATGACAGTACCGATTTAAGAATACAATACGAGCAGGCTCGAAAAGACCTTCAAGCCGCCAACAAATCGATGATGGATTGGATGCAGAATTTCGGAAACCGGTTTGATCCCGATGAAATATTGAACGGGAAGGAACTCTCTGATCAAAAAAAGCAATGGCTCGATGAAGAGGAAGAAAAGGTAAAGGCGCTGCAAGAAGAAATCAATTCGAGTATAGAAAATGCAAAAATCCTATTGAATAAAAATGATTAGGGCTTTGCAAGATATCGAGTAAAACATCCGTTAAAAGACTTTCGAAAGATACCGTCACGTATTCCGTCTATTTTTAAAAAAAAAGTGCATATGGAGTTTTTGAAAACCACAGCAGTATTTAAATTGCTTCCTTTTCTTGTTGCCGGAATGTTGTTCAGTTCATCATCTGTCAAGGCACAAGGCTCAGAGAAAGAGCCAACCAAAATGGAGCAAGTTATGGCATCCCACGACGAAGTGATGGATGAAATGCCCAAACTGGTAAAACTCATAAACAAATTGCAGACAAAGGCTGATGCTTCCTATGACAAAATAAAATATAAAAAAGCGATAACAGACCTCAAGTCGGCGAATAAATCGATGATGACCTGGATGAGCGGATTTGGTGAGCGGTTCGAAGCTGATGAGATGATGAAAGGGAAAGCATTGAGCGAACAAAAACAAAAATGGCTACTTGAAGAAGAACAAAAAGTAGCTGCCCTGAAAGAAGAAATTGAATTGAGTATCGGAAAGGCAGAGGCCCTTATTGGGGAATAAAATTCCAATCTAAAATTTCCAAAAAGGCTTACTTCCCAATCCTAACCTCTGAGGTTGTAAAAGCGTAATTTTTTTCGCACTTAAATTTGTGCCAGAACCAACACTTTTCAATCCTTCCAGTTCAAAGTCTCCATAATACCCCTAATATCATTTTGCAGGTAGGCCGCCGCAGGATAGATGGAATCATAGTTAGGCCTCGTAAAAAAATAGAGCGATCCCGTAACAAAGTGTCGCGTGCTATCGGTAACATAAAACTGGGCCTGAGAGGCCGCGTTACCACTTACCTCATAGAACATGCCATAAACCTTGTTCTCCTCGTTGATGAAAGGTTGTTCTGAAATACCATCTGCCTTTACCGAGTGCTCATAACTGAGTTTCTGGGCATCGGAGAGTAGTTTTTCAATGTTGCCTTTCACTCCTTTGTAGTTGATGAAAATTTCGCCTTTCATCTCGGGATACTCCAAGGTCAGCGAACCACTTTTCTTATTCTTAAGTTTCGCCTTATCATTGTATTTAAAACTGAAGTTATCGGTTTCCAACTCGCCCAGTTCTGGCTTGGAATACTCCAAACGAAGCTCGGCCTTGGGCTTTGGCAACACATCTTCTTTGCAACCTATAAAAGAGATGCATAAGATTAGAAAGATAAAAATCGATCTATACATTATTGGGTAAGGTAATTTTAATTTGCTTTAGTCTCTTTTTATCCAAGCTCTCGACTACGAAACGATAGTCGTTGAACGCCACAATTTCTCCCCGTTTAGGAAAGCTTCCCGCAATCTCCAGGACGAAACCGGCAATAGTTTCCGATTCTCCTTTTTGCCCCTCGAATTCCGCTTCATCTTCAATTTTGACTACTCTATAGAAATCCTTTAATGTTGTTTTTCCATCGAACACGTAATTGAACTCATCTAACTTCGAGAATATTAAATCTTCGTCATCGAATTCATCTGTAATATCCCCTACAATTTCCTCTATAATATCCTCAAGGGTTACGATACCCGATGTGCCACCATACTCATCGACTACAACGGCCAAATGGTTTTTCTTTTCCTGGAACTCTAGAAGCAAATCATCCAATTTTTTATTCTCTGGAACAAAATAGGGTTCCCGAATCAATTTCATCCAATTAAATGTTTTTCTATCGATATAGGGCAGCAAATCTTTAACGTAAAGTACACCCAGAACATTGTCCATATTTTCCGAAAAAACAGGAATACGGGAGTATCCGTTATTTTTTATCTCGGCCAATACTTCAGGAAATTTCATGTCTTCGCTCAAGGCAAAAATATCGATACGGGGCCGCATGACCTGTTTGGTATCTGTATTGCCGAACGAAACAATACCCTGTAAAATTTTCTGCTCTTCTTTAGTCGTATCGCCATTGTCGGTCAATTCCAATGCCTGCGAAAGATGGTCGACGCTTAGGTTCGATTTCTGCTTGCCCAATTTATTGTAAAGAAAAAGGGTGCCCGAACGCATAGGTAGACTAAGCGGCGAGAAAAGAAAATCCAAGACCTTTAGGGGATAGGCCATAATATGGGCAAAAAAGATCCGATTCCGATTGGCATAGACCTTTGGTAGTATTTCGCCAAACATTAAAATTAAAAAGGTCGCCAAAATGACCTCTAAAACAAACCGCACCCACTCCAAATCTATATTCGTAAAAAGTGTATCTCCGATAACGCTAAACAGCAATACGACTGCGATATTAATGGCATTGTTTGCAATCAATATCGTGGCCAAAAGTTTTTTGGGGCGATCCAATAATTTTATGATAATGTTGCTTCTGGTCGTTTTCTTTTCGCCAATTTCGTTGACATCACTTGCTGAGAGTCCGAAAAAGGCGACCTCCGCACCGGATATAAGTGCCGAACAGGTCAACAATACAATAAGAATAACGATTTTGAGCGCAAATGCCCCTTCGAAAGCAATAAAATTGGGCAATAAACTAAGGGGGTCAGGATCCAATAGTCAATGATTTAGTTTAGAAAGGTAAGTCATCCTCTTCTGATGGACTCAAAGAAGAGGTCTGTTTGGCAGGGCCGGAACTTACCAAATCGGTGTTTTGTTTTTGGGGCTGTGCGGTGCCTTGAGAATTCGCCGTACTTTCTTTTTTGGTGGTCAAAAAAGTAAAATCTTGTACATGCACTTCTGTGGTATATCGGGTGTTACCATCTTCACCTTGCCACTGCCGATTTTTCAATCGACCCTCTACATAAACCTTGTCGCCCTTGCTTAGGTACTTTTCACATATTTCGGCAGCTTTGTTACGCAACACTACGTTGTGCCAATCTGTATTTGTAATGCGCTCGCCCGTTTGCTTACTTGTATAGCTTTCGTTGGTGGCAATAGGAAATCTACCAATACACCCACCACCTTCAAAATAATGCATTTTCACCTCATCTCCCAAATGTCCTATCAACATTACTTTGTTCAGCGTACCGCTCATAAACTTTGTCTTCTATAAGAAGGGGTAAAAGTACGAATTTTAGAGACTGTTTTGGAATGTATGATTGAATTTTTTATTTGTCACTTTCGATGTAAAACGAGGCAACCCCGACTGTTCAAGGTAAAGCATAGTAGCGTTACGGTTCATCCCGAAGTTTCTGGATTTACGAAGTTATGTGCAAAAAGGGACATAACCGCCTGCCGGACGGGCAGGAAGAAACAATCGATAAGTTTCAATACAGCCTTTTGAACGTTTTCAAGAACTCAGCAATCAAAACAGGTACGGGATATTTCTCGAGTTCCGTGAACGGAATACTTCCCTTTACACCAGTATCGGATTTAATTATCCAAAACGTGGTGTAAAGATGCTGGTGCGATAGTTTATGAATGATAGGCGCCGCATTATACTGGTTGATTTCGATAGTATTTTTGAGCCCTGGAAAATTTTCCAAACTTTGTTTTACTTCATTTTCGCCAATTTCCTTTCCGGACTCCAGAAGTGGAAATTCCCATAAGTTTTGCCAAATTCCTTTTCCTATCCGCTGTTTCAAAATCGTATGGCCATTAGGCGATGAGGACACTAAATAATTAAAATAGCGATTTCTGACCTTCTTTTTTTTTAATTTGACGGGTAGCTCATGAACCCTGTTGGTTTGAAGTGCTACACAGCTATCGTTCAATACACAATGAAGACAATACGGCTTTTTAGGCTTACACTGAATGGCACCGAATTCCATAATACCCTGATTGTAGTCTCGTATGTTTTCAGTGTTCATAACCTCTCGCGCCAACTTCTTAAAGTATTTAATGCCATCGGTGCTGTTGATTGGTTTGTCTATACCGAAATATCGGGAAAGCACGCGGTAGACATTTCCGTCGACAACAGGTTCCGGCAGACCGAAACATATCGAGGCAATGGCACTGGCTGTGTAATCGCCTACCCCCTTTAATTTCAGTAATTCATCGTAGGTGTCGGGAAAAATTCCGGCATATTCCTTTACTACAATTTTGGCGGTGGCATGCAAGTTTCTAGCGCGTGAGTAATATCCCAACCCTTGCCATAGCTTCAAAACTTTTTCTTCGGATGCACTGGCCAATGTGTAAACGGTAGGAAAATTCTTTATAAATTCAAGATAATAAGGTGTACCTTGATCCACTCTAGTTTGTTGCAATATAATTTCGGATAGCCAAATTTTATAAGGGTCTTGGGTAACCCTCCATGGTAGCGCACGCTTATTTTCGATATACCAAAGAAGAATTTTTTGGGAAAAAGTCATGTATCGGACCAACTGAATTACAAAAATAATGGTTTATTTTGCGAACTTTCTTATACTTGTGGCTATAAAATAAAAAAAGGAGTTGAATGACTTAAAATTAGCCCTTTAGCAGGAAAGAATGAATTTAATTTATATATTTGCGTCCCGAAAAAAATTATACTGAAAATTTAACACGAAAAATGACGAAAGCAGAAATTGTATCAAAAATCGCAGACAAACTGGGAATTGAAAAAGGAGACGTACAAGCAACCGTTGAGAGTTTTATGGAAGAGGTGAAAGCATCTCTTGAAGGCGGTGATAATGTTTACTTACGAGGTTTTGGCAGTTTTATCATTAAGACAAGGGCCGAAAAGACAGGAAGAAACATCAGTAAAAATACCACTATCAAGATTCCGGCACACAATATTCCGGCGTTCAAACCTGCAAAGGTATTTGTAGAAGGAGTGAAGAGCAACGTACAGGTCAAATAATAGTAATCAACAAAATAGGAATTTATGCCGAGTGGTAAAAAGAGAAAAAGACATAAGGTGGCTACCCATAAGCGCAAGAAGCGTAGAAGAGCCAACCGACACAAGAAAAAATAACCGCAGGTAGGGGCTGATAATTATCAGCCCCTATTTGTAATATAATTTAACTGTTTTTTATTCATACGCTCATTGACATAGGGATTCAAAAAAAGAATTTCGGCGGATTTCATTAAATCCGTTTCAATCATTGTTTAATCAATTTGTTCGCTCCCGACAATTATTGTGGGCGGATAAATACAAATATATTCAGGTGAATAGAGAATTAATCGTAAGATCTAGTTCCGATGCCGTTGATTTTGCCCTTTTAAAGGATGGAAAGCTCGCTGAATTGCACAAAGAGGAAGACAACAACGATTTTTCCGTTGGTGATATATTTTTGGCCAAGGTACGCAAGCCCGTAACGGGTCTCAATGCAGCCTTTGTCAATGTAGGTTATGAGAAAGACGCTTTTCTTCATTACCACGACCTCGGGCCCCAATTGGCCTCGATGCTAAAGTTCATAAAACAAGTGAGTACCGGTAAGCTAAGAGATTATTCTCTTGGCAAATTTCCCACCGAAAAAGATATTGACAAAAATGGTGTGATAACCTCTGTTATCAAAGCGAATCAATCGCTATTGGTACAAATTGTAAAAGAACCCATTTCAACCAAAGGACCAAGAATAAGCTCCGAACTTTCAATCGCGGGACGCTATTTGGTTATGGTACCCTTTTCAGACCGCGTTTCCGTATCACAGAAGATAGGGAGCAACGAAGAAAAAGATCGGCTAAAAAGGCTGGTAAGAAGCATTAAGCCAAAGGGATTTGGAGTCATTATCAGAACGGTCGCAGAAGGCAAAAAAGTAGCGGAACTTGACAAAGATCTAGAAAATTTGCTGGCCAAATGGTCGGCAATGTGTAAAAAATTGTATAAAGCGCAAACCCCTTCAAAAGTATTGGTAGAACTAAACAGAGCTTCTTCAATACTAAGGGATGTTTTCAACGATTCCTTTACTGGAATCCATGTCGACGACCAAACGCTTTATGAGCAAATTCAAGATTACGTGCAAGAGATTGCGCCAGAAAAGTCATCGATAGTAAAACTGTATGAATCACAGGTTCCCATTTTTGAAAAATATGGAATAGAGCGGCAGATAAAAACTTCTTTTGGCCGTACCGCCAGCATGAGCAAAGGTGCGTACCTCATTATAGAACATACCGAAGCGCTGCATGTTGTAGATGTGAACAGCGGTAACCGTTCGAACAAGGCCAAAAATCAAGAAGATACTGCTTTAGAGGTAAACATTTTGGCTGCCTCGGAAATCGCAAGGCAATTACGCCTGCGAGATATGGGCGGCATTATCGTTGTCGATTTTATCGATATGGTAAAAGCGCCGCACAGAAGAAAACTTTTTGATCACCTTCGGGACGAGATGAAAGACGATCGTGCAAAGCATAAAATACTACCTCCGAGCAAATTCGGACTTATACAGATTACGCGACAGCGGGTACGACCCGAGATGAACATCAAGACAACCGAAGAAAACCCGAACGGAAGCGGGAAGGAGATAGAAGCTCCGATAGTCTTGATAGACAAGATCAATTCAGATCTCGAAAAACTATTAAAAGGCCCTAAAAAGGATAACGGAATTACACTAAACATCCATCCGTTTATAGCTGCCTATATCACTAAGGGCTTTCCTTCTTTACGTTCCAAGTGGTTTTTGGAGCATAAGAAGTGGATTAAAATACAACCAAGGGATGCCTACACGTATCTCGAATACCGTTTTAAGGATAAAGACGGTAAAACCATTTACTGATTAATTATTGATCAGAAATTACTAATTGCAAAAGCGACCTTCGACAACGGGGGTCGCTTTTTTGGTTTTAATGGGTTTTGTCTTCGAATTACATGATATTTACAGGAATGACAAAAGCCTACTCCCTACAAGAAGCCACTAGAAAACTAGAAAGTTACTGCGCCTACCAAGAGCGCTGCCATAAAGAAGTGGTTAACAAGTTACTGGAAATGCGTATGATTCCGGAAGCGATCGACCATATTGTTGTTCACCTCATAGATGAAAACTATTTAAATGAAGAACGGTTCGCCCAAAGCTTCGCAAGGGGAAAGTTCAATATTAAAAAATGGGGCAAAAACCGCATTTCAAACGAGCTGAAACAACGTAATATTTCAACATATAATATCAAGAGTGCCCTCAAGGAAATCGATACTAAGGCCTATTCAAAAACATTTGACGAGCTGGCCGAAAAAAGGTTGAATCAGCTCACCGAAAAGAACCTTCAAAAAAGACGAAAAAAACTAGCCGATTATTTATTCTATCGTGGCTGGGAAAGTCATTTGGTCTTCGCAAAAATCAAGGAACTCGTGCCTTAATACGAGGTGAAATTCGACCCCAAGCACTCTTCCTGATCCTCTTCGAAGGACAGAGAACAGTTTTAGAACATCCTCACTTCAATCTGGCAACTTTCCAAGTACACTCACTAAAAAGGAAAACTAAGGCGACAGAACGCGCTTAGCGCGTTGAATCGCCCTCGTATTTTTATGTTCAATCCATTTTTGACCTTGAATTTTACGCATCACTATATCAAAATTCCGCATTATAAATACATTATAAAGCCCTTTGGCAAAATTGAATGGATTTTTCGGCCAGGCCCTTAGGCTCATCGAAAAACCAGGAGTAGTATATTTCATATAGTGCCAATACCCTTCAGGCATGTACAATACTTCGCCATGGTTCAATTGGGTGCAATAGCCAGAAGCGGACTTCAAAACCGGCCATTTTTCAAAATCTGGATTCGAAAAATCGATGCTTTCATGGGTAATAAGAGAGTGTGGTACCTTGTATAGATGTTTCGTTTCAGAAGGCGGAAATAAAATACACTCTTTTTTTCCTTCAAAATGAAAATGGAAGATATTTGCCATGTCAATGTCAAAGTGCATAAAGGTATGCGAGTCTGTTCCCCCAAAAAAAAGCATAGGTAGTTTTTTCTTCAGTTTGAGTCCGAAATCGGGAAAATCGTAATCTTGCTGAAGTTGTGGTACTTCTTTTAAAACATTCCAGAGAAAGATACGATATTTGGTCGGCTGTGATTTGAGTAGTTCGATGTAGTCGGCCATTTTCATCTCGGCATGGGGCTCGTTAAAACCATCTTCATGGTTTACAGGGCGATCATCGTACAAAGGTACCGTCTTGTCACCTGCGACCTGCTGTATATAGTCCAAGTTCCACTTCTGAACAGCTGGCCAGTTTTCGACTGCATGCTCAATGACCACTGGTTTCTGTGGCTTGAAATACTGTTGTATAAAATCTTCTTTGGTAATGGAACTTACCCTCGGAATAGCTTCAAGTTTCAATGGTATCTAGGTTATTTCTAAGAGGTAAAATTACTTAACCTTATAAAAAGATTTTCTTAAAATTAAGATAATGTAAGTTTATTAGACAAGTCTAGACTTCGTCTTTGCATCTTCATTACGTTCAATAGTATGAGCTGGTCGCGTCCACTTTGGTTTTTCACCCAAAGGTTGCAGCTGCGATTCAAAAGCTTCTATGGTTTTTGGTTGCGAAACCTTCGTAAACGGTTTTTGAGGATTGAGACCCAACAGCTTGAACATTTCCATGTCTTCACCAACATCGGGGTTCGGAGTGGTCAATAATTTATCGCCCGCAAAAATAGAATTGGCACCTGCGAAAAAGCACATGGCTTGCCCTTCCCTACTCATTTCAGTGCGCCCTGCCGATAGTCGTACCTGCGCTTCCGGCATTACGATTCGAGTTGTTGCTACCATACGTATCATTTCCCACATTGAAACGGGTTCCATAGACTCCATTGGGGTGCCTTCAACGGCTACCAAGGCATTGATCGGCACAGATTCGGGTTGTGGATTCAAGCTAGATAATGCGACCAGCATGCCTGCACGATCTTCCAATTGCTCCCCCATTCCTATAATACCTCCACTACAGACCGTAACGTTACTTTTACGGACATTGTCGATAGTTTCCAAACGGTCTTCAAAGGCCCGTGTCGAGATGACATCCTTATAATAATCTTCAGAAGTATCTAAGTTATGGTTGTAAGCATAAAGGCCGGCCTCCGCCAAACGTTTCGCTTGATTTTCGGTCAGCATACCCAAGGTACAGCAGACCTCCATATCGAGTTTATTGATGGTGCGCACCATTTCCAATACCTGATCGAATTCAGGTCCATCCTTTACATTACGCCATGCAGCACCCATGCAGACTCTTGAACTTCCAGAAGCCTTCGCGCGCAACGCCTGTGCTTTCACGTGCGGAACGGTCATTAAATCATTACCTTCAATATCAGTGTGGTAACGGGCCGCCTGTGGACAATAACCACAATCTTCCGGGCAGCCACCTGTTTTGATAGAAAGCAAAGTGGATACTTGAACCGTATTCGGATCATGATGTTTTCTGTGGATGGTGGCTGCATCGTAGAGCAGTTCCATCATTGGTCTGTTATAGATTTCTAGAATTTCACTTTTGGTCCAGTCGTGCCTTTTTTCGCTCATATACTTCATGTAATCTTCTTCAAAAATAACCTTTCTAATATTGAAATTGCAAATATCAAATTCAAAATAGCCGTTATACCGTATGAATTTGTTTCGCGGATTTCAATACGCTTAATAATACACTAACCGCGTTACCTCCAAACCCCACCGCATTTATCATCACCTTTCTAATATCTGTAGGGATTGAACTATAGGTTTTAAAAGGAACCTCAATAAATTTTTGTCTTTGCAACATCAACACAGCAAGTTCGATACTCAACATACCGGAGGCACCAAACGTATGGCCCGTTTTCCATTTGTTTGTCGTTAAAGCTGGAATATTTTTTCCAAAAACCTTCTCAATAGCTCTATACTCCGATAAATCACCTTTAATTGTTCCCGGTGCATGCATTACGATAGCATCTATCTCTTCAGGTTTCGTTTTTGCCAGTGCCATTTGCATTGAACGTTGAAAACATTGTGCATCAGTCGAAATCGAAATATTGTGTTGTAAAGGCTCGGTCGCATAGCCCACACCTTCGATTACTGCCAAAGTATTTTCAGAAACCCCTTTTTCCAAACAGGCGACTGATGCTCCTTCGCCAAGAATCATCATATTCTGCTTTTTCTCGAGGTCGAGGGCTCGGCAGGGGAATTCCTTACCAGAATTGCCTTTGAATGCGCTCATGTTGACACCTGTTTTGGAGTAAATTTTTAATGCCTTCATTTGAGCAATGGTAAAAGGCGTCAAAGGAGCTTCGCTACCACCGACCAAAAATTTATCGGCCATGCCACTTTTAATCCAAGCTACGCCGTTTAGCAACGCATGCAAAGCGGTGGAACACGTAATGGAATGTGATATTTCAGGCCCTTGGGTTTGTAGATCATGGGCTACCCACGACGAAATATTACCCAAAGTCGTTGTCGGCGAAGAAAGTGTAGATGTTTTATTTTTGAGGAGGAACTCTTCATGATATTTTTCAAAGAGCGATGTCGCACCTCTTGAGGAACCTATATTGATTCCGAAGTCATCGCCCATTTGCCAGCCTGCTTGCCGAACTGCTGCTCGTGATGCATAGAGGGCAAAGAGCACCGAATCGTCCAAATTTTTGTATTTCGAATCGGAGGTTTTAAGTTGTTGGATTTCCTTTTTTGCAGCTTCCGACAAAGGAGCAGCCCATTCAGAACTTTCTCCGAATTTCTTTTTTACAAAATGATGCACTCCGTTTTGATAGCTCTCCCAACTTTCTTCCATCGAAATCCCAAGCGGGGAAATCGATGAAATAGCAGTAATTGAAATAGGGGCTTCCCTCAACCCTTCCCCAGTTGGGGGGGAAGCTTCTTTAGTTATATTTTTAACCTTTTTGGCCAACATAAATTACGAGGGAGCGTATCAAACTATTTCTAAAGAAGACTTTATTACTTCGTAAACCTTTTGCAATTGCACATCGGATACAACATACGGAGCCAGAATATAAATGGTATTTCCCAACGGGCGTAAAAATACCCCATTATCCATAAAGTGTTTAAAAAGCTTATCCCTTAAATTGCCATAACGCTCCATTTTTACATTTAAATCTAAAGCATAGATGATACCGCATTGGCGAGTTCCTGCGACTTTAGGGTGGTCTTTTATTTCGACATCGAACTGCTGATGTGACTTCATTACTCGCTTTATATTATCCTGTATCTCTTCGGATTGTAGTAGTTCCAGCCCTGCCAAAGCAGCGGTACAAGCCAAAGGGTTTCCCGTATAGGTATGCCCATGGAACAGTCCTTTTGCAATTTCATCACTGTAAAAAGCATTGTATACTTTTTGGGTACAGCTTGTAATCGCCATAGGCAACAATCCTGCTGTCAAGGCTTTAGACAAACAGATGATATCTGGCTTTGAAGGAATATAATCAGATGCAAAATGTTTTCCTGTTTTTCCAAAGCCGGTCATGACCTCATCGGCTATGGTCAAAATATCATGGCTTTTTAATAGCCGCAGAATTTGGTCCAGTCCGTCCGCATCGTGCATTTTCATAGCGGCGGCACCTTGCACCAAAGGTTCGTAGATAAATCCGGCAATATTGTTATGCTTTAATCGATTTTCCAGATGGGGCAGTATGTCTCTGATATTGTTTTTAGTCGGTACAGGAATCCGTTCCACTTCAATAAAGAAATCTTCGAAGGGGCCGTTGTAGACCGATAGTCCAGAAACGGACATCGCCCCGAAGGTATCACCATGAAAACCCTCTTCAAAAGCGAGCATCACTTTTCGTTTTGTTCCTCTGTTAAAATGATACTGCAAGGCCATTTTAATACCTATCTCGCTCGCTGTGGAACCATTATCGGAAAAGAATAATTTCTCTTGACCAGAAGGTAATATTTTGACGAGCTCTTCGGATAATCTTACAGCAGGCTCATGGGTAAATCCACTGAAAACCACTTGATCCAACCGTTGCATTTGGTCGTAGACTTTAGCTAAAATATAATCGTTGCAGTGGCCATAAACACTAGTGTACCATGAGGCAATACCATCGATATACTCTTTACCATTTTCATCGTATAAAAGCGCACCTTTTGCCTTTACAATACCCAACATTTCTGGGTGTAGTTTGTGCTGGGTCAATGGATGCCATAGATGCTTTTGGTCTCTCTCGGAAAGACTTTTAGCTACGCTATTATTTGATACAGCCATTTTATCCATCTTACAAAGATGGCGAATTAAAATTCCAAATTCTAAGCACTTCCTAAAGTTTCGGGGCTTAAAAAATCTGTTTTGAAAGGTTGAACGGTGAAAAGGCTATTTCAGAGACCTGTCGCCTTATTGAACAAAATGTTTCGGTAGATAACCGTTGCTTGAATTCAAGTGTTCCCCTGTAAAAGCATTAATGAAATGAGTCTATTTAGATTCTGAGACAACTGGCTTTAGCAGCAATTAATACGAAATTAAATAACTATAAATCAGAAAAGTAGGAGTCCAATAAAATTGTACGCTGCTCTATAAAAGAATTTATGAACTCAATTTCTTCATCACTATAATTGAACTGCAATGATGGGTTCAAGGCCTCCCGTTCATATGCCCCATTATTTTTTAAATATTCGAAAGCTTTCTGGAACTTTTTCTGAAGCTTCAAAGTGCCTAATTCGCCTCCCCTTAGGAAATTCCATCTCGACTTGACTTCATCTATAAAATTCTTGTTCTTAGTAAGTCTGGTGAAGAGATTGTTCTTAAGGATATTCGAAGAAATGGGCATTCGTCTGCCAGTAAAAAAATTACCGAACGAACCGTCAAAGTCCCACCCAACAAAGAAGTATGGGTTATCGATATCATAACGGGCGGTGTAAAGGTTTTTTCCAAGATTGTCCAAGGCAAATATAAGATTCACAAAAATGTAGTAGTCCGCCGCATTACGCAAATCCAACATGCGAGATATCTTTTCGTCAAATTCCGCCGGGGTACTATTAGCTACAAAGTGAACTAGCTCATGAAGATTTGACCAATCAAATTCACCAATATCATCTGGATATTTTGCCTCAAACCCATCCCAATATATATTGCTATTATCATATTCGGAAGCCTTTTTGAACATTACGGCATCGCCCCAAGCACGCCCTTCATAAAGCTCACCTCGCAAACCGTCGTCATCGAGTTTTTTTAGAGACAATTGTTTTCTATCCACTTTTTCGCCCAAATAGTAGATTCCCCTATAATCTTCATTCACGAACAATTCACAATATTGCCGTTGAATTCCAACCTGAATTTCCACAAGCTCACTATGCGGATAACGGGCAATTTTGCTCCATAAATCATGGGACACAAAATCACGCAAACGAAGTGGTTCGTTGTATAGACCATCCAATACCCAATCATCATCAAGCCGCATACCCAAAAGGCTATCATTTATCTTTTCCCCTCCATCAGAGTCTTCCCATAGTTCGACCGAATACGATTTTTTGGGATAGCCCTGTGACGCTCCGCCTCTTAACTCAATACCTATGATGTGGTCTAAAGGTGATTTCCCAGTTTCGAGCAAACGCATTCGAGCCGGTATTTTTGGATCGTCGACAACGGTTCCGTTTCCTACTTTTATTGAAACAATAGGGAGCTTCGACTTATAGAGAAGGTAGTTCTCACCATTCGAAGAAACACGATATCCCTTACCCGTTTCGAATTGCGATGTCATGTTCTCAATTTCGTAGGTTCTATCACCTGCTTTAATCTTCTTGGAAAGTTTCGAATGGTTACCGTTATAAAGAATAAGCTTGTTTCCATTGTCCTTAATGAACGAACCTCCAAGGTCAATGGTTCCATCATTCATTGTTATTGGAAGAACTGTTCTACTACCTTCATTACATGCATATAATACAGACAACGATATCATACAGATAACAAACTTCCCTAACGGCATAAATGATATATTTTGAACATAGCTAAAAGTAAATAGAATGTTTGTATTATAAAAAGTCGTTATCCTCCTTTGATTATAACTATTTAGTCGTCACTTGGCCGCACATTGATTATCTGATTTTCACTTTAACTTCTAGGGATCTTGGCCATGGTCGTTCGGGGTTTATATCAATAGCATGCTTGACTAAACGATTCTATTGGCCACTAAAACGGTCCAGTGTGAGTGGCCGGGCAATTATGTTTTCAATACGATAATCTTGAAGGTTGGAAACTACTATAAGAATCAAGTATGTCAATTTGGTGCTGAATAAAATCGAGTAGCACTTTATATTCGAGAAGTTTATAAAAGTTCAGGAAGCCACCTGAAGAAGTCCTCCTTCGACCCATCAAAAGAAGGGAGATTTCATCTGGATAGTTAAAAAATCAGAACGTTTTTAATATGGGAGCGAACAAATCAGCATATTTTTTAATGACGGTCTTATCAAAAGTCTCTTCTTCGTCGATACGGCCGATAAGCGAAACCCCTGTTTTGTGTAGTATAATGTTCTCGGTCTGCGGATTTGCATCACCACTAAAGAGCAACGAAACATCATACCCCTTTTGCACCAACCAATTAACGGTCAAAAGCGTGTGATTGATACTCCCTAAATAATGTCTTGAAACTACCACGACCTGATATGTGGGCATAATAATATCTAGAACAGTATCAGTATCGTTAAAGGGTACTAAAAGGCCACCACAACCTTCAATCACCAAATAATTATCAGTCTCAGGCTCTTTAATATCATCGCAATTAATAAAGACGCCATCTATTTCGGCAGCCGCATGTGGACTCATAGGGGCGGTCAATTCATAACTGCTTTTGTGGATTACCGTTTTATCATTGGAAATCAAGGCCTTTACCTTATGGCTATCGGTATTATCCAAATCTCCCGCTTGTACGGGTTTCCAATAATCGGCCTCCAAGGCTTCGGTTATGATGGCCGAGGCTATCGTTTTTCCAACTCCGGTCGATATTCCGGTTACAAAAAATTGCTTCATATTTACTACTGATTAGTGATCATGCCACAATTTAGGCATTTGTATTTTCTTTTCTCAAAAAACGGGAAAAGTTTATTAAAAAGCCCCTTGCGTTCGTAGTAAGCTTCCGATTTTTGTGCTTTGCAATTTGGGCAGGCCACCGGGTTTTCATCATCGTCTACCGCATAGGCCCTTACCTCATTGTAAATGGTCAAAGCCTTTTCTTTGTCCTCGGTATAGACCTGTAATTTCACACCTCCGATAGCACCACTGATTAGTGGGTCTGAATTGATTGTATTCTCATCACGGAGAAAGACAGGAATTCCTTCGGATTCCAATTTCCCTTTGAGTATTTGAACATCCGCCGGATATTCAAAAGACGCGATGGTATAAAATTTTTGATTCATTTATTTCTATATCGAGCTCGAAATAATTTCGAGCATGGTTTGTATTTCTTCCTTCGTATTAAAACTATGCAAACAAATACGCAGACGTTCTTGCCCTTCGGGTACTGTTGGCGAACGGATCGGTCGTATATCGAACCCTGTATTTTGGATTTTTTCGGCAATTGATTTTACTTTTTCGTTTCCTGCTATCACACAACAATGAATTGCCGAATTACTACGGATGAAAAAGGGTTTCAACCGGCCCCCCGGCGAGACAAGATTTACCCTTTCGATTTCGCTCAGGGCAAGGGTTTCAAGTTTCGAATTGAAAAAAACAATGTTTTCCATTAAACGATTTTGTGCCTTTTGATTAGAATCGAGATGCATATACGCGGAAGAAATCGCCGCTACCGAATGTGGCGTAAGCCCCGTTGTGTATATTAAACTTCGGGCAAAGTTGACGAGATACCTTTTTAACTCCTTACTCCCCAATATGGCGGCACCATGGCATCCCATGGCCTTTCCGAACGTGATAATCCTCGCGAAAATCTGATTTTGCAAACCTAGCCGCTGTACCAAACCTTCTCCCTTTTCACCAAAAATACCGACCGCGTGAGCTTCGTCTACCACTAAATGGCAGTTGTGCTCTGTACAAAATTCAGTAAATGCTTTTAGATCGGGCGAATCACCATCCATAGAAAAGACAGATTCAGTAACGATATAGATTTCCCTTTCGTTAGGCCCTCCCAGAACCTTTCGGGAACGCTCAGCATCACATTTTAGTTTAAGATCATTTATGTCATTGTGCTTAAACTTATAACTTTTTGCATTCCCCAATTTGATGCCGTCACGAATACTGGCATGAATGTATTCATCAAAAAAAATGATATCGCCCCTTTGCGGTACCGCACTAAAGAACCCAATATTAGCATCATAACCCGAATTGAAGACCAAAGCCGATTCAGCTTCGTGAAATTTTAGCAAAATTTCCTCTAAATCATCATAAAGCTTATGGTTACCCGAAAGTAAACGAGAGCCTGTTGCCCCGTTTTTGACTATGCCCGCCTTCGATAGTCTTTCGGTGGCATTCTTGGCAATTTCCCTATTTTTTGAAAATCCCAAATAATCGTTAGAAGAAAAATCGACCAAACTATTCTCCTGAGGCAAATGTCTCAACGCATTTTGGGCCTCTCGTCGAGCAAGTTTTTTCTGTAGCTTTTTTGGAAATCTGGTCATTCCCCAAAAATAACTTCTTTATAAGGAATTTGATAGCCAACATCCACAGAAAAAAATCAATTTTCCATAACGGTTAATTCTACGTCCAGTTGGTTGTCGGTAGTTTGAATTTGTTCGACTGCTGCTTCCACTTGCTGGTTTTCGCAATCGTAATCCGAATTCAAAATAAGATAGTCTACATCGACACTTTCGAAAATCGGTATGGAAATATTCGTAGAAACCTGATTTTTATAGCCAAACGATTGGCTTTCATCTTCCACCGTTGCTGCACAAATCGCAAAAAGAAAACAAACAAAGTACACTAGGGATTTACGCATGGCATTAGTTTCGTAGCAACAAGCTCTGACTTGGAAGGTCTTAACACTTATTTAACAATTCAAATTGTGTTTACCCTACCCCTAAGCTCGTATTGAAATCAAAATTCAAAATGACCTGGCTTTTTATTACGTAAAGTGTATATTAGATTTTAAAAAAATTAGGAAAAACATGCCATACCGAATACTGTTTATTTTTTTGCTGCTTATTTACGGTAGGCTACTTGCCCAGACCAATTCTTATGAAATCTCTTTCAAAAATGCAGTTCATCACGAAGCGGTTATCAAAGGTGTTTTTCCCGATTTAAAAACCGATACGGTTTCTTTTCGCATGAGCCGTACGTCGCCAGGGCGATATGCACTGCACGAATTCGCAAAGAACGTCTACGGTTTCGTAGCCTCAGACAGTAAAGGAAAACCATTGGAAGTCACTCGCCCCGACCCATACCAATGGCATATCGTTGGCCATGATGGAACAGTGAACATCAGCTACACACTATTCGCCAACCGAGGTGGCGGTACGTATGCACAAGTCGACGAGACTCATGCACATTTGAATATTCCGGCAACGATTATATATGCACCCGCATTGAGTAAGCGAAAAATCGAGATCGAGTTCAAGGTCAGGGAAGATTTGAACTGGAAGGTGGCCACGCAACTACCTTTGGTCTCGGGTACTACCTATTCAGCCCCCGATTTACAGTATTTTATGGATAGCCCGACCGAAATTAGCGATTATGCTGTTCGCGAATTCAAAGTCGGCTCCAAAGGAAAAAACCAAAACATACGTTTCGTACTTCACCATAATGGCACAGAAGCCGAGTTGGACACCTATTTTGAAAAGGTTAAAAAAACCGTTTTGGCCGAAAAAGACGTCTATGGTGAACTGCCCGATTTCGATTATGGCACCTACACTTTTTTAGCCTGTTACATTCCCAATGCCTCAGGGGATGGTATGGAGCACCGAAATTCTACCATTTTGACCAGCACAAAAGGTTTTGACAATGGCGGTATGGAGGGTAACATCGGAACGGTTTCCCACGAATTTTTCCATGCTTGGAACGTGGAGCGTATCCGCCCAAAATCTTTAGAGCCCTTTAATTTCCAGGAAGCCAATATGAGCGGTGAACTCTGGTTCGCCGAAGGTTTTACAAGTTACTATACGAATCTTATTCTTTGCAGGGCGGGAATTATTACACCCGAAAAATATGTTGAAGGATTAACAGGAACGTTCAATTACGTTTGGAATTCGCCTGCAAGGCAGTTCTTCAATCCTATTGAAATGAGCTATCAGGCGCCTTTTGTCGATGCCGCCACTTCGGTCGACCCCGTGAACCGTGAAAACACATTTATTTCCTATTATTCCTATGGAAGTGTACTCGGTCTGGCCTTGGATGTATCCCTTCGGGAAAAGGACTTGAACCTTGACAATTTTATGAAGCTGGTCTGGCAAAACTATGGGAAAAAGGAAATTCCCTATACCGTAAAAGACCTGCACACCAGTCTAAATCAGTATGCGGGGAAAGCTTTTGGTGATGATTTCTTCGGAAGCTATATCTATAAAAGTGGAATGCCAGATTATAAATCGCTATTAGAATCGGTGGGCGTCGTTTTAAAGCAAAACTCGGAAAACCCCTATTTCGGTGTTACGGCTTCCCTCAATGGCGATGGTAACGCTAGAATCAAATCAAATCCGAAAATCGGTAGCCCGGCTTACAAAGCGGGCCTCGACAGAGGGGATATCATCACTTCCATAAACGGCGCAAATTTTCCTGATGGGCAGCAATTCGATGCGGTTATCGCGCAGTTCAAAGTAGGGGATGCCCTGCAAATTGAATTTGAAAGGTTCGGGGTGCAAAAAAGAACTTCCGTAGTGCTGGAAGCCGACCCAAAACACGCTATTTATCTTATGGAAAAAGAAGACGACAAACCTTCAAAAAAGCAGTTGCAACAACGAAACGATTGGCTTAAAAGAGCGTAAGTATGATTAGCTACGAAAGGGTATCATCGGATGAAGAATTGGAGCAAATATTAGTGCTTCAACGCAAAAACCTACCCGCCATCATTTCCTCGGAAGAAAAGGTCAAAGAAGGTTTTGTAACCGTCTCGCACACCTTTGAAATCTTAAAGAAAATGAACACTGCCTGTGCACATATCATAGCAAAATCAGACGATAAGGTTGTTGGCTATGCCCTGTGCATGCATCCAAAATTTGCCAATGAAATCCACGTGCTTCAGCCCATGTTCGATGAAATCGATTCCATTGAACCAACTATTGAAAACTATATCGCTATGGGGCAGGTCTGTATCGATAAAGCTTTAGAAAACTCTACGAAACCATGCAGGTATCCATACGCCCCGAATTCGATACCATTATAACAGAAGTCGATGCCAAAAATTCGCGCTCACTACAGGCACACTACGGCATTGGGTTTACAGACTTAAAAACGTACAGCGTGGGAGGGCAGGATTGGAAAGTGATTAAATTACTTCTGAAGGTGCCTAGCTGTAACTTGGTCACATTATAACTTAGAGAAATATCGGGCTCAAATAGGTCGTAATCTGGTCTTGACGTGCCAGTAAGTTTATAAGAAAAAGTGCCTCGGCAAAGTGGATTTTTTTAATAAAGAACATGATCATAATTCGCCGGAAGCGATTTTCGGATCTTTTCGAATTTGCCTTCTGCATCAAAAAGAACTTCAAACTGTTCGTAGCCCTTGTTTTTCTTGCCTGAGACGATCAGTTTATATTTTATAC
>RCNB010000717.1_pt1 | contig 21618 bp, 20 predicted proteins | sample 2041321 | NCBI WGS metagenome assembly RCNB01 (sample SAMN09708232, study PRJNA481090) | Marine sediment metagenome, whole genome shotgun sequencing project. | reverse complement strand
CCATCCCGTCGTCATCTTCTATAGATTCAGATAAAACAAGGGTTTCATCTTCGTTACGTTCTAGCAATGAAATTTTATTGTCTATAATTGCAATTCGATTTTCAATGTTTAAAGCTCTTTTTTTTGCTACCTCTTCCTTTAACGTTACTGCTTCTGTTTCACCAATTACGCCACTTTGTAAACGTTCATTTATATTCTCCACTTCCATTTTTAGAGCCTCTTTCTCCTTATTAATAATCTTCTCTTTTGTTTCTTCCAAAACCTTAATAGTTGTCTGATTTTCCTTTTTCACATCTTGCCCGTAGGTGTCCTGCACGAACAAAACCAAGAATACAGCCATAAAATACAATGTAATTTTTCTCATGATAATTTGATTCTAATTTTGATTGATGAATAAACTCCTCCCTGCCCCATCTGTCTGAAATGGGGTATAGGGATATGGAAAATTGATACTTAATTAATTGTTTCGGTCTGCAACGGCGGTCCTCACTTTAAGAAAGCCTGTTTTAAGCGACTGGAATATTTGGTCTCGAAAGGATTGATCAAGTTCATCTTCGACTTCCGTTAATAAAGCCATTGCATTCACTGTTTTGTCCGTATTAAAAAGTTGTTCCCGTACAATGGCTTCCTGCGCGTTCCTTAGTAAGGAATCTACCTCGGCATCAGTTACTTCGGCGGAACGTTCCAATAGGGCCACTTGCGCAACTACATCAGCTATTTTTTTATTTAAAACTGATTCGGAAAACTCAGGGGGTGTTTGAACATCTTCACGTTCTTGTTGATTTACCTCAACGATTATGGCATCTGCTTGCTTTTGCCTTATAAAATCTGGCTCTAAAACCTTATACGAAGGCACAATCACTGGGTTTATTCCTTTCGTCCGCTCCACGTCTTCTTCTTCCAGCACAAGACCCTTAGCATTTTCTATTGCCGTTATTACTATAACTTCTTTTACTGTTTCAACGCTTATTTTGGAAGGTGTTTCTACCAGTTCCTGTGTAGCTAGCTCCTTTTCTCCCGTATTCAGGTAAAAAATGGGGACACCTAGTAAAACGGCTACACTGGCAGCCATGCCTAACCATAAATACAGCGGTTTCTTGGCAATTGGTTCCGGTTTCAATTCCTTCGAGATCTTGTCCCAAGCCCCTTGTGTGGGAACTATCTCTCGTGCATCCAATTTTGATTTTATATGTGATTCGAACTTATCTGGTTCCATACCCTATGATATTTTGTTTCTTTAATTGTTCTTGTAAAAGTCTCCGCCCTTTTAGTAATTGGGTTTTAGAGGTACTCTCCGTAATATCTAGCATTTTTGCTATTTCTCGGTGTTTATAACCCTCAACCGTATACAACACAAATACCATTTTATACCCTTGCGGAAGAGCGTCTATTAATTGCTGTATATGTTCGGTGTCTAAATCTGTAGTTTGAATATTAGTTTGATGCTCGTGCTTTTGGTAAACGGTATCGTCATAGACCACAAATTGTTGTTTTCTTAGGTAGGAAATGCTCTCCCGTATCATAATCCTACGTATCCAACCTTCAAAACTGCCCTGAAATTTAAAGCTATGCAGGTGAGTAAAAACCTTTAAAAATCCCTGTACCATTACATCCTCTGCAAAATGGACATCCGTTATATACTGCCTGCAAACACCTAACATTTTTGGCGCATGTTTCGTGTACACACGTTGCTGCGCATCCGCATTGCCAGCTATAGCTTTTTTTATGAGCTGTTTTTCGTTTTTATAAAAAGGTATGATCTTCACAATCTTTAATGGTCTTCTATTGGTATAGACGCAATACTCCTAAAGATAGTTGCCTAAGTAGTATTAAAAAATTAAATTATTTTTTAAATCACTGATTTTAATGTAGTTAAAACAAAAAAATACTTTATTCAAATGGCCGTAACATAGGGTTCTTTGCACATGGTTTAAGTCAAAACGTTCTAAAATTTGACTGAATCGGTTTATTCGTTCATGTTCACAATCAGTAAAACTAAAATATCAGTTTACTTATCACGCTCCACGACGTAGTTGACCATCAGTTCCAAGGCACTTCTATATTCAGACTCCGGATAGTTTTCTAAAAGGCCCAAGGCCTCATCCTTATAGGATAACATTTTAGCAACGGCATACTCTAAGCCACCTTTATCCTTTACAAAGGAAATAACCTCCTTTACCCTAGTTTTGTCCTTGTTGTGGTTTTTAATGGAATTAATAACCCAACTTTTTTCCTTTTTGGAACAGTGGTTTAATACATAAATGAGGGGAAGTGTCATTTTCTGCTCCTTTATATCGATTCCCGTTGGTTTCCCAATGCGTTGATTCCCATAATCGAACAAATCGTCCTTTATTTGGAAGGCCATACCACAAAGCTCTCCAAATTTTCGAAAGGTTTCCACATCGTCAGTTTCCGGTTTTACGGAACAGGCGCCCAAACCACAACAAGCGGCTATCAAGGTCGCCGTTTTCTGGCGGATGATATCGTAGTATACCTCTTCGGTTATATCCAAGCGGCGTGCTTTTTCAATCTGCAAGAGCTCTCCCTCGCTCATTTCACGCACCGCAACTGAAATGATGCGTAGCAAATCAAAGTCACCATTATCAATAGAAAGTAGTAATCCCTTAGACAATAGATAATCACCTACAAGGACTGCAATCTTATTTTTCCACAAGGCATTTATAGAAAAGAATCCCCGTCGTTTATTGCTTTCATCTACCACATCATCATGCACCAAGGTTGCGGTATGAATCAGTTCTATAACAGCGGCTCCACGATACGTTCGCTCGTTTACGGCGCCATCATTTAAGAGCTTGGCCGTTAAAAAAACAAACATAGGCCGCATTTGCTTGCCTTTTCTGTTCACAATATAATGGGTAATACGGTTGAGCAAGGCTACTTTTGAAGTCATGGATTCCCGAAACTTGGACTCAAAAAGTTCCATTTCTTTGGCAACGGGTTCCTTTATTTGTGCTACTATTTTCAGCCTATTTGGATTTATATCAAAATTAACGAAAAGCGCGGAGTAAACAGTATTCTCTAAGCGGTATTCAGTCTAAAGGATAGGGGATATCGAGGAAAGGAAGAATATAATCTGTTGTCTTTCCAACCAAAGGAGTCTGCCTAACGTGACAGCAGGGAATACCACTAAATATCATATAGTCAGTACTTACTTCCCCTTATGAAGAATCCTGTAAACGTAGCAACCTTAAATTTACACCTGTCCTAACAACAGCATCAACCCGCTCACTGCGCTCGCAGCGTCGCCTTTTTAGAAGGGGAACTCATGCGTTAACTCATCTTTTCGCATCACGTACTTTTCAGTTTTTTCTAAATCAATATGATTAACTATTGCTCTCCACTTTAAGACTTGTTAGCTAATTGTCCGCAAGCAGCATCAATATCTTTTCCTCTCGATCGCCTTACCGTAACCGTAATGCCATTTTTCTCCAAAGTTTCCACATACATATCTATCGCGGCATTGGATGCTTGTTGAAACTCGCCATCGTCTATGGGGTTGTATTCAATGAGATTAACTTTTGACGGAGCAAACCTGCAAAAATCGACAAGTGCATCTACATCTTTTTTCTTATCATTAATACCTTCCCAAACCACATACTCGTATGTAATTCGACTTTTCGTTTTTTCGTACCAGTATATCAACGATTCTCGTAAATCTGCCAAGGTAAAGGTGGCATTAAAGGGCATAATCGAAGTACGTATCTCATCTATGGCTGAATGCAAGGATACGGCTAGTTTAAAACGGACTTCCTCATCTGCCATACGTTTTATCAGTTTAGGAACTCCTGATGTAGAAACAATAATACGTTTGGGAGACATACCTAAACCCTCTGGAGAGGTAATCATATCTATGGCTTTGATTACATTTTTGTAATTCATAAGTGGCTCTCCCATGCCCATAAATACAATATTGCTCAAAGGTCTATCAAAATACAATCGGCTTTCATTATCTATGGCAACTACTTGATCATAGATTTCGTCAGGATTCAGGTTACGCATACGCTTTAAACGCGAAGTTGCACAGAACCTACAATCTAAACTACAACCTACTTGGCTGGAAACACAGGCAGTAGTTCTGGTTTTCGTTGGAATCAAAACAGATTCTACAACGAGGTCGTCATGCAAGCGTACTGCATTTTTTATGGTACCATCCGAACTTCGCTGCATCAAATCTACCTTTATGTGATTGATTACAAAGTTGGCCTCCAACATATCGCGTGTAGCCTTGGAAAGATTGGTCATCACATCAAAGGAGTGTGCCCCTTTTTGCCACAGCCATTCGTACACTTGATTGCCACGGAAAGGTTTATCTCCCTGACCCGTAAAAAAGTCTCGGAGTTGCTCCTTGGTCAATGCCCTAACGTCTTTCTTTTTTATCTCCACAAGTATGCAATAAAAAATCCCTCTTGTATCAACTTTGGTATAAGAGGGATTTAGTTTTTAAAATTCAATGGATTTTCGTCTACACGGAAATGAAAAGTAGCTCACTATATAATCAACATGGCATCGCCATAGGAATAGAACTTATACTGCTCTAAAATAGCTTCCTTGTAACACTTCTTCATTAAATCATGGCCCATAAATGCAGAAACCATCATCAACAAGGTAGATTTAGGTAAATGAAAATTAGTAATCATCGCATTAGCAATACTAAACTCATATGGTGGAAAAATAAACTTGTTCGTCCATCCCTCATACGTATTCAAGGTACCATTGGAAGAAACTGCACTTTCCAAGCCTCTCATTGCCGTTGTACCAATGGCACATACTCTTCGCTTCTGTGTTTTGGCATTATTAACAATTTCAGTAGCTTTTTCATCAATGAACAACTCTTCGCTATCCATTTTATGTTTGGACAAATCTTCTACTTCTACAGGATTAAACGTACCCAATCCTACGTGTAAAGTTAATTCTGCAAAATCGATTCCTTTTATCTCCAAGCGCTTTAACAAGTGTTTTGAAAAATGCATACCGGCCGTTGGCGCTGCCACGGCACCTTCATGCTTGGCATAAATAGTCTGGTAACGGTCTGCATCCTCTGGCTCTACGTCTCTTTTAATATATTTTGGCAATGGGGTCTCTCCCAATTCTTTTAATTTTCTTCTAAAATCTACATACGCACCATCATATAAGAAACGTAAGGTACGTCCTCTAGAGGTAGTATTATCAATAACCTCTGCTACCAAGGTTTCGTCCTCCCCAAAATAGAGTTTGTTACCAATACGAATTTTACGTGCCGGATCAACTAACACATCCCACAAGCGTTGCTCTTCATTAAGTTCACGTAAAAGAAATACTTCGATACGCGCCCCAGTTTTTTCCTTGTTCCCATAAAGTCTGGCCGGAAAAACTTTGGTATTATTCAACACCATAACATCACCTTCGTCAAAATAATCAATCATGTCCTTGAACATTTTATGTTCAATTTTTCCAGTTTCCCTATGGATGACCATTAATTTAGATTCATCCCTATTTTCAGACGGATGCTCTGCCAATAATTCGTCTGGAAGTTCAAAACCAAAGTGTGATAATTTCATTTCTTGTATGTTTATGTTTTAGTGAATACCGATTCCAATAAAAAAATCAATAGTATGAAGTGAACACATAGCGCCTACCTGATTCATGAACTAATTTTTTCTGCAAGGAATTGCGGCTGCAAATATACAATCTGGAGAGGGGGGTTGTCAAGTAAATACAGGATTATAATTCCTTGGCACTGAATTGAAGCCCTCTTAAGTCTTCCCAAAAATCTGGATAAGATTTTGACACTACCTCTGCATCATTTATATACAGGGGTATTTTTAGTGCCAGTGGTGCAAAAGCCATTGCCATTCTATGATCATTATAGGTATCTATGGCAACGTCTTTATTTATCGTTTTTGATGGCTTTATAGTAAGCGTTTTATCCGTTACCGAGATATCCGCTCCCAATTTGGTTAACTCCGTTTGTAACGCTTCCAATCTATCGGTCTCCTTTATTTTTAAGGTATGCAAGCCCTCCAAATGGCATTCCATACCTAAACCAAAAGTAGTTACGGCTATGGTCTGTGCAATATCAGGTGCATTTGCAAGATCAAACTCCACCTTAGTTGCCTTTGGCACATTGGCCTTTTTTAGCGTTACCATGTGTTCTCCAAAAGTTGTTTCTACTCCAAAAGCTTTATATAGCTCGGCCAACACACTGTCACCCTGCAGACTGTCATTTTTATAAGCTGATAATCTAATTTCCGAACCAACGGCTGCCAGGGCAACAATACTGTAATAGTAGGAAGCGGAACTCCAATCAGATTCTACTATCAATCGTGTAGGCGCTACGGAAGTTTTAGGGCTTACCTTGATAAGATTACCTTCAAAAGAATTGGGTATACCTAATTCATCCAAAAGGCCCAAGGTCATTTTTATATACGGAACCGATGTGATTTTACCCACCAAAGTCAATTCCAGTCCGTTTTTGAGGCTTGGCGCGAGTAATACTAATGATGATATATACTGACTACTCACATTTGCCGGAAGACTTACCTTATCCTTTGTCAATGCGTTACCCTTAATCTTAATCGGGGGATATCCTTCTTCGTGAACATAAGAAATATCTGCACCCAAATCGCGTAGGGCGTCTACCAAAATTTTGATAGGTCTTTCTGTCATACGTTTGGACCCCGTTAAGAGCACGTTTTTTCCTTCTTGTCCAGAAAAATATCCTGTTAAAAACCGCATTGCTGTACCCGCATGATGAATATCTACGGTACCCGAAGTTTTTTGCAATCCCTGTTCCATCACCTGTGCATCGTCTGAATTGGACAAATTCTCGATGATAACCCCTTCATAAAGAGCGGCCAACAACAAAGACCGATTAGATTCACTTTTGGAACCTGTTATTTTAATGCTTGCGTTAAATTGCTGTTCTTTAGGGCCAGTAAGGTGAAGTTTCAAAATAGTATGGGTTAAAAACGAAGGACAAATATAGTATTATTTCAGCTTTTTGTTATTGTGATGGCGGTCATGATCCCGCTTGGTTTTTAGCTCCAACTTTTCATCAAAAGATTGTTGTAAATCTATCCCCGTTTGGTTGGCCAAACAGAGTACCACAAAAAGCACATCTGCAAGTTCCTCCCCCAAATCTTTAGATTTGTCACTTTCTTTTTCGCTTTGCTCCCCATAGCGTCTGGCAATAATACGAGCCACTTCACCCACCTCCTCTGTAAGTTGTGCCATATTGGTCAATTCATTAAAGTAGCGTACTCCGTGTTCCTTGATCCAATCATCTACGGCGGTTTGTGCGTTTTGTATGTTCATTACTCCTTATTTTTTGAGTCCATAATAATAGTAACAGGCCCATCGTTCACTAAATCTACTTTCATGTCTGCGCCAAAAACGCCGGTTCCTACTTTTTTACCAAGTTCCTTTTCCAATTCCAAGACAAAAGCTTCGTATAGCGGAACAGCAATATCTGGCTTGGCCGCATTTATATAGGAAGGTCGATTACCCTTTTTAATGGCTGCATAAAGTGTAAACTGACTCACCACTATGACCTCCCCGTTTGTATCCAATAGCGAAAGGTTCATGACACCATCGGCATCATTAAAAATACGAAGGTTGGCTATTTTCCGTACTAACCATTGTATGTCCTCCGTACCATCTTCCTCGGTAATACCAAGCAAAACCAACAATCCGGCTTCCATGGCTGAAATCACATCTCCCTCAACAGTTACACTAGCGCTAGAAACTCTTTGTACTACTGCTCTCATTTCTTTTCTCCGTAGGTATCCACTCTGTAATGCTCGTCTTCTCCTGCAACCATTTGCACATAGCTGCGATAGCGGCTCCAAGGTATGGTTCCTTCCTCCAAGGCATCTTTGACGGCGCATTTAGGTTCATCTAAATGGAGGCAATTATTAAACTTGCAATCTTGTTTCAGTTTAAAAAGCTCAGGGAAATAATCGCCGATTTCTTCTTTTTCCATATCTACAATACCAAACCCCTTAATCCCAGGCGTATCTATAATACGTGCGTCAAAATCCATATCGTACATTTCTGCAAACGTAGTGGTATGCTGCCCTTGCAGATGTTGTTCTGAAATCTGAGCAGTTTTAAGATTTAAGTTTGAATCTATAGCATTGATTAAGGTTGATTTTCCCACACCCGAATGTCCGGAAAACATAGACGTTTTTCCTACCATCCATTCTTTGATAGTATCTACATTTTTACCTGTAACTGCTGAAATTCCAATACACGTGTACCCAACCTCTCTATACATAGCCGCTAAATACTTCACCTCATCACGTTCTTCATCTGTATAGGTGTCAATTTTATTAAACACCAAAATCGCCGGAATATGGTAAGCCTCGGCAGTTACTAAAAATCGATCTATAAAAATAGAATGGGTAGGAGGATTATTAAGGGTTATGAGAAGAAATACTTGGTCTAGATTTGATGCTATGATGTGGGTTTGCTTGGAAAGGTTTACAGATTTTCGAATGATGTAGTTCTTACGCTCCTCTATCTTATGTATAATACCTATCGTATCATCACCTATAGTTTCTACATCAAAATGTACCTTATCCCCTACCGCAACAGGATTGGTGCTTTTTATTCCCTTTATCCTGAATTTTCCCTTAATCCTGCAGTTATAAAAATCACCCTTATCTGATTTTACGGTGTACCAACTTCCCGTTGATTTATAAACGATACCTAGCATGTGCCTACTCCTAAATAATACATCCTCATACTACAAAGTAACGGTTTTCTTTTCTTAAACCAACCTATTCGGGTACTCCTATTCCTAATAACAAGATATTTTCTATGAAACAAAATCATACTACACTTGCTGTAAATTAAAATCCAACTAAAGAAGCTAAAGAGACATTAATACGCTTTACATAAGTTTGATTTCACTTAACGCATACCTACCCATAAATTTTAACGTTATGCCCTTGAAATACAAATTTTAACGTAGGATTTCTACGAGATTACTACCAATTTGTATCTTTAGAATCATATTTTATAAATAAACCATCATTATGAAAAAAATTATTTTTATCGCCTTTTTAGCATTGACGTGTACTTTTGAAATGAATGCGCAAGAGTACAAAGTAATCACGAGTGTAGAATCAATAGTATCTAGTGGTCTTGGTCGTTCTAGAATTATTGATGGTAACGAAAAAAAAGATTATACTCAATTCACTTCAACTCAAACTGACGATGACAATACGCGTAACAAATCAAAAAGAGATGAGATTAGAGTTAAAGATTTTGACGAAACCAAATTATTAAACTTCTTTAATATTGCGGGTATCCGTTTTCAAAATATTGCAGCGAATGATGCTATCATAACTTCTAAGATAAATACCATGGTTTCCGAAGGCTGGGAACTTGCTTTTGTAACCAGTGCAGTTGAAAGCGACAGTGGTAAAGGAGATGGCTCTGGTATTTTTATTACAAGATATATTTTCAAAAAGTAAAGAGGAATACGTCTATTCTTAATACTTGTTTAAAACACAATTTTTAGAGTCAAGGTTATCTGAGGAATACACAAAAAAAATCCCGACTTAAAAAGTCGGGATTTTTTATTTATGCCTTTACAATTTTCTCTTGGTGATTAATAGATTCTTGGTGAATAGCCTTGAACATGCGCAAGACAAACTCCTCGCTAAGGCCTTTGGTTTCTCCCTCTAAAATCATCTTACCCAAAATCGCATTCCATCGATTAGATTGAAGTACAGCAACATTCCTAGACTTTTTTAGACCACCGATTCCGTCAGAAACTTTCATTCGTCTCCCGAGCGTTTCAATCAATTGATTATCAATCACATCTATCTGTGCCCTAAGGTTGCTCAGTTGCTTGTTATATTCTGCTTCTGGATCAGATTCCTTTCTGATTTTCAAATCCCTCATAATTTGCACTAAAGTATCAGGCGTCACTTGCTGTGCAGCATCACTCCAAGCATTATCAGGATCAAAGTGAGTTTCAATCATCAATCCATCAAAATTCAAGTCCAATGCTGTTTGCGAAACATCAAAAATCATATCGCGTTTACCTGTAATATGAGAAGGGTCATTGATTAACGGTAAATCCGGAAACTTATTCTGGAATTCGATAGCCAATTGCCACTCCGGAATATTTCTATATTTCGTTTTTTCATAGGTTGAAAAACCTCTGTGAATAGCACCTAATTTTTTAATACCCGCTGTGTGTAATCTTTCGATACCTCCTAACCACAAAGCTAAATCTGGATTTACAGGATTCTTTACCAAAACAATCTTGTCTGTTCCTTCCAAAGCATCTGCTAACTCTTGCATTATAAAAGGGCTCACAGTAGACCGTGCACCTATCCATAATAAATCTACATCATGCTCCAAAGCCAATTCTACATGCGCACGGTTCGCTACTTCCGTAGCTGTTTTTAGCCCGGTTTCTGCCTTCACTTTCTGAAGCCATTTAAGACCTAGGGCACCAACACCTTCAAAATTCCCAGGACGCGTTCTTGGTTTCCAAATACCTGCTCGGTAATAATTGACATCGGTATCTTTTAATTCATGCGCTATTCGCAATACCTGTTCCTCGGTTTCAGCACTACATGGCCCTGCTATTACTAGTGGATGATCTAAACCCATATCGTCCAACCATGTTCTCATTTCTTTTGTATTCTCCATTACTTTGTTTTTGGTGAAGGCTTAAACAGTAAAAGGGGTAAAGGTGTTCATTTTTCTACTGCCTTAGGTCTTCGTGTATTTAATAGTATTAATTAATATTAATTTTTGTTCTCAATTGATTCAACTACCTTTTTTTGCAGGCAATCCTTTTAGAATAGTTTTTATCTTATTCGTATTATTCATTTCATGGTAAATTCCCTCGTAATCATCTTTCAAAAGTAGTTCCTTGAATTCAGTCAAATTTTGAATATACTCCTCCAAGGTCTCTATTACATTATCTTTGTTTTGCTTAAAAATTGGGGTCCACATCGCTGGCGAACTTTTAGCCAAACGTACAGTACTTTCAAAACCGCTTCCGGCCATATCAAAAATATCACGTTCGTTCCTTTCCTTTTCTATGACCGTTTTTCCTAACATAAAAGAACTGATATGGGACAAATGAGATACATAAGCTATATGCTTGTCATGTGCTTTAGGGTTCATATACCGTATACGCATTCCTAGTAATTTAAAAATATCCAAGGCTTTTTCTTGCAACGTAAAAGCCGTTTTCTCTACTTCGCAAATAATATTTGTCTTCCCGTCATAGAGTCCGTTTATAGCTGACGAAGGTCCGGAAAATTCGGTTCCTGCGATAGGATGGCATGCTAAAAAATTACGCCTTTTAGGGTGGTCCTCTAGCACCTTACATAGCAGTTCTTTGGTAGAACCCGCATCGCAGACCACGCAACCCTCATGTACCCTATCCAAGATTTTTGGTAGTTCTTGCACTATTACATCTACCGGGATACTTACCATGACAAAATCTGCTAAGGGTAACTCCTCGTAGCTTGCTTTCACATCAATCAAACCTAAGGAAAGTGCTTCTTCTAAATGATCGGGGTTTGCATCTATTCCGTATACGGTAGCCTCCGGCATTTTTGCCTTAAGGTCCTTTACAAAAGACCCTCCAATTAAACCGATACCTACTACAAAAAAGTTCATATTTCCTTTAGATATTAGACCTTAGAATTGAGATTTAATTGTTTCATATCAAAACATCTCATTTCTAGTATCTTAACTACTCAAATCTTTTTATTGCTTCTTTAATTTTCTCCTCCGTAACGCAGAGTGAAAACCGAATATATCCTTCTCCATTACTCCCGAAAATTGTTCCTGGCGCAATAAAAATATCCTTTTCGTGTAACAATTCATCTATAAATTCCTCCGAGGACTTTGATGCTATTGGCAGCTTAGCCCATATAAACATCCCTGCCGCATTAGGGTCATAAGTGGCGCCAATCGAATCTACCAATTGGAACATAAGTTCCCTTCTTTTACTATAGGTACGGTTTAACTCTTGGAACCATACATCCCCACTTTTCAAAGCGGTAATGGCTCCCTGTTGCACGCCGTAAAACATACCGGAATCCATATTGCTCTTGATCTTTAGCACAGCGGTAATATGCTCGGCATTCCCAGAGACCATCCCAACGCGCCAACCAGCCATATTAAACGTCTTACTCAAGGAATTTAATTCCAGGGCAACCTCTTTGGCACCAGGTACCTGCAAAATACTGGTAGGGGTATCGTTCAGCACAAAACTATAGGGATTATCATTTACCAATAATATTTGATGCTTTTTTGCAAAAGTGACGAGCTCATGCATTTTTTCTTGGGTAATACGTGCTCCTGTAGGCATATTAGGATAACTAATCCACATTAATTTCACCTTACTGAGATTCATTTGGCCCAGCTTGTCCATATCTGGCAACCATTCATTTTGCTCAGTAAGATCATACATAACCGGTTCTGCCCCAACCAAATTAGTTACAGATGTATACGTGGGATAACCAGGATTTGGAATCAGCACCTGATCACCGGCATTTAAAAAGGCCATGCTAATGTGCATTATGCCTTCCTTTGAACCCATTAAGGGCAAAATCTCAGATTGTGCTTCTAGCAACACATTAAACTTTTTTTTATAAAAAGAAGCAAAGGCAGACCTGAGTTCTGGTAAACCTTGATAGCTTTGATATTGATGTGCACCAGGCTCCAAAATAGCTTGTTGCATACTAGCAATGACTGCCATTGACGGGGCCAAGTCTGGACTACCGATACCCATATTAATAATGGGTTTACCTTCTGCCATGAGTCCACGAACCTCTCGCAACTTTTTGGAAAAGTAGTATTCTTGTATCGTTTCTAAACGCTTTGCCGTTTGTATCATACCATGGCATTTTTATATTCTCCCAAAACCTTAAATTCTTCTGTCATGATATCCAACAAGGCTTTTAACTTGCTAAAATCCTCGTAATCGCTAAACGTAATATCCACAAAGAAGGCATATTTCCAAGGCGTCTCTATCACAGGGAGCGACTGTATTTTAGTCAGGTTCATTCTGCAATCGCTCATCACATTAAGCACAGCCGCCAAACTACCGCGTTTGTGGTTGGTAATGAACCTAACAGAAGCCTTGTTTATTTCGCCCTTGGGAAGCTCTTTGTTTTTTGTCTTTACAATTATAAACCGTGTGGAGTTATTCTTAATGGTCTGTATATTGTCCGCTACGATGTCCAACCCATATAATTGGGCCGCCACCTTAGGTGCAATCGCTGCCACATGCTTTAAATTTTGCCTTTGGATACGCTTAGCTGTTTCCGCAGTATCCACATCTTCCACCAAACGTATATGAGGGAAATCCTTAAAAAACTCCTTGCATTGTAGCAAAGCCATGGGATGCGAACTAACCTCAGTAATATCGGACAGTTGCTGTCCTTTCATAACCATTAAATGGTGATGAATATTAAGGTAGTACTCCCCTATTATGTGTAAATCGTTGTGATATAACAAAGCGTAATTCGGGATAATAGATCCCGCAATGGAATTTTCAATCGCCATAACCCCTTTATCGGCATCCTTCTCCAAGAGGTTTTGAACCAAGGCATCAAATGAAAGGCACTCTGCCAAATCTATTTCTTCACCAAAGCAATCCAATGCCACTTGATGGTGATTAGACCCCTTAATTCCCTGTATGGCTATCTTTAAACTCATTTTTCAATTTAATATAAAGGCTAAAACACCTTCAGATTATTCCAAAACCAAAAGTTTTAAACAAAAAAAAGCCCCGTTTGCAACGAGACTTCAATTGTTATTATGTTTAAAATACACTACAACAGTCCCGTTCCTCTTTTAAAAAAGAAGTAGAAATAGAAACTGTTCCAAAAGTATTGCTTTCTCATGTTTTATCTTACCTGTGGCTAATGTACTAATTATATTTAAAACCTATAATTTAGATACATTTTTTTTTGAATTTAGGCTTTTAGAATGATTTTCTAAAGAATATGATTTAAAATCGACCTGTTTAATGTGAATTAGTTAAAAATTTAAAGCGAGTCCTAACTCTACCAATAAAGCAACTCCTGTTAATACTTTTTCTCTTTTAGACATTTTCCAATGTTGTTTATATCCGCGTTCTTCTCCATTAGCATATTAAGTTCTTTCTTAGCTATCTGTTCATCATCTTGATAATATTCCGTTTTCCATAATCCCAGAAAGGAAGTTATCTCTTGTGCATTTACAGATTATAGTTACGTCACTACAGCTAAACTAATTCTTGAATTGATGAGATATATAATCATAACTTCTCCTTCAAAATTGCAATCATTGTCTTTACCCCATCCCTATAATTTCCTATTCTTAAATTTTCATTTGGACTATGCTGATTATTGTCCCTATTGACCGTAGGTACCGTAACGGCTGGAATACCCAACGTGGTCACAAAAGGGGAGATAGGAATAGAACCACCACTCATACGTATGCGTATAGGATCTTCCCCAAACCCATTTTTTAAGGCACTTGTAAGCCACTTACCAACTTCTGAATCAAAATCCGTTCTAAAGGATTGATACGAAATTTCCGAAGTGAAAGTCGCAATCTTATCATGAGTTAGTCGCTCTTCCTCTGTCGGTTCCAAGGCTGTTAAATAATAACCTTGATCTACAATGTGGTCTTTTACTAATTGAATCAAACGTTCCGGATCAGATTCCAAGACCAACCGAACATCAAGCTCCGCTCTAGCCCAACCCGGTATAATCGTGCGTACTTTTTCATTTATCCAGCCCGACTGCATTCCCCTAATATTCAAAGATGGGTACTGAATAGCTTCTTGATAAGAGCCACCAACTTTATCAGGTGTTACAATTTGAAGTCTCTTTTTAATTTCTTCCTCATTATCTGGGACATTTCTTAAAATTTGCGCGGTTTCAATGTCGATGTTTATACCATCATAAAACCCTGGTATCGTTACGCGTCCGTCATCATCCTTCATAGAAGCCAAAAGTTTGGAAAGGCGTAAAGCAGGGTTAGGCGCATAATTTCCAAAATGACCACTATGTTGGGGAACAACAGGACCATAGGTTGTCAAAGTGACGGTAGCAATACCTCTCGCACCAAAAGTCAATGTTGGTTTATTAATAATATGCCGTGGACCATCAAAAATAATTAACATGTCCGCTATTAATAATTCGGCATTTTGAATAACCGCATCTGGCAATCTTGGCGAGCCCAATTCCTCTTCAAAATCCATAATAATCTTGATATTATAATTAGGGACTATATTTTTTGAGGCGGCGGCGTCCAAGGCTGCCAAAAACATCACTACAGGACCTTTGGCATCACTAGCCGATCTAGCAAAAATACGCCATTCATCATCCATACTACTGGGTGAATCCCAGGCCGCTTCCTCCCATTCATCATTTTGATTTTTCTTTTTCACAACCGGTATATATGGACTCTCCTGAAACCATTGGGTACTATCCACAGGCTGCCCATCTAATTGAAGATAAATCAAAACCGTTTTTTTAGCTTTAGGATGTTTTCTTTCGGCTAACAATAGGGGCGCATTAGTTGTGCTGATGCGTTGTGTAGAAAAGCCCCGATTCCCGAACTCTTTTTCGCACCACAACACGTTTTCCTCAATATCCTCTGGGTAAAAAGCATCATTTGGAATACTCAAAAGCTCCTTTAACAAAGGCAAACTAGCATCGGCATAGGTTCTCGACAATTCATCTAAATCTACTCCTCTTTGCGCAGAACAATTAAAATATAAGAGCGATAAAAAAAGAGAAAACAGTACGTTACGGGTAGTATAAAACATAGAGTAAAATTGATAATGAACTTTAAAAATAGTACTTACAACTTTATTCGCGCTAACACACTCCAATAAGTTGAAAGCTTTGTAGCTACTCTTCTAAATCCTTTACAGTTGTTTTGATCCTAAAAAAGTTAAAGAGTTCGTTTTTAAATATCGAAAATCCAAAACAAGATAGTGTTGGGGCTTAATTTAACCTATATTATCCGATAACGTAAGTAACCCGTTTATAACTTCATCCAAAGTTTCCTGCACCTTAGGGTCGGTACAGTTTATAAGGATTGAAAAAACCATTTGCTGCTCCGGATACACAAAAAGGTTGGAATAGGCCCCAACGCTGCTCCCAACATGCCCAAAATACGGCCTCCCTTTTTTATCTTCACTTACTTGCCAGCCCAAACCATAATACGTTAGTTTGTCATTGACTACTGCAGAAGTTAGAAACTCGGAGCGCCTTTCCCTATTCAAAACCGTATCATCCAAGAAAGCATGACCAAATTTAGCAATATCGTCCGATGTGCTCAGAAAACCACCTCCAGCCAATTTATAAAAATTATTTACCGGAATCGCTTCACGGAACCCTAATCGAATTTTGGTATACCATGTAGCATATTCCAATTTATTTTGCGCATTAAGGGAAAGATTACCGACTAATGCCTCATCCCCTGGGAACTGTTGTGGCGCTATGGTATGTTGTAATCCCAAAGGCGTCAACACTTGTTCAGCTACATAATCCTGAAACGGTATACCAGTTACCTCCTGTATGGCCAAGGAAATCAATACCCAATCAAAACTGTTGTATTCATATCCTTTTCCTGGTTCAAAAAGTAAGGCATCGTCCTTGAACATAGCAATACTTTCTTTGATGGAATAGGGTTTATTTGAAGCAAATTCCTTGCCTCTATAACTTCGAATTCCAGCGGTATGGCTCGCCAATTGCCGAATCGTAAAATCCCATTCCTTTTTAGGGAAATAAGGAACATAATCACGGAATGATGCATCCAAATCAATATCCCCTTTAGCAACCGCATAGGCTAAGGCTGTGGCAGCAATAGGTTTAGAAACACTAGCGGTTCGGAAGAGGGTTTTCTTGGGATTAATACAACGCTTTTCCTCTAAATCGGTATATCCATATCCTTTTTGCACTATAGGATTTCCATCTTTTAGCACCGTAATAGAAAGTCCTGGTACGCGCTTTTCGTTCACCAAGCCTTGCAACAAATTATCAGCCTTTACCAAAGCATTCAAGTTGTTGTCATCCCCTATAATCCTTTTAGAAGCAAATATATTTTTTAGATATGTTAGGATAGGATTTCCCATTAAGAATACATCAGCATATTAATTGAACAAAAGGCGGCCATTAAATATTTCCTCCACCTCAACGGTTGGTGGGCGATTAAAACAAATCACATCCCCAGTGCCACGAATAATACCCCGTACCGATTCTTGGGGATTTGTCAAAATATCGTTGGTTCCCCTATGATTTAGCACCACATTCTGGGCCATTAAATTTTCAGCTTCAATTCTAGAATCGCCAGCTGCAATGGTCACAATAAAATCCGTAGTGGTTCCTGATAACTTAAAATAAGCAATACCGTTTACCACTATAGATACGGTATTGGTAGCCAAATTTAGGTCAAACGAACCATCGGTAGTTTCTGTCTCCGGATTATTAAAACTTTCAGAAATCAAACTGAGATTGGGATAGGCCAAAACCCCATCACTACGAATCAATAACCCAGTGCTGCTGCGAATGGTGGTTATATTTGGTGAGGTAACATAAACCGTGGTAATCCCATAGTCTCGAAAAAGATTACAGCCGTTATCATTTCTCACTATCAATCGATCTCCATCTATGGTTGCAGTTACTTCGTTTATTAAGAATTCTCCGGTCTCAATTTCTACTTTTTGTACAGGTCCCTCTTTTAAGACAAGAGCTACCTTCTCAAAAACCGTAATCTTATCAAAACTAGCTAAGACAACTTCCTGCCTAATTAGTTTCCCATCATTTTGAAGGCAATCTGGTGCATTTTCAGAATTACAGGAAAATAAAAAACAGGCGATACTAAGTAAAACCGCATATTGCATCATTCTATACATTAGAAACACCGCCTTATTTAATTGTCTAAAATCTAACATCTCACTTCTAAAATATGTTTTCAAAATCTAACTCCTATTCCAAACTCAACCGCTTCGGCCGCAGCTCCATGTGATTTAAGGGTAACAGCACAAAAAACCTTATCACCAAAATAGCGTTTCATCCCTACCCGATTATACACTCTACCTTCAAAATCAAAAGGATAATAGACATAATAGCCTAACTGCGTTACAATACTCGTTTTATTAATAAACAATTCATGACCTATAAAAAGGCCTACCCTTCTGTAATCATCGTCAATATTTACATCCATTTCAGGGAAAGAGGTGCCTTGAAAACGTATCAACTCCTTTAAAAAATTGGAGAAAAATACATCAGCCCCTAGCTGAATAGCGCTTTTTCTACCCAAACGTTTGTCTGCATAACCAGATAAAACAACAAAGCCATACTGTCCGGAACCTATAATATCACTCTCGTTAATACCACTCCGTAAGGCTAAGTTGTAACGTACCGGCTCAGTAACTTTTTCCTTAGGTCCGGCAGGAATATATTCTAACTCGGCCCCACCGTCTAGGTCATAGACCAAACCTGCATTGAACGCAAAGGTATTGGTAGAAGTATTTGGTGCCCGCACATTGGCATTCGAATAATGTATCACCGATACCCCTGCTTTGAACCCTAAGCCTTTAAAAATATTCTCTTTATGGTAGTTAAGCATCAAGTAGGTAGAGCTCATAAAATCGGAGCCATAGGCATTGTTCCTAAAATTAGTATTCTTGTCGTAGGGATTGGTATTATAAGAAAGGCCTTGGCCTATTCTAAACTGGATATTTCGCTTAAAAAAGTAAAAATTATAGTGGGCATACACCCCAAAATTGTTCCCTAAAGTCTCATTGTTCATGTTTTGATAAATGAACGACGCGCCATAATCAGGATACTTGTACAAAGCTTCCCATTCACGCGAACCATAGGTTTTTCTGTTATAGCTTAGAATAAAACCAGCAGGATGATTGGAAATTAAATGGGAAATATCTGGATTATGTAGCATCACAGACCCATAGAACTGACTCGCATCTATCGTGTATTTTTTTATTTCCTCGCTATCTTGAGATACGCAAAAAGCACAGGATAATAAAGCACAAAAAATAAAAATCTGCCTCATGGGGCGCAAAGGTAAGGAGTTCTGTAATGGAAATGGGGAATGGAAAAAATATTGGCTGGGAACACGATGTTTTAATTTCAAAGGCAGGTTCAGAACAAAATAGCACAACGTGTTTATCTTTTTCTTCTTTTACTTTCCACTACAAATTACCAACTATTAAAACAGATCGCCATCTCAGTGTAATTATCGCTCACAACATCAATCTTAGGTTAGCCCCTCGCAAAGAAGCAAAACGAATTGTATTACTTTTTATTTTCAAAAAACTACCCTGAACTACTTCACCAACTAATAAAACCTCAAACAACACGCCATAGACTAACAACTAAAAAACAGCTTTAGCAATTGATTTAATATTATCCGATTTTCCCATCGAGTAGTAATGTAAAACTGGCACGCCAGCTTCTTTGAGTTCCTTGGACTGTTGAATAGCCCATTCAATGCCTACTTGTCTAACTTCCTTATTGTTTTTACAATCATCTACCGCCTCAATCAAATCTTGTGGTAAATCTATCCGAAACACCTGTGGCAATAATTGTAAATGTCGTTTTACGGCAATCGGTTTAATCCCGGGAACAATTGGGACATGTATTCCCATGGCTTTGGCAGCTTCCACAAACTCAAAATACTTTTGATTATCAAAAAACATTTGGGTAACCACATAATCGGCACCGGCATCAACCTTTTCTTTCAAACGCTTTAAATCTGATGTCAAAGAAGGTGCTTCCAAATGCTTTTCGGGATACCCAGCAACACCAATGCAGAAATCCGCACAGTCATCCGTTTCAATAACCTCGTGCAGGTACTTTCCACAGTTCAAATTCTGAATCTGTTTTACCAAACCTGTAGCGTAAGGGTGTCCTCCTTTTGTTGCCTCAAAATACTTTTCCTCTCGCATAGCATCGCCACGGAGCGCCATTACATTATCTATACCCAAATAATGACAATCTACCAATAAGTACTCGGTTTCCTCCTTGGTAAATCCACCACAAAGCACATGTGGTACGGTATCCACATCGTATTTATGCTTGATGGACGCACATATCCCAACAGTACCCGGACGCATACGTGTAAGTTTCTTATCCAAAAGTCCGTCCCTATCAATATAGATAAATTCTTCACGAGAAGTCGTCACATCAATAAAGGGAGGCTTAAACTCCATCAACGGGTCTATATTACCATATAGCTCTTGAATATTACGTCCTTTTACCGGTGGAATAATTTCAAACGAAAATAATGTTTTCCCTTTCGCTTCTTTAATGTGGTCTGTTACTTTCATAATGGCCTCCTAGTCCCCAAAGGGGGGACTCTTAATCGGGTTCTTTTAATTAATACTTAATTACTTATTTTATTTGGCGTTCCCGCCTAATGGCAGGCGGGCTTTTTGCTATGTTTTTTTGAGTAAAAAGACTCAAAAAAGATGTCGTTCCAATCCCTAACGCATTATTTTATCTAGGCGCTCCTTAAGAAAACTTAAGTAGTTTAGTACGGGTTAATTTCTATTCACCTCATCCACGCTTCCAGTTCCATTGCTTTCTAAAACATCTACACCTTATTCCTCTGCAATATTAGGTGCCAGCCATTTTTTCGCTTTCTCCAATTCTATCTGTTTTCTATTAGCAAAATCTTCTACTTGATCTCCCTTAATCTTACCCAGACCAAAATATCTTGCCTCAGGATTTCCAAAATAATATCCACTAACAGATGCCGCTGGCCACATCGCCAAACTTTCCGTCAGGGTTACGCCAATATTTTCTTCTACTTTTAATATTTCCCAAATGGTTAATTTCTCCAAATGGTCCGGGCATGCAGGGTACCCAGGTGCAGGGCGTATGCCCTTATACTTTTCGTTAATTAATTCTTCGTTAGCTAATTCTTCGCTCCAAGCATAACCCCAATGTTCGGTTCGCACTTCTTTGTGTAAATACTCCGCGAAAGCTTCCGCCAAACGGTCAGCCAAGGCTTTAATCATTATAGAACTATAGTCATCCAAATCCTTTTCGTATTGCGTAGCTAATTCCGCAGTTCCAAAACCGGTGGACACACAAAAACAACCCATATAATCTTGTTTACCGCTTTCCTTAGGAGCGATAAAATCTGCCAAGGCGTAGTCGGGAACACCTTCGCGCCTTTGTAATTGTTGACGGAGGGTTCGGAAGGTATAGGTTTTAGATTCACCTTTCTTAGTAACAAACCTTTCCCCCGAAGTCTCGGATATACTGAGCATGATGTCATCAGAATCGATTGTGTTCGCAGGGAACAGTCCAAAAACAGCTTTCGCCTTCAATTTTTTCTTGGTTACTATTTCCGTTAACATTTTCTGGGCATCTGCAAACAAATCTGTAGCCTGTTCCCCGACCACATTATCTGTTAAAATATCCGGATATTTTCCATGGAGTTCCCAGCTTCGAAAAAAGGGTGTCCAATCTATAAATGGGACCAATTTCTCTAAATTCATATCTTCTATGACCTGGATTCCAAGTTTATTTGGTTTTACGATTTCTGAAGTATCCCAATCTACTTTAAACTTGTTTTCCCTAGCTTTTTCTATGGATTTGT
>RCNB010000716.1_pt1 | contig 21633 bp, 26 predicted proteins | sample 2041321 | NCBI WGS metagenome assembly RCNB01 (sample SAMN09708232, study PRJNA481090) | Marine sediment metagenome, whole genome shotgun sequencing project. | reverse complement strand
CCGAATAAGATCTACCCGGGTCAAAAGATCCGAATTCCCCCAGAATAATAAGGAAATCGTTATGGATCTACTTGATTTGCTCAAGAGCAGCGGCGGTGGCGACAGTATCGGCCAACTGGCCAGTGCTGTAGGACTCGACGCGTCGGACGCCTCGAAGCTGGTCGCTTCGTTGGCGCCGGCACTGATGGGCGGCCTGACCAAGGGCGCAACCGGCGCAACCGGTCTCTCGCAGTTAAGTCGCGCGCTCGAAAGCGGTGGTCACGACCGATACATCGACGACCCGAAATCAATGCTCGCGGATGAAACGCGTCTCGATGGAAACAGAATTCTCGGACATATTTTCGGCAGTAAAGAAGTCAGTCGAGAGGTTGCCAGAACAGCCGAGAAGGACACAGGAATAGACGCCGGGCTGGTCAAGAAAGTACTTCCGTTGCTGGCAACGCTGGCGATGGGTGCGATGAACAAGAAAAGCGCCGGGGGCCAGACCAGTGGACTAGGCGACTTACTGGGCATGGCAAAGAAGTTCCTGTGAATTGACCGCAGCGCCTGCCGAATAAGGGGTTATCCCGATATCGCAGGCTGCGCGGGTAACGCAAGATGTCCTCATGGAATCGAATACGCGGCAGTTAATGAATGAGCTACGCGAGGATCACCGCAATATGGCGGAGGTCCTCAATGTGCTTGAGAAGACGGCGAAGTCTGCGGAATCCGGCGAAGATCCCGACTTCGAACTCATCAATGAAATCATGCATTACATGACGGTGTATCCGGATGCCGTGCATCATCCAAAGGAAGATGTCGTCTACGCGGAACTGCGGACCAAGCGCCCCGATCTTGCCGACGGCCTCGATGATGTACCTGAAGATCATCTGCAAATTGCCGCATTGGGTACGCTATTACGAGATGACGTTGAAGCCATCGTCGCCGGAGCGGCTGTTCGACGTGAGCATCTTGTCGCAGATTTACAGAGCTACGTCGACAGACTACGAAACCACATGATCTGGGAGGAACAAGACCTGTTTCCTCGCGTCGATAAGTTGTTGGGCGAGGAATCGCATGATTTCGAGGTCGACCAGTTTGTGCACGTCAAAGATCCGGTTTTCGAACTCGAAATAGAAGGTGCGTTCCGCCGGCTCTTGACGAGCTTGAAAGACGTCTAGAAATACCAGGCCCATTGCGCAAATAGGCCCGATCTTCGGGAAAGATACCGTCCTGGAACGACCGTCTCAATTCCCCCGAACTCGCTGCCGGATTCACCAAACGGAATATTCAGACTGGCCAGCAAAGTCATGTTGTCTGACAAGCTGTAGTTTGTGACCAGCTGCAACAAGCCGCCGGGATCACTGGCATTAACCAGCAGGGTCGGCGAGACAGACCACAGCGGTGTCATCTCTATCAGCACGCTGCCCGCGACGTAATGACGCCCCAGAGTAAAGCTCTCTCCTCGAGTCAGTCGCCGTAGAAGATCGGAATTCGCTGCCAGCGACAACGGATCATAATTTTCTGAATCTTGACCAAAACCGTTGAAGTGGTATTCGATCGCGCCGCTCATGTTTTTCCCGCGCCACATCCACGAGTAACTTAAGTTGGTGGATAGCTGCACAACGGTATCAAAGTCGGTATCCGTCACTACGAGATCGCCGCTCCAATGCGCGCTGCCCAACGCATGACTCACGCCAAGACCCAGCACGTCATCGCCGTAATGTCTGGCCACCAGCACGTCGAATTCTCCCGCCCCTGCGAAGCCGTGATACTTAACGGCGGCCGTCGCAACATCTGTGTCTACGTCGTCATTGAACACATCACGACGAATCACATAAGCACCCTGAACATCGGCGCCACTATCCGTCAGATACTGCAGATACAACATGTCGTCGCCCGCTTTATATTCGGTATCGACCGCCGCGGGATCAAACGGGTTAACGAGATCCATCGGTGCGTAGAACAGGCCGTTGCCCCACGACAGGGCCTGACGTCCGAACCGGACAACGGTCTTCTCACTGGTAAATCCGAGCCACAGCCTGTCAAGACGGTGCACCAGGGCGGATTCGTTGCCTTGCTCAACGACGGACGTCAGATCGAGAAGACGCCTCGCGTCGCTGGGCAGCAAAAATGCCTCCCCATTCAGAGCGGCCAACTGGTAGCTCGTATTGAAGGTCCACCCGGACTGGCGATGTTCAAGGTTTAGCCTCAGTTCTCCCTGTGTATCGATGGAACTGCTGCCGTAAAGATCATGAAACAGACTGTCCGACGGGTAGCTCTGGCCGACCACTCGAAGTTTCGTATGACCACCAAATTCTGTCCTGGCATCGGCTGCCGCCCCCAAAATCGGGAGCACAATCAGAAGGACGAGGTATCTATGCAGCACGCTGGTCGATGTCGTCGACGATACGACCGTCGAGCATACGAATGAGCCGCCTGGCGTAGTTCATAACGCGCTGATCATGCGACGCGATTATGAACGTGGACTTGTGACTCTCGTTGAGTTCTGTAAAAAGCTCCATGAGGCCGTCGGCTGTTTTCGAGTCCAGGTTCGCCGTCGGCTCATCCGCGAGTATCAAAGCCGGTCGCGACGCGACCGCTCGTGCAACGGCGACTCGTTGTTGCTGCCCGCCCGACATCTCGGCCGGACGCCGGTTTTCGAGGCCTTTAAGTCCGACCTCATCAAGAATTGCCCTTGCCGTGTCATTGCGTTCATCCGCGGCGACGCCCTGCACCTGCATGACGAACTCGACGTTTTCCTGTGCGGATAGAACAGGTATCAAATTGTAGGCCTGAAAGACGAAGCCGATTTGTCGCAAGCGTAAATCCGCAAGCTCTCCCTTGCTCAGGTTATCGATGCGTTGATCGTCGACGTAGACTTCGCCGCTATCGGGGATGTCGAGTCCGCCGATTGCATTCAACAGCGTCGTTTTACCGCCACCCGACGGCGCCGAGAGGCAAACAAAGCCGCCCGAGGCGATCTCGATACTGACATGATCAAGCGCCTTGATGTCCTGATCACCCTGACGATACGTCTTGCATAAATCCACACAACGAACAGCACTCATTTTCAGACCTTTGTAATGGCTTCGACGGGCTCGTATCTCGACGCCCGCCAGGCCGGTGAAAGACTTGCAAAAAAGCCGAGCAACAACACAACGCCGGACGCGAGAATCATATCGCTGGCGTACAGTTTCGGATAAAGCATGCTGGATGCCCCCCACATTTCCATGCCTTCGGAGACAATGGAAACATCGATACCATCCTGCAGCGGGACGACCGTTGCCCACGCCAGAACGTTACCGATGGTCAGACCCAGAGCAAGCAGCAGCATCGATTCGATGATGATCTGACTCAGAATGCTGCTTGGCTTCATGCCCAGCGCCAGCATCAGGCCGATCTCGCGCACACGTTCAAACACGGACATGACGAGCGTATTCACAAGCCCGAACGACAAAGCAAGAAAAATGACGACCACCCAGATAAGGACGAAACCATCCATCACGCCCAACATGGTGCCAAGGTAAGTGTCTATCTCATACCAACGGCGCACCGACACGCTGTCGTCCACGGCGGCGTTTACCGCATCGAAGACCGGGCTCACGTTTCGATAGTCATCTCCCAGGAACACAACTTCGGTCGTCGAGTCGCCGATATGGAGCATCGTTTGTGCGGTCGTCCGGCCGACGTACGCGTACGCCTCTTCCACCGCTCGAGTACTGGCTGAATACAGACCGACGATTCTGAAGCCGCGATCAGCGATTTCGTTATCGGGATCCTGGCTCATGATGACAACGCGCTTCCCTAAATCGGTCTCGAGTTTTTCGGCCATCCGCTTGCCGATAACAATGCCTTTGTCATCGGTATCCAACAGGAAACGACCCTCAACGCCATCGTAATCGAAAAAGGAAATATTGCGTTCGGCCGACGGATCGACACCGAGCAAGGTAATACCACGCGAGTCTCTTTCGCTGGTAATGATGGCGGGCACCTTTACGCGACTCGCCCATGCCTCGAAGCCCGCATCGGAGAATTTTTCCGTCAGTTCGGCATCCGAATAGCCAATCTGATTCGACACGCTGGGATCATCTGCAAATTTCGGATTATGCATCTGCACGTGTCCGGGCATCACTCCGATGCTGTCAATGATCATCTGATCGACCATGCCACGCGTCAACGCCGTCATGAAAATCATCGCCCAGACACCAATGCCGATAGCTCCGAGCATAATCCCGGTGCGGCGGTGATTGCGCCACAGATTGCGCCATGCCAATCGAAACAGAATGCCGAAGAGACGCACTACGCTACCCTCATCGCATCGACAGGGTTTTGCCAGCGTAATCGCACCGCCGGGTATATCGCGGCAAGCATCGTGAATATGAATACAACGCTGGGTCCTATAAATAAAGTGAACAGGTTGACCTGTGGATACATTCTTGCCGGGAGATTAAATCTCGCGGCCATCTCGTCCATGCCCGGAAACGCGAGCCCGTTCGCGGTGAACCAGGACGTCACTATGCCGCCCACGACAACTCCTATGACGGTGCCCATCACGCCCATCATGGCCGTTTCGAGCAACACGAGTCGTCCAAGCCTGCCGGGCCTCAAACCCAATGCCATTACGATGCCGAATTCGCGGGTACGTTCGAGCACCGACATCAACTGTGTGTTCAGGACGCTGAAAGACACCAGAATCAACAATACAAAATACATGAAGAACGAGCTTCCCATGTCCGCCTGTATCGCCTGTTTCAGGCCTGGCTGCAGTTCGTCCCAGTCCCGCACGACGAGATCGTTATTCGGCGGCAGCATGTCTTGTACCCGCGCTTTCAGAACCGGAACCGTTTCCAGTCCGTCACCAACAATTACGATTTGATGCCCGGCACCTTCCATGAAGAAGGTCTCCTGAAACAATCCCAGCGGGATTTCTGCGATGTTGCGATCGATATCAATTACACCACTGTCGAATACGCCGACGATATCGACAACGGCCGCCGCGAACGAGCCATCAACGCCACTGCCAAGCAACGTCAGTTCGTCACCAACGTCGACGTGCAGATTTCGCGCCAGCGTAGAACCGATAACGATCTCGGCAGCATCGCTGTTCTCCAGGTAGCGTCCGTTGGATATCAGGCCGGGAATATTTGAAACTTGCTGCTCGTAATCGGGCTCGACGCCGTAAATTCCAATGCCGAAACTTCGGTCTTCGCTGGATGCCAACGCAAATGCCCAACCGCGCGCGGCAACCGTCTCCGAATCCAGTTCACCGCGTATCGAGTTTGCCAACGGCACAATGTCCGGGACGATCTGGCGCATTTTCTGATCGTCTTTATAGCCTGTCGCCTGTACTTGCATATCACCGGTGAAAATCTGCAAGGCGTTGTCGATCATCATGCTATACATGCCGTACTGCAGAGAGATCATGAAGACGAGCAATACGTTCGAGAACACCATCGCTCCCGTCGTCAACCAGGTCCGGCGAGGTTGTCGCCAGAGGTTTCGCCAAGCTAGTCGGAAACCGATGCTCACGGCTTAGTCTCGGGGGTTCCGCAGATTGGATAGCGTGAAGAGACTGTCCTTCAAGTCAACCGCATACTGGACATCATTGACCTGAATCTCAGTCCATTCATCTGGTTCGTCGGCTTTGCTCATACGTTGCCGCTTCGCAATCGTACGGCCGCCCATATTGGTGATTTCCATTGTCTTCAGGCTCTTCACGAGCTCGCCATCCTGATCGAAAAAAGAATGTTCGAGAACGACATGATCTTCGCGGATGCGCATCACTTCACTACCCCAGACAACGGCCGCATCTTCGTGGGGAATAGATTCGATCTCGAAAACTGTTACGCCGTCTTCTGTATTTTCGACACTGAGCACCGTGTGTTCGTACTCGTCGACAATGTCATCAGCACGCACAATATCCTTGTTGGAAAAGTCCGACCCCAGCCAACTCTGCCCCATCATCGATGACGGCACCTTGATAACGCGGTTAATTTTCGGTGAATATGACCACATATTATTGTCGTCAGTTAGCGTGCCATTGCCGCGGTCCTTTTTCGGCTCGATAACTCGAACCAGTGAATGATCATCGCCCTTGGTCCAGGCCTGCATGGTCATCGACCGTTCCCAGTCCGGACGGTGGATGATCATTGTCATTTCCGTGTAGGAGGACAACCCTCGCCAGTGATTGATCGCATCACGAACAATAGTCTTCCCATCTCGCTCTTCAGCAAGAGCATGGAAGGGAAACGCGAAGATAATCAATGCAAGAAGGATGCGCCTGTTCATACTGAATTTGACCCGCTACCTGTTTGGCTGTTCAGTATTTCATAATTGGCCTGAACAAGTCATGAGCGAGACTACTTACCCTCTGGCAAGGACCCTCGAGATTCAGAGGCGTGAAGGAGGCTCAGGCTGAGTGTTCGGCGACGTCTGCAACCACATCCTCGTTAGCTGCCTCAAGACGGCTACGATTCGTCACCATCCGGTCGTAAAGCCCCGTAATACACTCGCTACCTGTCTTCTCAAAAGCGAACGGCAATATCGCGTGCACGCCGCAGCAGAATGCGGCTTTTAGAAGAGCCAGTGAGAACCCGGATGCCGTAACGAAGTGCTCGCCATAGGTTTCACCAACCGAGGCCGGGTGCTCTGTAAATTTGGCTTTCAACGACATAGACAGTTCCTCCAGAAAGTATTGTCATTATTGGCTAGCTGAAGCGAAACTATGTTGCATTATTTTGCTTTTTTTGACGTTTTTTGCACGATTTGTTTCTTATTTTGTGTAATATCGAATGATATGGACCAAAAAGATCGAAAAATCCTCAGAATCATTCAAAAGGACGCTGGCTTGTCGATGCACGAGCTGGCGGATCAGTGTGCGATGTCCAAAACAGCGGTCTGGCGACGCGTTCGGGCTCTTGAGAAGAGTGGCGTCATCAAGAAACGAGTAACCGTTCTGGATCAAGAAGCCCTCGGCTTTGGTCTCACGGTCTTCGCGCTGGTCCGAACCAACCAACACAGCGATGCCTGGTTTTCGAAATTCAGGAAAGCCGTCTCCTCCATTCCCGAGATCCTCGAATTTCATCGAACCAGCGGCGATCTGGACTATTTGTTGCGCATTGTGGCCAGCGATATGCGGCACTACGACGAAGTCTATAAACGCCTGATTCGCGAAGTAGATTTCGCCGATGTCAGCTCAACGTTCGTGATGGAAACAATCAAATCGGATACCCGGCTACCGATCTAATACGTGTTTCTCGCAATGGTCCCTCCGCCGGTTTTGACTAGACTGGAATAGAAGACTGAGGAGGAGACCATGTTCAGCATCGAAGCCATCATGAGCACCAACCTGATTACGGTGCCGCCATCTGCGACCCTGGCAGAGGCACGCGCCTTGATGCAGGAAAACGGTATTCACCATTTGCCGGTAACAAAAGGAAAAGAGCTCGTTGGGCTCGTCACACTGACCAACGTACTGGCCGCGACGGATTCGTTTTTACGTGACGACCGAAATCGTATTCACGCGAATGAGATTATTGTTAGTGAAGTCATGGTTGAGGATGTTGCGACTGTCGACCTCAACGCCAGCCTGCGCCAGGCAGCGCTGTTCCTGGAAAAACATCAAATTGGCTGTCTGCCGGTTATTGCGGATGGCGACTTGACTGGCATCATCACCGAGACGGACTTCGTCGCTGTTGCTATTAATCTTTTGGAACAGATCGAATCATCCGAACCTATTGACGACGACTTCGACGACCTGGACGTTGCCTGAGTAATCCAGGCTCCGGGCTTATTCTTGTTCGATGGCTCGGTTCTTTAGCGCGTATTCTGCATCGCGCTCGGATCCGATTAGGATTGCGACCCATCGAGTTCGTTCATCGCTTTCGAGTGCGAGTTTAAGGGTCATCGTCAGCGGCACGGATAACAGCATGCCGACCGGGCCGAAAACAAAACCCCAGAACACCAATCCGATAAATACAACCAGCGGAGAAATTCCGACGCCGTAACCCATCAGTCGCGGCTCTATGATGTTGCCAAAAGCAACGTTAATCCCTGCGAATCCGATAGCGGTCGCGCCAGCGGCGCCTGGTCCCAGTTGCACAAGCGCCAACAGCACGGCGGGCACTGCGGCGATAATCGAGCCGATCGTCGGAACGTAATTCAGCAGGAACGCCAACATCGCCCAAAGCAGCGGAAAGTCGAGGCCTAAAGTCCAGGTCAACGTAAAAGCGCAGAGTCCCGTCGCGATACTGACAATTGTTTTTATGCCCAGGTAGCGTCCAAGGTTCTGCAGAAATTCTCGTGGGCCATCCATTGATTCGGCGCTGCGCCCGAATGCGGCTTCGACTTTAGTGCCAACGCTGGACACTTCGAGCAACATGAATATCATCGTGAAAATAATCAGGAAGGCATTCGTCAGCACATCTTTCAGGCTATTGAGAATAGTGGCAACAAGACCCATCGCCCAGCCCGGGTCGATCATATCGCCGATGTTCTCCATCGACTGATCACCATTCAGGTGTTTGCTAACGAAGTCGAAAACACCATCGACGATAGCGTCCAACTGCGCCTGATACTCAGGAATTTTTGCTGTGAACTCCGCGATCGAACTGCCAACCACAGCGCCGACAACCGCCAATAGCAGCATGATCGCAGAGACGATCATCAGCGCAGCCAGAAAACTCGGCACACGCCGTTGCTGTAGCCAAAGCATTGGTCGTACAGTGATCAGGGCGAGAAACGCGGCAATCAGAAAAGGAACCAACAGCACCTTCGCCATCTGCAGGCCGTAGATAACGACGATTACGGCGGCAAAGGTGATAATTGCACTGCCATTGTTTTTATTCAGTTCAGTCACGCGTCCAATAATCGCACAACATCACGACAGTCGCCTGTCTATTGATAGCCTAGTTCGAGCCTCTCGGCGCATAGAGCTCTTCTTCTTCCGGTTGAATTTGTTGAACCTTGAGCGTCCAGCGGGCAAGTGTTGAGCTGATGCGCAGCTGATACTGCCCAGCGTGATTGAACAATTTCAATCCGTTGCCTTTGCGCTTCGTGTGCAGCACACGCCCAATATGTCGACCCGTGTGAGCTTCAATCAGGGTGATATCCAGAGCCACCAATTTTTCGAAGTCGCCATCGAGACGCCAATCGAGCAGCCAGGGCGATTCGACAGTGAACGTCGATGTCGTCATATTGCCCGTGCCGCGAAACTCCTTGATCGTTTCCACAGCGTTCACGTTCATTGATACAACCAACAACACCAGTATCAGTGCTAGTCTTTTCATATTTTTTCCGTCCAACAATCGATGATTCCCGCACCGTAGGTTTTTAACAGTCTCCTTGGAGACCAGCAACATCCCTTCGGGGTGTACTGTACTACGACCCAGCCCCGGCATCGCAATCTCAATCGCTGAGTTGTGGCAATGCGAGCAGTTAAGGCCGCTATAGGTACGGCACTTCCCTGTGCCGTTTTGGGGGAATCAGATATCGTTTCTGCGGGGGTGTTCGACGGTCGGGCGGAAGAAGCTGCGATCTACCGCGACCTCGGAGGGGATCGATCCGGGTGACACCGCTGCGGCGCTGGAATCCGCGTTTGTACTCGTGTCGGCGGCTGAGAGTGCCACCGCAAATGCCACGTAAACCAGCATCCAGGACTTCACGTTGCGTTTGATCGTTGCTGGCATTGTCGTTCACTCATTGCTGGTCTCCCAACAATAGACCACGCTTGCGAGGTATTTATTACGCGGTGGAGACGATTTGGTCGCCGGTTAGAGCCGCGCGGCTGTAGACTAGGTGCTCATGGACAACCGAACTCGAACTGCGGTTATTGTTACGGGCCTTAGTTGCTTCGTTCTCGTCGAAGCACTTCTCGCCGATATGCCGATCGTAGCTGGCGTCGCAAAAGTCGTCGCCTCCTGCGGCTTTCTTGCCGTGGCGGTGCTTAGCGGTGCATTGCGGTCAGCGTACGGCAAGGTTCTTCTGGGCGGACTCGCACTTTCGTTTCTCGGCGACGCTTTCCTTATTGGCGAAACTCAAGAGGCATTCTTAGCCGGCCTTTCAGCATTTTTGCTGGCGCACCTAGCCTACGTAACGGCATTCGTCATCAATGGCGTGAGTTGGCGCTGGGTGGGTATCGCCGCGATACCGGTCACCGGCATCGCACTTGCCGTCGCACACTGGCTTTCTCCGCACATCGCACCTTATCTTGTACTGCCTGTTCGCTTGTACATCATCGTGATCAGCGCAATGCTTATTGCCGCGTTCGGAACGCGAGGCAAAGGCGGCCCGGCGCTCATACTCGCTGGCGCGCTGTTGTTCTTCCTGTCTGATTTATCGGTCGCTGCACTTCGGCTCGTGCAAACTGATTTCCCCAACTACATTTGGGGATTACCGCTTTACTACGCGGGTCAACTCTGTTTGGCGGCGAGTGTCTCGCAATCACGATCCCACTGAGGCGTGCCGGAAAAACGCTCAACAAGGAAGTCGATAAAGGTGCGCACGCGATAGGACAAATGTCTTGTCGGTGGATAAACAGCATATGCAGGTGCAATCGGCCAGGAATAGTCCGTGAGAATGGGGATCAGGTTCCCACTGCGAATAGCGGCCGCTGCAATAAATGTCGGCTGAATGACAACACCCATACCGTGCGCTGCAGCATTACTGAGATAGTCGCCACTACTGGCGGACAAGGTGCTCTTAACCTTGATCGAGTGAGGCTTTCCAACCGAGTCTTCGTACTCCCATTTGTCCGGGTCGATCAGGTTTGAATAGACCAGACACTGGTGGTCAAGCAGTTCAGCGGGTGTTTCAGGCGTGCCGTGTACGTTCAAATAATTCGGCGATGCGCAAACGACGGCATGCACGTCAAACAATCGACGCGCAATCAGCGATGAGTCGGACAGGCGGCCGATTCGCAACGCCATATCGAAATTGTCCTCAATCAGATCGACGCGGCGATCATTGAGATCCAGATCAAAACGAAGATGCGGATGCTGCTTGCCGAACGCGGCGATCGGTCCACACATATGCCGAACGCCAAACGACAGCGGCAGCGCAAATCGCAGTGTTCCTCGCAATTCGCCGTGCTCTTGCTGCACAGCCGCCTCGGCCTCCTCGAGGTCGGCCAAAATGCGCACGCCATGATCGTAAAAACTGCGACCCGTCTCGGTCAGGCTCATGGCCCGGGTCGTTCGATGTAGCAGCTGTACGCCAAGTCGTTCCTCTAGCGCAGAGATCCGCCGGCTAATCGCCGACTTGGCCGAGTCGAGCCGATCCGCCGCTGCGGTAAAGCTGCCAGCGTCGACCACCGCGATAAACGCCTGAATATCTTCAAATTTATCCATATTGTTGCGAATTATAGAACATTCTAATGCTCTGGTTAGTGTTTATCTCACTCACCTCAACAGTCAAGCTGTGGCCAACGTAATAGCAGAAGGCCTGGAGACACGAACATGGACAACAAACCCCTACGAATACTCAAACTTAGCGCCAGCGGCCGAAGCGATGGCTCGGTGACCCGGGAATTGAGTAGAGACCTTATTGCCGCATTGCAGGATCGACACGGCGTGGCAGAAGTCACCCATCGCGATCTCAGCACCGGCGTACCCTTTGTGAGCGAGGCATGGATAAGCGCAAACTTCACGGCGGATGAAGACCGGACGGAAAAACACAATGACACGCTCGCCTATTCGACTAAGCTCGTCGCAGAGTTGCAGAATGCCGATACGATCGTAATCGGCGTACCGGTTTACAACTTCTCAATTCCCGCTGCGCTGAAAGCCTGGGTCGACATGATCGTCAGAGCACGACTGACGTTTCGTTATACAGCGGACGGCCCGGTCGGTTTGCTGACCGGCAAGAAGGTCTATCTCGTGGTTGCGACGGGTGGTGTGCCTGTCGGCAGCGCCGTGGACTTCGCGACCCCGTACCTCCGTCACGCGTTGGCGTTCGTTGGCATAACGGATGTCGAGATCATTGCGGCGGACAGAATAAATAGCGACGCGGCCGAATCGATGGATCGCGCGCGCATGCAGATGGCAGAGTTGGTTCACTTGTCAACTGCAGCGGCTTAAAGGAGAAAACAGATGATTGAAGTAATCCCATCCGAGACCCGCGGTAGCGCAGATCACGGCTGGCTGAAGGCCAGGCATACTTTTTCATTTGCCGATTATCAGAACCCTGCCCGTGTTCGCTTCGGTCCATTGCGCGTTATCAACGAAGACCGAATAGCACCGGGACAGGGATTCGGTACCCATCCACACCGGGACATGGAAATTGTGACCTACCCCATCTCCGGCGCGATCGAACACAAAGACAACATGGGTAATGGCACGGTAATCACGGCCGGCGAAGTGCAACGCATGACCGCCGGAACCGGGGTCCAACATAGCGAATTCAATCACTCAGATAGTGATGAACTGCATCTGCTGCAAATCTGGCTGTTTCCAGAGAAGCATGACCTTGAGCCCGGATATGAACAGAAAGCCTTTTCTCGCGAGGACAAATTGAATCAACTGCGACTCGTCGCATCGAGAGACGGTCGCGATGGCTCGGTCACCGTACACCAGGACGTGGACCTGTTCGCGAGCGTTGTCCAGGAAGGTCGAAAACTCGAGCACCTTGCGCTCGATGGCCGCAATGTATTCGTGCAAGTCGTATTCGGCGAGATAACCGTCAATGGAAACGACCTGTCTTCCGGTGATGGCGTACAGATCACGGAAGAAACGCGGGTAATCATAGAGAGTCGTTCGGAAGCGGAGCTTTTGTTATTCGACATGGGATAGAATTCCCGTATGAAAATAATTGTCTTCGCTTTGTTTGTCACCTGCATCGCCGCTTGCGGTGGTGGGGGCGGAACAGCCACAACCGCTACGCCCGGCCCACCCTCATCGGGCGGCACTCAGATTTCCGACGTACAGGGCTCGGGCAATGCCAGCCCATTGAGTGGCCAGACTGTTACAGTCTCGGGCATCGTAAGCGGAGATTTTCAGGACAACGACGCTGATGCGGCGCGGGACCTGGGCGGGTTTTATGTACAGCAGGAAACGCCCGATAGTGATCCGATGTCATCAGAAGGCATTTTCGTTTTCGACGGCAACACCCCGGCAACCAATGTAACCATCGGAGATCGTGTCAACATCACAGGATCGGTTGCAGAATACTTCGGCGAGACCCAAATCAACGCAACGTCGGTGACCGTCACTGGAACCGGCATGGTCCAGGCGACCGACGTTAACCTGCCCACAACGGGCGCAATCACGAACAGTGACGGCGACCCCATCGCCGATCTGGAGCGATTCGAAGGCATGCTCCTGCGTTTCCCGCAACAACTCACCGTCTCGAGCCTGCGGTTTCTTGAGCAGTATGGCGAGGTCGGATTATCACAGGGTGGCAGGCAATATCAGTTCACCAACGCTAACGTGCCAGACGTCACGGCGTATGCTGCTCATCGAGATACAGTCGCGACTCGCTCAATTATTCTCGATGACGGGCTGCAAGTGTCCGACCCATCGTCACTTCCTTATCTAAACGCGGGTGTCGCGGCAGACTATTCAATTCGCGTCGGAGACTCGATCAATGGGGCAATTGGCAACTTAAGATATTCGCGTGGCAGTGGCGGAGGCGGACTTGAGGGCTGGCGACTCGTACCCACAGAGAACGTGCAATTTGATGACGACAACCCGAGACCCGGAGCGCCGTCGGTTGCCGGTTCCATGCGCGTAGCCAGCTTCAATGTACTGAATTTCTTTTCGAATATTGACACCGGGGCTGACGTTTGTGGGCCACAGGGCGACGACGGCTGCCGTGGCGCCGACAGCGCCGAGGAGCTTGCTCGGCAGCTCAACAAAACCGTAAGCGCGATCTCCATGATGGGCGCCGATATCGTTGGGCTCATCGAGCTGGAGAACAATGCGACCGAATCGATCGCAACGATTGTCGACGCGTTAAACGTCCGCATCGGCGGTGGGTCGTTCGCGTTTGTCGACACCGGGACGATTCACACTGACGCGATCAAGACCGGGTTCATTTACAACGCATCCACGGTTCGCACGACAGGCTCATTCGCTGTGCTGGATAGCAGTGTTGATGCCAGATTTTTAGATTCGCGAAATCGCCCGGCACTTGCCCAGTCGTTTGAATGGGTTGCGTCGGGCGCGGTGATAACCGTGGTCGTCAATCATCTGAAGTCCAAAGGATCATCGTGCGACTCTAGCGGAGATCCCAATACCAGCGACGGCCAGGGCAACTGTAATTTGACGCGGACCAATGCCGCCGCAGCGATAGCCGACTGGGTCTCCACCGACCCAACCGGAAGTGGCGACAACGATTTCCTGATCGTCGGCGACCTGAATGCGTACCTGCTGGAAGACCCGTTGACGGCATTAAAGAATGCCGGACTGACCAGCTTGCTGGGGAGCAACCCGAACGCGTATTCCTTTAATTTTGATGCGCAGTCCGGTGCGCTCGATCATGCTGTCGCGTCGGCGAGTCTCATCAGCCAGGTCAGTGAAGCTATTGAATGGCACATCAATGCGGACGAGCCGCCATTGTTAGATTACAACCTTGAGAATGGTCGGGACGCCGCCCTCTTCGATCCCGACACGCCCTATCGCGCTTCCGATCATGACCCCGTGATTATCGGACTCGACCTGACGAACTAGTCGAGACTTCTCAGGACCTCATGCGTGTCGCTGCGAACGGCTTCCAGCGCGGTAATAATGCGGTCCTTCCCCTCGACATCGACACCGAGTCGATTGCTGTCTTTATCCCAGGTTTCGTAGAGATGGGTGGCCGATTCAGGTACCGAACCCTCAGAGATTTTTGCCAGGTCTCTGATCGTCAACACCTTGGCCCAGCCCGCACGCAGAATCGCAGCGCCATCGACGTCTTTTCCATAGTGTCGGTCAAGTGTCAATTTCTGCAAATCACTCAGCATTAACAGCATCTCTATGGTCACCAATCGCTGGTTTCTATTGTGTTCGCTGGCCTCATTGCGCCAGGTGTTGTAGCCGAGACTGGTCACAGCGACCGCGAGACTGATAAGCGCGACGGTATTGCGTCGCAATTGATCTTTTATGGAAATGTAGGAAGTCATGCGGTCAAAAGACCCCTGTTATTACGTATTTATTTCATTTTATCGGATGCAAACTGCCAGAGTTTTTCGCCACCATGTCGTCGCAGCCAAACCACCCAGACGACCATAAGGAGACCAACCGCAGAAATGCACGACAGGAATATGAAGTAATTCTGAAACCCGGGCAAACCGGGATTCGCATCCAGAATGCGTCCCGATATTGGACCGAAGAAAATATCGGGGGTGTAGGCCACCAGTGAAATCAAACCGACGGCGGCACCGGTAAGAAACTGCGGCGTCCGATTCTCTTCGAGCAGCGCGAAGTAGACGCCGCGGAGCGCATATACCGCGATGTAGCTCGCAAAGAAGTTCAGATAAATCATCGTCAGGCCGGAACCTGATGGTTCAACAAAAGACCACGTCGCGTAACTCGCACATAACAGCACAAACAGCACTGTAATCGACCGGGTCGCACTGAAACGATCCGAAATCAGACCTGCCAAAACCGCTGCCACAGGACGCGTCCACGCGCCGTATGCGGCAAGCCTTGCACCTTCAACCTCATCCATACCAAGAACCTGCACCGCGTACAAAGAATAGTTATCCAGTCCCTTGTATCCGCAGTAGGCGCAAATAATCACACCCGCGTGCGCCCAGACAATAGGACGCCGCAGGACGATACCCATTCCTTGCAATGGATTGTATTCAACGTCACTGCCTCGAGGCTCTTTCGGAACCGCATACCAGCAAAAAATAGCGGCGAGAAATGTCAGCGCCGTGTAGAAGATTACGACCGATCGAAATCCGGTTTCTCTTTGCTCAGCGGTCGCAAGATTTGCATCCCCTGGAAGGTAGAAAGCGAGAATGGATACGCCGGCCAACGCGACAGACGCCGCCACAAGACCACGTCCACCCTCCAGAACACCAAACGCCGCGCCCTGTGAATCGTCGCCACCCCAATCCCGGGTCGCACGGATCAGCGCACCCCAGAAAAGAAAGATCGTCGTGAACCCCCAGTAGCCATACAAAAACTTCATCGCTGCGGCGTCGGGAATCGTCATCATGTACAGGCCACCGGCCGCCGTCGACAAAAGGGACACAACGATCAGCGAACGCGCCGAAAATCGATCGGCGATAGCCCCGCCTGGAAAATAGGCAATAACTGCCGCGACACCGTACGCCGCGAACATATCACCCAGTTGAGTGTTGCTGATCCCGAAGACCTCCAACATCGTTGGCCGGAAAAATCGCGGGATATTGAATGCCAGACCGAAGACCAACTCCCCGGCGATGACCAGCGCCAGCATCAACGTCAGTCGTCGCATCGCAATCACTCAGCTTCGCAGCCGGTATCCGGTTTTGAAGATCCACCGCACGATAAGCAGGCACATGACAAGAAACCCGACCGTGATGCCCAGGCTCAGGCCGACGCTGACATCGGCGTTTTCGTAGAAACTCCAGCGAAATCCACTGATCAGATACACGACCGGGTTAAACAAACTGATCGTCTGCCACAATGGCGGCAACATGCTTATCGAATAAAAGGTGCCGCCTAGAAATGTCAGCGGCATGATCACCAATATTGGAACGATCGTCAGCTTTTCCCAGCCCGTGGCCCAGATTCCAAGAATGAATCCGAACAGGCAAAACGACACACAAGTCAGCAGCAGGAACGCAACCATGACCAACGGGTGAGCAATCTCGATATCGACGAACAAACTCGCCGTCGCGAGAATAATTATTCCGATGATCATCGACTTCGTCGCAGCCGCCCCAACGTAGCCAAGAACGACCTCAACATAGGAAACCGGTGCCGAGAGCATTTCAAAAATAGTGCCTGTGAATTTGGGGAAATAGATCGCAAACGATGAATTTGAAATACTCTCCGTCATGATCGATAACATGATCAGACCCGGAACGATAAACGATCCGTAACTAACCCCATCGATCTCCGTAATACGTGAGCCGATGGCGGAGCCGAAAATGACGAAATACAACGACGTCGATAAAACCGGTGCGATAATACTCTGGACGACCGTACGAAACATTCGCGCCATTTCATAACGGTAAATTGCTTTTATTGCGTGGAAGTTCATTGGCCTTTGTTCACCAGGTCGACAAAAATATCCTCCAGCGAACTTTGCGATGTTTGCAGGTCATTAAAGTGGATATCAGCAGCGCGCAGATCGCCCAATAACGCGGTAATGCCCGTGCTCTCCTGCTTCGTATCGTAGGAATACGTCAGATTTTGACCGTTCTCGTCAAGCTCAAGCTGGTAGGTCGCGAGCTGCTCAGGGACCTCATCAAGCGGCGCCTGCAGATGGAGAACGAGGTGTTTCTTGCCCATGTCCCGCATCAACTTGTCCTTGTCCTCAACAAGAATGATCTCGCCGTTATTGATCACACCAACACGATCTGCCAACTGCTCGGCCTCCTCGATGTAGTGCGTAGTCAATATCACCGTCACGCCCTCTTCTCTTAGCTTGGCGACAACGTTCCACATATCCTGTCGCAGCTCGACATCGACGCCCGCTGTCGGTTCGTCCAGAAAAAGGACATCCGGCTCGTGAGCCAACGCCTTGGCGATCAGGACGCGTCGTTTCATGCCGCCTGACAATTGCATACTGATGGTGTCTTTCTTGTCCCAAAGCGACAATGACTTTATTACTTGTTCCAGATGTTCGGGATTCGCCGGCTTACCGAACAGGCCTCGACTGAAGCGGCAGGTATTCCACACAGTCTCGAACGATTCAGTCGGCATTTCCTGCGGGACCAGACCGATTTTCGCACGGGTTTGTCGATACTCACTCTCGATATTGAAACCGTCAACCAGCACCACGCCGTCCGTCGCATTAACGATTCCGCAAACGGCGTTGATCAGCGTTGTCTTGCCTGCCCCGTTGGGTCCGAGAAGCGCGAAAATTTCGCCGCGTCTTATTTCCAGACTGACATTGTCAAGTGCTTTGAAACCGCCAGCGTAGGTTTTCGTCAGGCCGCGTATTGAAATCATTGGGTGCATGCTGCCAATGATACGATGCTTTGACGATTAAAATCTTGCTATCCCGCTAAGAGAGTCTTCTCGGGCTAGCTTACAAAGGCGGCGGCGCCACATTACGGCAAGTAACTCCTGATAATGCTGTAATACAACTCCTTTCCAGCCGGTCTATGTATCGCATGAGTAAATCATCCATAGCGATAGGCATTGTTCTCTTTCTGGTCGTGCTCGCGACGCTGTTCTTTTGGCTCAACCGAGCGCGTAGAGTCACTATTGATGCTCCGCTGCCAGCGGACTTTCCCGCACAGGGGTTTTCGCATCAAAGTTTTGAAGAATTACTGGAGTCTTATGTAGACCCGGATGGTCGCGTCGATTATGCGCGCTGGCATCAGTTCCCGGCATCCAGGCAGCAATTGGACACCTATTTGTCTGCGGTTAGTCAATTCAGCCCGGACAGCGCTCCATCGCGCTTTCCAAACCGCTTCGACGAACTCGCTTACTGGTTGTATGGCTACAATGCCTACGTCATTAAGTCTGTGCTTGATCATTGGCCACTCGAAAGTGTCACCGATGTCAAAGCGCCGTTGGAAGCCGTTAGAGGACTGGGGTTTTTTTACCAGTTGCGATTTTCGTTCGGCGGTGAGTTTATGAGTCTCCTGGTCGTCGAAAATAAAAAGATTCGTAAACAGTACAAAGACCCAAGAATTCATTTCGTTCTGAACTGTGCCAGCGAGAGCTGCCCGATCGCGAGACCGGGTCTACCCGTCGGTGACGACCTTGAGCAACTTCTGGCCGAGGCGACTGCCGACTTCATCAACGCTACCGAGAACGTGTACGTCGATCATAATCAGGAAATCCTCTATTTATCGAAAATCTTCAAATGGTATGAAGAGGATTTTGCCAGCGATGTCAGGATTCGTGGCAATCTCGCAGGTAACGAACTGCTTAGCTATATTGCTGAATATGCATCTGATGATCTATCCCGGGATCTGGCGCGAGCAAAGGCTTACGAAGTGAAGTTCCGAGATTACGATTGGAGCCTCAATTCGACCGACTAGCTGAGAACCAATGTAGACTCGTAATTCAAGGCCGAAATTATCTACTGGGAGAATGAAAAATCGTGACGCACAGGACAATTCTTATCGGGGCAGCCAGCCTCATGCTCATCTTTGCGCCCTCTGTGGGCATCACTAGTGAAGCAACTGATTTGAAGGAAATTATGCAGGGTCTGCGCAATAATCTGGTCGACATATCCGACGGGTTGCTGACGGATGATTTCGAGAAGATTGCACACGGTGCCGACGCGATTGCAGATCATCCACGAATTCCGCCCTCGCAAGTAAAGCTCGTGGCTGCAGAGTTGGGATCGGAAATGGCGGCGTTTAAACGGCTCGATACCGTCGTTCATGACCTGTCGCTGGAAATCAGGGCTGCCGCTACCGCTCATGATCGTGATGAAGCGATTGCCGGTTATCAGCGACTGCTCGAGGGTTGCTTGGCCTGTCACAGCACCTATAAAGAGAGAGTCGCGGCTGTTCTGAGTCTTACTCCCGGTGCCAAATAGCCCGAGATCACACAAAGTGTTCACTAAGCGAGTTTGGCAATGAGTTCGCCAATCTTGCCAATCGTTCGCCAGTTTCTCGCAGTCGCTTCGACACCCAGACATTTTTCAACGTTGCTTGCTAACTTTGAGCGTCCAATGCCATCGGGCGCGTGCAGATAAAAGGCCTTTTCTGTCAGCGTGAATTCCTCACTGGCCGTCGCGAGTTCTCGCAGCCGGGTCTTGTCGGCGTTGGTTACGGCCTCGCTGGCAAACCAGATATGTGCGTTCCTGGCTTCGACGGCGACATCGGCGTAAGGATTTGCCGCAGCGATCTCGGCGAAAACCTCCGCTGTTAACACCATCACTGAGGGCCGAAAGCTAAAGTCAGTCTCTATCGCACCGGAAATCGAACCAGATACTTCCAACGCCTTGTCAGAATGATGAAAGACCGCATTGCCACTTTGTATGTAGGTCGCGACGTTTTCGCATCCCAGATTTTCCAGTAGTTCTCGCAAATCCTTCATCGGCAGAATATTTCTGCCCCCGACGTTGATGCCCCGCAATAACGCGACGCAAGAAGCCATTGCTGTTAAAGCTCCAGCATGTCGGCATAGGCAAACAGGCCAACAGAACCGCCAGTGTGCAAGAACACGATTCGTTGGCCCTTCGTAAATCGACCTTGACGAATGTGGTCAATCAATCCAGCTAGAGCCTTGCCACTGTATACGGGATCAAACAGCAGGCCCTCCAGACGCGCCAACATTAGAATCGCCTCATTCATAGACTCGGTGTGTTCTCCATAACCCGATCCCACGTAGTTACAATCGGCGACGATGTCACTGCGCGAAACGCAACCCGGTTCGCCCACGAGTTCCGCTGTTGTGGCGGCTAATTTGTAGACTTTCTCTTCCTGTGCGGCCTGTGGTGCATTCACACCGATCCCCAGAATCGGAAGATCGCTGCCACTACCGCGCAAGCCAACCGCGAGACCAGCATGCGTTCCGGCGCTACCGGTGGCCGAAACAATGTGATCGATGCTCAAGTCCTGCTCCTTGAGCTGACTCAGCAATTCGATGCCGCAGCCCACGTAGCCCAAAGCACCAACCGCGTTCGACGCACCGCCCGGCACCCAGTAAGGCTTGCCACCCTGACCGCGAATCTCGGCGGCGACCTCTTCCATCGCACTATCGAAATCGGCACCAGCCGGGTACTCGCGCAGATTGGCGCCGAATAGCCTGTCCAGAAAAACATTGCCGGAATTCCTGTAGGTATCACTTGGATCCTGAACGCGATGTTCAAGCATCACCTCACAGGCCAGGCCCAGTTTGCAGGCGGCTGCCGCTGTCTGCCGCACGTGATTTGATTGAACAGCACCGACAGTGATGATCGTGTCCGCGCCTTGCTGAAGCGCCTCCCCCATCGAGAATTCAAGTTTTCGGGTTTTGTTGCCGCCGGTTGCGAGCCCGGTGCAGTCATCGCGCTTAACAAAGATATCGGGCCCACCAAGATGTTTGCTCAAGCGTGGCAGGTGCTCGAGCGGTGTGGGCAGATGCGCGAGCGATACGCGAGCAAAGCTGGAAAGATCCATAAGTTAATCCTGATTCTTATTAGTGAGGTTCGTTACCGAGCGCCAATGCGACCGCTTTTCTGGCGAGTTCATCAGTGGACGAAACGAACGCAACGTCGAACATAGACCCGTCCAGGACTAAAGGGAATTCCGTGCACGCGGCAATCAATACCTTCGCGCCTCGGCCAATTAATCTGTCCGCAAGATTACGCAAGCCATTGGCGACATCGTTCGACTTGTCACCACGCTTGATTTTCTCCACATAGGACATTGCTTCTTGCAGCTCATCCGGTGTTTGTGTGATCACAGGCCTGCCGGCATCCGCCAGCGCCTGTTGATAAAGGCCGGCCGCAAAACAACCCGGTGTCGTCATTAGGCCAATAGCACTATCGTCGCCGCTCTGGTGAACCGCAGCCTGAACCGATGCTTCGATAATACTCGCGAATGGAATTGTCGTTGCGGCCTCGATG
>RCNB010000715.1_pt1 | contig 21642 bp, 21 predicted proteins | sample 2041321 | NCBI WGS metagenome assembly RCNB01 (sample SAMN09708232, study PRJNA481090) | Marine sediment metagenome, whole genome shotgun sequencing project. | reverse complement strand
TTTATAAAAGCAGGTCATAAGCCGGATTCTGTAAGGCCTCAATGAGACCTCCTTATCATTTATCTGGACTTAAGGTTACCCAAAAGTTCTAACCGCCTACCCTTCAGCTTGGACGTGCAGCCCTTAAACGCTGATATACATGACGTTTCACCGCATAGAGTTTACCTGATTTCACTACAGCATTACCTGTACTTGCTTTCTGTTGCACTTGTCCTTATTCCGCACATGGCGGAAGAGACGGGCGTTACCCGCTATGCTGCACTGTGGTGTCCGGACTTTCCTCACTAACATAACATGTTAGAGCGATAAGGGGACCTGTTTAATGCAAAGGTACAATATCCCATTTTAGGCTAAAAAAATTATAGCCTTATTCATACTTGGTATTTAATCTATATCCGATTTCAAATACCGCCAAAGAAATAATAATGAATATGAGGCCATGTTTACCCTTAGTCAATAGTTCTGTCTCCAAACAATTGTTGATAAAAATTGGGCATATATATCTAAAATAAACGCCAGAATTAGTGGCTATTTCTATATTTGTATATAACACAGCAGGTCTTTAAATTTTGTCTGCTAAACCTTATTTAATTGGAACCATTTATTGTATCAGCGCGTAAGTACAGGCCCAAAACCTTCAAGGATGTTGTGGGTCAGGAAGCCATTACAAATACTCTGCTGAATGCAATAGACAATAACCATCTGGCCCAAGCACTTCTATTCTGTGGCCCCAGAGGAGTAGGTAAGACTACATGTGCACGGATTTTGGCCAAACAGATCAACCAGGATGGTACAGAGAAAGAAAATGAAGATTTTGCATTCAATATTTTTGAACTGGATGCGGCGTCCAATAATTCTGTTGATGATATCAGGAGCTTAATAGATCAGGTACGAATACCACCTCAGGTTGGAAAATACAAAGTATATATCATAGATGAGGTACATATGTTATCTCAATCCGCGTTCAATGCTTTTTTAAAAACACTTGAAGAACCACCTAAACATGCTATTTTCATTTTAGCTACTACAGAAAAGCACAAGATTATACCAACCATATTATCGCGTTGCCAGATATTTGACTTTAAACGTATAACCGTTAAGGACGCTGCCAAGTATCTCAAATATATTGCCGAGCAACAGGGTATTGAAGCAGAAGATGACGCGCTACACATTATTGCCCAGAAGGCCGATGGCGCTATGAGAGATGCATTGTCTATTTTTGACCGGGTAGTTAGTTTCTCCGGAAAAAAACTTACAAGAGCGGCTGTAACAGAGAATTTAAATGTTCTGGATTACGACACATATTTTGCCACTACAGATTTAATTCTGGAGCACAATATTCCTCAATTATTAGTTTTGTACAATAAAACGCTGGCTAAAGGATTTGAAGGTCATCATTTTATTAATGGTCTGGCTTCACATTTCAGAGACCTTTTGGTTTGCAAGCATGAAGACACCATTGCCCTATTGGAAGTTGGTGAAAAAGCAAAAAAACAGTATCTGGAACAATCTAAAAAAACCTCTGAATCCTTTTTGCTAAAAGGGATAACTATAGCAAATGAGTGTGACCTTAACTACAAAGCCAGTAAAAACCATAGATTATTGGTTGAATTAACCTTAATGAAATTAGCCTCCATAGATTTTAATGGTGAAAAAAAAAATCTTGAAAACCTCAACACCGCCTGGAATGGTGAAATTCAATTAATACCCACTTCGTTTTTTATTGATACTCTGCCCACTAGCCAGGCCCCGGAATCTCTGGAATCGGCAAAATTTTTGGGAAAAATCCAAACAGTCACACCCGAAGAGAAGGAAGTCGAAATCAGGGAACAGGGAGAATCTCCCGAAACAGAAAAAGTTGATCCTCAGCCTTTAACGGAAGTTATGTCTGAAGATGTATTGATATCAGAACCTAATAAAAATATTAGGATTAAGGAGCGATCTAAAAGAATTTCGGGATTATCATTATCCAGTTTAAAGGCGAAAAAAGAACATCAGCTCAAAAAGATAGAAGTAGTAATTGATGAAGATGAGCTACCTAAAGAAAGTTTTGCAAAGGAGGAATTATTAAAACATTGGGAAAGTTATATTCATAAATTAGACAAAGCAGGTAAAAAGATTATGGCTTCAAATCTAAGTTCCGATCAACCTAAAATAGTTGATGAAACGGAAATATGGATTGAGCTTCCGAATGGTACAATGAAAAAAGAAATTGAAAGGGAACAATATCACCTTTTGAAGTTTCTAAGAAAGCAACTCAACAATTATAGTATTGAGTTGAAAATAACCGTTAATGACGAAATTGCCAAAAAATTTGCCTATACTCCTGAAGAGAAGTATCAAAAACTAAGGGAAATAAACCCTGCTATTGATCTCCTGAGAAAGGAGTTTGATCTAGACCTTTGATTTATTTGTCAATCGTAACCTAAGAGCATAAATCAGCATTACTATTGCTACAATAAGCAGCCCCAAAGACTCTCTTCCCCTTTCAATATTCACAATATCTCCATTACCAATTGTTATGCCTTCAAACTTATCCGGCCATAAAACAAAAGTACCAACAAAATATATTCCGCTTAGAATAATTGCTCCGGTAAAGTTCAATTTACCCAAATAGAAGAACAAAGATGCTGCAGCAGCAACTCCGTAGATAGCATACCACAATAAGGCGTCAGGATCATTGTATTGAACATACGCGGCCCATATAAATAACAAAGTAAATATTAAGGAAAGAAGTTTAAACAGCTTTTTCATACTTTAAGATTTTAATCGGTTAACAGTTTAGTTATAAGCTGGTAAACCTCTGTGGATTTAAAAAGTTCCTGTTTTAATGATCCTTTATTATTTGTTATAAAAACCGGGTAATCTGATTGATCTTCAGGTATTCTGCCATGGGAACCCTTTACCAGATTTGCTTTTAGGGGTATTATATTCATTACAGTTCTAAATCCGAGTTTCTTTTTCAAAAGTTTTAATATCACTTTGGGCATCACAAATTTGTCTTCAGGATCTGTGAACATTTCAACCGGGTCATAACCAGGTTTTTTGTGGATATCCACCATTCTTGCAAAGTCTGGTGCTTTTGCATCATCCATCCAGAAGTAATAAGTAAACCATGAATTTTTATCCGCAATCAGCAGCAAATCGCCACACCTATCGTGATTTAAATTTGCTTCCTCTAAATCTTTGTCCGCCAATACTCTATCAATACCGTCAACACCTTCTAATAATTCCTTTACTTTTCTCTTAATTGTTGGATCATTTAGATAAATGTGCGCTATCTGATGATCAGCTACGGCAAAAGCTTTACTGGCGCCTGCATCTAAAAGCTCCAGGCCTCGCTCTTCCCTGATACTTATTAATCCCTCAGATCGAAGAATACGGTTAATGTGAATTGGGTTGCTTACATTGGTAATGCCGTATTCCGAGAGCAGAACGATATTGGTATTTCCGTTGTCATAATAGCTTACCAGCTTTTTCACAACCTCATCAATTTCATTCAGATCTTTACTGATTTTGGAAAAGTCAATACCATATCTCTGCAAATTATAATCCAAATGAGGCAGATAAACTAAAGTAAGGGTAGGATCATGCAATTGGTCCGTTTTGATTGCAGCATCGGCTATCCACTGACTGGACTTTACGGATGTTTTGGGGCCCCAAAAATTAAATAAAGGAAAAGTACCCAGTTCTTGTTGCAATTGGTCTCTTAATTCAGGAGGATGCGAATAGATGTCGGGGATTTTTCTGCCATCAGCAAGATAGTTAGGACGAGGTGTAACACTGTAATCCGAGGTAGAATACATATTATACCACCAGAAAAGATTAGCACAGGTAAAATTACTGTTCAATTGCTTCATCTCATCCCACAACTTGTCACTTTGAGTCAATTTATTGGATTGCCTCCAGAATTTTACCTCACATTCATCCTTAAAATACCATCCATTTCCAACAATACCATGTTCTGATGGCCATTTACCGGTTAGATAAGTTGTTTGAGAAGTGCAGGTGACCGCTGGTAAAACCGGTTCAATTGAAGCTAACTCGCCTTTCTCCAAAAATGTCTTAATAAAAGGTGTATGTTCACCAATGAGTCTACCAGTCAGACCAACAACATTTAGAACAACCGTTTTATTCATGCCTTTTATAATTTATCTATTAACCAGTTCATTTCTCTGATTATCGATTCTGAAAGTTCTCTTTTAAGAGAAGCTGGAAGTACATCCCAGGTATATGTTTCAACTTCCAGGTGTTCTGAAATCATATTTTCCCTTAGAATGTTTATCACCTTCAATATATGATCCTGTGTGGAATATAATTCCTCAAAAGATTCCAGAAAAATAGGAACATGGAAATGGGCTCTTAATTCTGAAACATCAGTTTTATTTTTAAGAACAACGGGCAAGTCATTATAAGTCTTAACTCCCTCGTTGGTATTTTCAGTAACCTGATGCAGATAGGTAGGCTCATCAAATTGCGCCAATGATTCCCATATTTTATCCTTATCGGATGTGTCAAATCTAACTTTCAAAGCCGCACTTACCTGTATTTTTCCTATCTTAATTCCGGCACTCTTTAATTTTTCGAAAGTATAAGCGGGCTCTTCATAGGCAAGTGAAAAATGACATATATCATAACAAAGAGTACAATAGCGCAAAACCAAATCTTTCGCCCTTGCTTCACTCACATCAAGGATTTTTATTAGCTTCTTTTTCGCAATTGGTAAAAGAAAGTTGCGGTAGAACATTAAAACATCTTCGGTATTCTCCAGCATCCCATCGGGTTCCGGTTCAATATCAAGATGAAGATACTTGGATGTTTTTTCTTCAAGTTCATAGAGTTTTAATATAAGCTCGGTTAAATGAATTGCGCCCTTTTCCAGGACTATCCTTTTGCTATCAGTACTCTTATGCCAGTGTTTGTAGCTAATTGGTGATGTGGAAATACCACCAGAAATACCTTCCGGCAAGAGATAAGCTAGCTGTTCAAATAATCTTATTGTATAATTGACTCTATCCCTTGTTGTCCAATCGGGTTCATGTACTTTATCCTTTACAACTTCATCATGAAAATTTCCATATGGAAAACCATTCATGGTAAATACATAAAGACCGTTTTTTATTAACCAACTTTTAAATTGTGGAAGATTATCATTCATAGCAAGTTCTTCGCTTGCCTTATTGGATAGTCGCAATCCTATACCAAACGGTTGTTCTTTTGATATTTTGTTCTTTATAATAGGCAGGTATTCCACTAAACTCTCAAAAGTGCTTACCCAATCCTGTCCCGGATGAATATTGGTACAATAAGTCAGATGGTATTTATCATCGATCAGCATAGTTTATGCCACATTAATTTTACATTTATTATTTAGTGAATTTACTGCATTCTTCATTAATTCCGTATCTATTTCGTGCACATCCATCTTCTGCCCAATACCGTTTATTAATGTTATTGTTAATTCCCCTCCAAGATGCTCACGGAACTCCTGAATCCCTTTTAACAACTCCTGCATTTCCCTGCTTCCTGAAACCGGAATAGACAAATCAAAGCCAATGTCTGCCATGACCTCCAAAATTTCATCCAAAATTTCCACTGAAATAAAACCTGCGAGCTGCGAATATGTTAAATCCAGTGCAATCCCTTTTGCCACGGCTTCACCATGTCTCAAAGAATAATTACTCATCTGTTCTAACTTATGCGCGGACCAATGACCAAAATCTAATGGTCTGGAAGACCCACTTTCAAATGGGTCGCCACCTTTGGCAATATGTTCTATATGCATTTCGGCGCACCTGTATATAGTTTTAAGCATGGCACCCATATCACGTTCTTTTAATTTGATCGCATTTTTTTTAATTGTATTAAAGAAAACTTCATCTTTAATAAGAGCAACCTTAATGGCCTCGGCCACACCTGCAATCCAATCTCGTTGTTCAAGGCTTGTCAAAAATTCACTATCGTTTATTATAGCATATGGTGGTGCAAAAGTTCCTATGAAGTTCTTTTTGTTATAAGCATTTATACCATTCTTTACCCCTATTGCAGCATCATTCTGGGAAAGGACCGTAGTTGGAATACGGATGAGTTTTACACCCCTGTGCGCTACTGACGCGCCATATCCGGCCATATCTATTACCGCACCACCCCCAATAACAATCACAAAGGAATGCCTGCAAATAGCATTATTATTAATACCACTTATTATTCTATCTACATTATCATAATTATTTTTGGCTATTTCTCCACCCCCTATCACAAGACACTCTGTAAATAGTAGTTGAGAGCTATGCAGAAGACAATAATTTTTAATACTCTCAATTAACTTTGGGTGCTTTTTAAGAACGCCGTCGTCTACAACAAAAAGGAGTTTAACCTGTTCATTTGGTTTATAAGACTTTATGACCTCAGCGAACAAGCCATTGTTGCTTTCAAACACTTCGTTTGTAAAGTGTAAACTATATTTAAAGTTTACAGCAAAAGACTGCTCTATGGGTTTTAATTGCATGCTTTTAATTTAAGTTACCGCAAATATTTTAGCGAGTAAGTATGACAATGGTAGCAATAGTAAAACAATCAAACCAAACTGCCAACTATCAAATGCTACAGTGAGTGAGGCATCCAAAACAATTATTGAAAGCACACCACTGACCACAGCTTTTTTAATGTTTTCCGGTGAATTTATTCTATATGCTCTAATTAATGAACTATAAATCAGAAATATAAATAAACCCAGGAAAGGAAATAAACTAATCCACTGTCCCTGTATATCGGGTGTAATCATTAAAACGATAAAAACAACCATTGCATATAATAGTCCTGCCCAAATTATATGCTTTTTGTTTTGCCCATAAACCTCTCCCCTGCTTATTAACGTAATGGCAAAAATATATAAAAGAGGTATTACGGCATACATCCAGTGAGATATTTCACCAAAAACAGACATCCCTAAAATGAGATTTAAGGCTCTGCAAAGTCCCATATTTAATGGCCCAAGAAATTGAAATTTTTTGGAGAATGTATCGTAAAGTAGGACCGCCAAAGCAAGAATTAAAGCAATGACACCACTAAGGTAACTCGCAAAAAAGGATAAGAATATTCCTGATATCAATAAACCGGTTCCAAATAATAAAGCTCCTTTTAGAGATACATCTCCTTTTGGAATAGGTCTTTCGGGTCGTTCTATCTGGTCAATTTTAAAATCAAACACGTCATTTAATACAACCCCTCCGGCGTAAAGGAAAGTTGAGGAAAATACAAGTAAGATTAAATTCAGATATACAGGTCCGTTTAAAAAAGTGTCCGATGTAATTAGCAAAGTAAAACCCGATATACTGGAACCGGCCATTATATCGGCCATGGCAGTGGGTAAGTTTGCAGGCCTGGCAAGCTTTATGTAACCCAGAAGTACCACCTTCATTCTATTTTATTTGATCTGTGTCTACACGAGGTTCCTGCCCTCGTAAAACGCTATTATCATTAAAAAGAACTGATTGGTTAATTCCCAGCGGATTTAGCCAGTCTGATTCTTTCATTTTACCATTTTTACTAAAAGCATCCAACGCATTTTGATAACAGGTTTTTATGACGTCTTTACGGTCAATACCTCGTTTTAACATAAGGGCTGCAGTTTTTGGTACAGCCAATGGGTCACTAACTCCCCAGTCTGCTGAACTATCTACTATGATATTAGAGCTGCCATATTTGCGCACTACTTCTACCATGCGTTCATTGCCCATTTTTGTTTTGGGATAAATGGTAAAAGCAGCTATAAAACCTTTATCTAAAACTTCTTTTACTGTTTCCTCATTGTTGTGATCAATTATGACATTGCCAGGATCAAGTTTATGCTCCACGCACACTTCCATACTCCTGATTGTTCCAGCCTTTTTATCCCTATGAGGGGTATGAACCTGAACCGTCATATTTAGTTCTTTAGCCAATTCTAATTGTTCCCTAAAATACTTATCCTCAGCCGGAGTTTGATCATCATAACCTATTTCTCCTATAGCCACAACATTTTCCTTGTGTAGATATAAGGGTAAAAGTTCCATAACCTGCTCGGCCAGGGCTTCATTATTGGCTTCTTTAGAATTCAATCCAATGGTACAATAATGTTTTATGCCAAACTGACTCGCCCTAAATGGTTCCCATCCAACAAGGCTACTATAATAATCTTGAAATGATCCAACCTGGGTTCTCGGCTGACCTAACCAAAAAGAAGGCTCAATAATTGCAACAATTCCTGCTTCCGCCATAGCTTCATAGTCATCTGTTGTCCTCGATGTCATATGAATATGAGGGTCAATTATCATCATTTTATCTTTCATAGCCTATTTTTTTAAATTTTCCCAGGTGACAGCCTTATTCGCAACTTTTTCAATCAAATCAGGGTATTTATCCAATAGTTTGGTCGCTTCCGGTTGCTGGGAGTAATAACAACAAAGGGCGGCCGCCAGATTTTCAATTTTATCTTTACTCTTAAACAAATGATGCATATCCTGTAATAAATCACCTTCCATAAATCTTGTTACAGGCTGCCAGAACATCGGGTCTATATCCCTTGAAGCTACCCACCGCTCATGAGCATAATCTGAAATAATTCTGGCCAAATCGCCGTTGGCTCGCTTTTCAACATCAACAATCTCACCCAAATTACGCTGCATAAATGCTGCTTTCAAATACATTTGATTCCATTGCTGATCATTAAAATATATCGAGGGATATGGATTGTTTAACGCTATAGCGTCAAAAATTATCCCAATATTAGTTCGCAATGCTTCAACTCCTACCTGTTTATAGTCCCCGGCATTTGGTAAAAGTATTAAAAACTTCAAAAAGGTCTCCAACTCACCGGTATCCGCAACCTGAATAAGATTTGCCACCTTAGTTGAAAAATATACTATATCTGATTCAAGTACTCTAATAAGCAGATAAATCCTGGCAATTTGGAGTAGATCTGCCTTCTGGGAAATTAGATATTCTTCCAATTCCTGATTTATCCCTTGGATTCTTGGTTTTTTTGCAGGATCAATTTTTCCAGCAATTAAACTATAGGCTAGGTACAATTCCTTTGCAGATTTTGACTTAATAATTAAATCTAACTTATTCTCTATCCAGGTAAGTGAATCTTCAGATACACTATCGCCCAGAATTTTAGATAATTGTTTGCGAGTATCCAAATGCTGCATATATTCCAATTACAAAATAAACAAGGAGTTAAACAAAAGAAAAATCTTTGGCAGAACAAATATATTAAGATAACAGCAAACCTCCTCTTTTAATAAACGTATATAGTTTTATTAAACACTATAAGTGTTTCACAGGTTCTTTTTAATTTAGCAAAAATTTGAATTATGTTAGGACTAAAATTACCAACTGATCCCCGCTGGGTAAACATAGTGGAAAAAAATATAGACGAAATTCTGACAGATCATGCCTATTGTGAACAAAAGGCTGCCAGTACTGCTATTTCAATGATTATTACTTTTCCCGAATATCCGGAGTTGGTACAGGAAATGATAGCGTTATCAAGGGAGGAAATGGGTCATTTTAAAATGGTACACGATAAGATTCTTAAGCGCGGTAAAACCCTGGGAAGGTATCGAAAGGATGAATATGCCATTCAACTTTTAAAATTTTTTCCGAAAGGAGGAAGCCGAACAACTCAGCTTGTGCATCGTCTCTTATACGCTGCGTTAATAGAAGCCCGAAGTTGTGAACGGTTTAGGTTACTTTCAGAAGAACTAAAGGACAAGGAACTGGCAGATTTTTATCATAAACTCATGGTTAGTGAGGCTGGACATTATACAATGTTTTTGAAATTTGCCAGGAAATATGGACCGAAGGAGGAGGTAGATAAAAAATGGCTAGAACTTTTGGAATATGAAGCAGAGATAATGAAGGATCTAGGTAGAAAAGAAACCATACACGGTTAGCATAAAATTACCTTAGAATAAAAAGTCCAGAGGCTTTCCGCCTATAATTTTGGAATATATTAAAATTCGATATCAAGACTTTTCATAATATAAAGTCTTTATAATCCCATCTGAAAGACCAATTTTGGGTACATGAATTTTTCTTGCCCCACTCCATTTAGCTGAAGACAAAAATATCCGTGTGGCGGGAATGATTACATCTGCCCTATCCGGATTTAAACCTAACTCTGAAATACGGTCTTCATAGGACAAACTATTCAAAAAGTTATATTGAGCATTCAGCCAGATATTGGAAATGGGTTCGCCTTCCTTTCGCCCTGACAATTTATGTAATTTATTGATGTTGCCTCCGGAACCAATTATTGAAATTTTAGACGTCCCCTTTGTAATTTTCTTTATCCAGGTCTCAATATCATTCCATATATCGTCATTCACCATATTATTTAGAAGACGTACTGTGCCTATCTTAAAAGACCTTGATACTTTAATACTCCCTTTTGTAAATAAAGTGAATTCTGTACTACCCCCACCTACATCTATATAGAGGTAGGACTGATCTGTTTGAATAAGTTTTTTTAGATCTGTAGATGCAATTATTGAGGCCTCTTCTTTACCATTTATTAATTCAATTATAATACCCGATTCCTTTAAGATCTTGGCAATAACTTTATTTCCATTTCGTGCCTCTCTCATTGCCGAAGTCGCACATGCCTTATACTTTTCTACACCAAAAACCTCCATTAAGAGGCTAAAAGATTTCATGGTTTTTATAATTCTTTCTGTATTGAATTCAGATATTGCACCTTTGGTGAAAGAATCTTCTCCAAGACGGACAGGGACCCTAATAAGTACATTTTTCCTAAATCTAGTTTCTTTACCCCTTTCCTCAATAACATTATGAACCAATAACCTAATAGCATTGGAACCAACATCTATTGCAGCAAATTTTCGGATATTCAAACTTTTATATTTTTAGAATTTACTTTGTTAAGGTAGTAATCATAAATAGCGAATTGAGAGCGCAGTTTAGGTTGTTTGTTCTTCTTATAAACATTGTTTTGTTCCCCATTAAAAATTCGGGCTTTAACATTGTCACTCCAGGAGATCTCAAAGGTATCTATTAATTCCTGTTTAATGTCTTCGTCATAAATTGGACATCCAACTTCTACCCTATTATCTAAATTACGTGTCATCCAATCCGCAGATGAGATATAGATTTTAGGGTTACCGTCATTACCAAAAATAAATACCCGAGGATGCTCTAAAAATTTATCAACAATACTTATGGCTTCAATATTTTCACTCATACCAATAACACCAGGAATAAGACAACACACACCTCGTATAATCAGCTGTATTTTAACTCCGGCCTTACCAGCCTCATATAATTTATCTACCATTTCATAGGAGGTAAAACTGTTCATCTTTATTTTAATGTAGGCATCCCTGCCGAGTTTTGCAGACTCTATTTCATTGTCAATAAATTTATTAAACAAACTTTTAGTATAATGAGGGGAAACAACCAGATGTTTGTATTTATATATTTTATAGGTGGTTTCAAAAAAATCGAAGACAATTTTGATTTCTTTTAAGATAGCTTCGTTAGCCGTAAATAACGTATAATCTGTATATATTTTGGCAGTTGATTCATTAAAATTACCAGTACTAATAAATCCATATCGCTTAATTAAATCGCCCTCTTCCCTTTCAATTACGCAAATTTTACTATGTACTTTTAGACCAGGGACTCCAAATATTAGTTTTACGCCTTCAGCCTGTAATTCTTCCGCATAATCGATATTGGCCTGCTCATCAAAACGAGCCCTTAATTCTATCTGCATGGTAACTTTTTTACCATTTTTCACTGCATTTATTAAGGATGCCGCCACTTGTGAATCCTTTGCAAGGCGATATACGGTGATCTTAATGCTTTTTACTTTTGGATCGAGTGCAGCTTCCCTAAGAAATTTTATAATGTATGAAAAGGTATGGTAAGGCGCATACATCAGGTAGTCCTTTTCGGCAATACGTTCCAATAAGCTACCTTCCAGACTTAGCCCTTTAACTGGAAGTGGTATGATTTTATCATACATAAGATCTTGTCTTCCTAAACTTGGGAAGCCCATATAATCCCTTCTATTGTGATAACGCCCTCCCGGAATCACACTATCTGTATCCTCAATACCCATTTTCCCTTTTAGAAATTCTAAGGTATCCATGGCTATACTCTTATCATATACAAAACGAACCGGATCACTAATCTTTCTTCCCTGAACGCTTGATGATATTTTTTCTATAAATGTTTTGCTTAAGTCATTGTCTATATCCAATTCGGCATCTCTTGTAATTTTAATCATATGCGCAGAAATAGCTTTATAGTCAAACATAGGGAATATCCGAGCCAGACAAAACCGGATAAGGTCATCCAGTATAATAATATAATTTTTGTCTCCTTCCGGGGGAAGCACAACAAAACGGTCTATGCCTTTTGGGATTTCTATAAGTGCATACCGATTCTCTACTATTTCAGTACTCTTTTGGTCTTTTTCGGTTTCCTTATTCACCATTTTAACAGCCAGATAGGCTTCAGTATCCTTTAGAAGAGGGAATTGGTTTAGATCATTTAGCACTATTGTCATTAACTGAGGGCTAACCTTTTCTATGAAATAATTTTTAACGAATTCCGCCTGACTTTCAGATACCTCCGTTTCGTCAATAAAATAAATACCTTCTGATTCTAATTCTCTTTCAATATTCCTGTGAATTTCCAGGCTTTTACTTTGCTGCTCGATTACAATTTTTGTGATTTCTGCAAGCAGGTCCTTTGCTTTTTCGCCTCCTAAGGCCCTTTTACCTTTCTTACCTGAGAGGACAATTCTTTTAATGGTAGCGTACCTTACTTTAAAAAATTCATCCAAATTATTTGAAAAAATACCTAAAAATCGAAGTCGTTCTATTAATGGAACATTTTTATCTGCACTTTCCTGTAATACACGATCATTAAACATCAACCAGCTTATTTCCCTGTTGATGTATTGATTTTTAGTTTTAATCATTATTTAAGTCGTTTTGGAATAAGAATATGTTCGGTAATACCATTTTTAATCACTTTCCAACTAGAGACATCAAAGGTGATTTGCACCAAAGCCGAAGTAGGTACATTTTCTATAGCCTTGTTCCCCCACTGATTTACAATATTAGTGAGTGCATAGTTATGACCAAAAATCACAACTTTATTGAGGTTATCATCCAGTTGTTTTACAAAAGACATTACCGCCTCCCCGGAAAAATCATATAGCTGATCAGAAATTTTTAATTTTTCCAAAGGATAATTAAAAGCCCTTAAGAATATCATACAGGTATGAAGAGCCCTGTTTGCAGGGCTTGAATATGCTGAATCTATGTTCTTTGATAGTCTTTTGAATTCAGCACTTACGAGATGGGCATCATTAATTCCCCTTACTTGCAAGGGCCTGTCCTGGTCGCTTACTCCGTATTCCCAGGATGATTTGCCATGCCTGACAAGAATAACTGTTTTCATAATTAAAAGAGTTTTATGGAGCCAGTCGCTCTATTTTCCAATTAAAATCTGCTTGAAGTGAGTACCGGATTCTATCGTGTAACCTGTTATCCCTGCCCTGCCAAAATTCCATAGAAACAGGCCTGACAAGATAACCACCCCAATAATCCGGACGTTCAATTTCTTTGCCTTTATATTTTTCTTCCAATTTCTTTAATTCATTTTCCAAGACTTCTCTCGACTCAATAACACTACTTTGATCAGATACAATGGCTCCTAATTTACTGCCTTCCGGTCTAGACTCAAAATAACCATCGGAAAGATTTTGGGCTATTTTCTCAGCCTTTCCTTTAATAATTATCTGGCGTTCCAGATTGGGCCAAAAAAATGACAGACAAACTCTTGGATCTGCTTCGATAGCTTTTCCTTTTTCGCTTTGGTAGTTAGAATAAAAAATAAAACCCTCAAATGTATATTTTTTCAGGAGGACCATTCTGCTCTTTGGAAATCCATCCAGTCCCAATGTCGAAACTGACATCGCGTTGGTTTCATCTAAGCCGTCAGCAGCTTCAACTTCGTAATACCATTTCTGAAAAAGCTCCAAGGGATTGTCCGAGATAGCTTGCTCAGTTAAGGCACTTTTTTTGTAAGATTTCCTATTATTCCCTAAATCTCTATGCATTTTTTAAACAAGGTACATTAGTACTACAAAGTTGGGGAAAAGATGTATAAAAGTGAAGTGTTATTGAATTTTTATAACAAAGAGGGTAAGTATTAAATAATAGTCTTATCAAATAAACTAAAGTATGAATTATATCTTCAATAAGCAGCTATTCTCAAATTTCAAAAGTCTTACCGTCATCGGCCAAATCAACATTCTTAAAAATTTCGATAGCCTCCTCTCTGAATGGCAAGATAGATTTATACCTTGTAGAAAAATGTCCTAGAATTAATCTATTTACATTGGCTTCTTTGGCAACTGTTGCCGCCTGCCTGGCCGTAGAATGCTTTGTTTTTTTAGCCAAATGTACTTCGGTCTCTAAAAAAGTGGCCTCATGATACAGTAAGTCAACACCGTTCAGAAGGGGTGCCAACTCCCTATTAAATCCGGTATCACTGCAATAGGCATATTGTTTGGTCTGAGGGGGATCCAGGCTGAGTTCTGAATTTGCTATAACTGAACCATCATCCATTTTTACATCCTTACCTTGTTTTATACTCGAAAAATACGCTTTGTCAATTTTATATTTTGCGGTTGCCAAAACATTCAATTTGCGCTCGCCCGGGAGTTCGCTAAATAAAAAACCGTTGGTATATATTCTATGATCCAAAGGAATTGTTTTCACCCTTACCTTGGTATCTTCAAAAATAATTTCAGGATTTTTAGAAGTTAGTTCGTGAAAAATAAGCCTATAATTGGTCCAGGAATTGCCAAGCTTAAGAAGTAAGGTAATGGCTTGTTGAATTCCTTCCGGACCATAAATGTGGAGGTCCTTTTCTCTACCCAATAGTCGAAACGTGGAAATAAGTCCGGGTAAACCAAAAAAATGATCCCCGTGTAAATGTGAAATAAAAATATGCTCAATCCTTGAGAATTTTATTTTATTCTTTCGCAACTGTACCTGTGTTCCTTCACCACAATCTATTAGAAAAAGGTGGTTCCTTATTTCCAATACCTGAGACGTTGGGTTAGTCAACGTTCTAGGAGTAGCTGCGTAGCAACCCAGGATATGCAGCTTCATTTTTGTTTCCAGGTTTCCAATTTATACATGCTGGCCTGTTTTGGCGTAAAATTGGTCTTTAATGTAAACGCATAGGGACTTTCCCCATATTTATCAAGATATTCAAGCCGATCTTTTGCCTCTTGAGGAGTAGGATATTTACCATTTGGCACATACCAGCAGGCCATATGCATTTCTTTCATGTTAGAGAACCATTCCTTTCTCCTTTTGAATATATTCTTGTGTTCAGACCTATAAGTAAAATTGAAAAGTGCTTTTATTGATTGCCATACAGACATATTAACAACAATATAATCGTCATGGAACACCTTAATAGCCGATTCGTTATTGTCCTCTATAAATCGCCAGATAAAGCCTTCACTTGTTTCTGCCAATTGATTAATTCGATCCAGGTTATTTACAAAATCTATCATAACAGCACTGTCCAGAGGGGCCAACATGCGGGCAATATTAATTTGTGCAAGGTTATAATTCATTAATTAAATATCAAGGTCTCTTTCAATTTCTTCCATTTCAATAATATCCTTTGCCTCCTGGATTGTAGGGACCAGAGAAATTTCATCTGGAACCTGATCATATTCCACTTTATTCGTGACCAATACAAAAGATTTATTAGCAGCCCGGTGTGTATTTGATAGCTGAAGAAACTCCAGGATATCATTTGAAGAAATTTTAGAGAACGAAAACAAGTTAATAATTAAATGGTCGTTTTTTATATTCCGATAAGATCTGTTTAGGTTCTCAATGAATTTTTTCAAGGAAGTGTTTTCCTGGTAAACGATAGTAGTATTACCTGCTTTATCAAAAATCATAATTCACTATTTAATTTTCGATGCTAATAAATATATTACTGCCATACGAATAGCTACTCCGTTTTCTACCTGGTTTAAAATTATGGATTGTTTGGAATCAGCCACATCACTGGTTATCTCAACCCCTCGGTTTATTGGCCCCGGGTGCATAATTACTATTTCCTTATCGAGGTCATCCAGAATTGCTTTATTAACTCCGTATTGCTGTGTATATTCCCTTGTGGTTGGAAAATAACTTATATCTAAACGTTCATTCTGAATCCGTAACATATTGGCCACATCACACCAATTTAGTGCCTTTATAAGATTGGACTCTACCTCGATCCCCAAAGATTCTATGTATTTTGGAAGCAAGGTTCGGGGACCACACACCTTCACATTTGCACCTTGTAATTTTAGGGCAAAAATATTTGATAAGGCTACTCTGGAATGAAGAATATCGCCTACAATAACTACATTTTTTCCTGCAACATCGCCCAATTTTTCACGAATAGAATAAGAATCCAAAAGGGCCTGGGTAGGGTGTTCATGTGCCCCGTCACCTGCATTTACAATAGCTGCATCCACATGTTGCGAAAGAAAAATACCTGCTCCGGGACTTGGATGGCGCATTACCACCATGTCTACTTTCATGGAAAGGATATTGTTAACCGTATCAATAAGTGTTTCTCCTTTCTTTACGGATGACTGGGCTGCGGAAAAATTAATTACATCGGCGGATAAACGTTTTTCGGCCAGCTCAAAAGACAGCTTGGTTCTTGTACTGCTTTCGAAGAAAATATTTGCAATGGTAATATCACGAAGTGAAGGGACTTTTTTAATTGATCTGTTAATAACCTCTTTGAAGTGATCAGCGGTTTCAAAAATGAGTTGAATATCTCCTTCTTTGAGATATTTAATACCCAATAAGTGTCTAACACTTAATTCGCTCATATATTCTCTATTTACTTACCAAATAAATAATATCCTTTCCATCATTTTCCTTCCACATGACCTTTACCCTCTCTTCATTTATTGCATCTACCTGTCTTCCACGATAGTTTGGTTGAATGGGTAAATGCCTGCTAAAACGACGGTCAATAAGGGTTAATAATTCTATTTCCTTAGGCCTTCCGAAAGATTGGATGGCCGTTAAGGCAGCACGAATACTTCGACCCGTATAGAGCACATCATCTATCAGGACTACCTTTTTACCTTCCACCAAAAAATCAATTTTAGTGCTGCTGGCTTCCAGCGTTTTTTCACCTCTTCTAAAATCATCCCGATAAAAAGTAATATCAAGGAGCCCCAGATTTATTTGTTTAACTCCGTAATCCTCTTTAAGAATTTTTGAAAGTCGTTGCGCAAGAAAAATTCCACGTGGTTGTATTCCTATTAATACGGTCTGTGTAAAATCTAAATGATGTTCTAAAAGTTGACAAGCCAAGCGGTGTAGTATAATGTTAATCTCTTTAGAAGAAAGCAATACTTTTTGACTCATGTGCTAGATAACATACTCTTTTCGACTACAAAAGTAGGGATTTCTCCTTAATATAAATGATGGATTCAAATATTGTATAGGTCTTTCTCTTTCAATATTATGGAAATACCAGAGAAATAAAAAAGTCCTGACGAATATATCAGGACTTTTTCTTTACTACTAGTGAAGCAAACTTCTTAGAAACCTATTTTTTCTTATCGGCTTCCATCTTGTCTTTCAACGCTTGTAATTGCACATTGGCATCACCCAAAGTTGGTTTAGCCTCTTCTGCTGAAGCAGCTGCTTTTTTCTTAGCCGCTTTTACATTGCGTTGTTCCTCTTCTCTAAAAATAGAGGTATGACTTGCTACTACACGCTTGAATTCTTTGTTGAATTCAATAATCTTGAATTCAGCCTCTTCACCTTTAGTCAATTTCTTGCCATCTTCTTTTTCCATATGGCGTTGAGGTATAAATGCGGTTATATCCTCATTAAAATCTATAACGGCACCTTTATCTACTATTTCAGAGATTGAGGATTTATGAACAGTGCCCAGGGCAAATTCCTTTTCATATTTATCCCAGGGATTATCTGTAGTTTGTTTATGGCCCAAACTTAATTTACGACCTTCTACGTCAAGCTCTAATACTTCAACTTCTAAAGTATCTCCAACTGTTACAAATTCTGAAGGGTGCTTTATTTTCTTGGTCCAGGAAAGATCTGAGATGTATATTAATCCATCTATACCTTCTTCCAATTCAACGAAAACACCAAAATTGGTAAAGTTTCTGACAATTCCTTTATGTCTGGAACCAACAGGATATTTTGTTGTAATATCAGTCCATGGATCTGGAGATAATTGCTTAATTCCCAATGACATTTTACGATCTTCTCTGTCAAGGGTTAAAACAACTGCTTCGAGCTGATCGCCAACCTTTACAAAATCCTGTGCTGATCTCAAATGGGTTGACCAGGACATTTCGGAAACATGAATCAATCCTTCCACTCCTTCGGCAACTTCTAAAAACGCACCATAATCTGCAATTACAACAACTTTACCTTTTACTTTATCACCAATTTTTATTTCATCTCCCAGGGCATCCCAAGGATGTTTTTCCAATTGTTTAAGACCTAATTGAATTCTGGATTTATTGTCATCGAAATCAAGAATAACTACATTGAGTTTCTGATCTAATTCCACTACTTCGTTAGGATGATTTATTCTACTCCATGAAAGATCGGTGATATGAACTAAACCATCAACGCCGCCAAGGTCAATAAATACACCGTAGGAAGTAATGTTCTTGACTATACCTTCGAGAACCTGGCCTTTTTCGAGCTGACTTATAATCTCTTTCTTCTGCTCTTCAATATCTGCCTCAATCAATGCTTTGTGTGAAACTACCACGTTCTTGAACTCATGGTTGATCTTTACAACTTTGAATTCCATAGTCTTACCAACATACTGATCGTAATCCCGAATAGGCTTAACGTCAATCTGTGAACCAGGTAAGAATGCTTCAATTCCAAAAACATCCACTATCATTCCTCCCTTGGTTCTGCATTTTACAAAACCGGTTACTACTTCTTCTTTATCATGTGCTGCATTAACCCTATCCCAGGCCATAATAGTTCTGGCCTTTCTGTGTGATAATACCAACTGTCCGCTCTTATCTTCACGGATATCAATAAGAACCTCAACTGTATCACCAATCTTCAGATCTGGATTGTATCGGAACTCATTAAGCGAGATCACACCCTCAGACTTAGCATTAATGTCGATAATGGCTTCACGGTCGGTTAAATGAGTAACCACGCCTTTTACAACCTCTTCATCGGCTGTATCTACAAAGTTTTCTGCAACTAATTTTTCAAATTCTTCCAGCTTGGAATCTTCAACACGCTCTATTCCTTCTTCGTATTTCTCCCAATTGAAATTCTCCAAAAACTCTTTAGGATCCTGTTTTGGAGTCTCTGCTTTTTGTTCTTCTTTTACTTCAGTAGTCTCTACTACCTCTGTTATTGCTTTTTCTTCAGCCATGTGCTGATTAAGTTTGTATTCTGTAGTACTTTCAGGAGTTAAACAATTCCTACAGAAGCTGTTATTTGATTTTTTTTAGTCCTTTCTTTTCTCCTGATTATTTGTAAAAAAGGAGTGCAAAAGTACAATTAAAATGTTGTTTTACAAAGTAGTGTAAGGGAAGGATTAAAATATGGGTCGAGATTTACATATTTCTTAGTAAAATAGATGGGTATTTTGTAACTTCGGGATCACAAATAGTAACAATTAAAATAAACAAAAATGAGTGTTAAAGCAAAATATCAGGCAGTCCTAAATTTAGGTGAACAATTGGGAATAAAAGATGGTAATGTAGTTGAAACAGAAGGCGTTTTAAAGATCAAAGGAGAAGCGCATACCCAATATGAAAAAGACCTAATTTGGGATAAAATAAAAGAAATTGGTGGTGAACACGCCGTAGATGTAAAGGCAAATATTTCTGTAGGGGATAGCTCTGTGTATCATCGTCATGTTGTGAAAAGTGGAGAGTCTCTAAGCAAAATAGCAAAGCACTATTATGGCGACCCCATGAAATATAAACAGATTTTTAGTGCGAATACAAATATTCTGAGTAACCCTGATATAATTCATCCAGATCAGGTATTGATAATCCCTAAGGCTTAATTACCTAATTTATATAAAAAAGAACGCTTTTTAAGCGTTCTTTTTTTGTTTTTCAATAACCTGCAGCGCGTAATAATGGATTCGTTCAAACTGTTCCTTTAAGCCCATATCGCTATTGTCAAATACCATTGCATCCTCAGCTTTCAACAAAGGTGAGGCCGCCCTATTTGAATCTATATAATCCCGCTCTCGAACATTTTTAAGCACCTCCTCATAAGTTACCTTTTCTCCTCTTAAAATCAATTCCTTATAACGCCTAGACGCCCTTATATCGGGAGAAGCCGTCATAAATATTTTAAATTCTGCGTCGGGAAAAACTACGGTTCCAATATCCCTGCCATCCATAACTATCCCTTTTTTCTTTCCCATTATTCTTTGCATGCTTACCAATTTTGCTCTTACCTCTGGGATTATCGAAATTTTACTCACCTGTTTAGAAACTCGCATACTTCTAATTTCCTGCTCCACATTTTTCCCGTTGAGAAACATTTCGGAATAGTCTAATTCCTTGTTTAAATGAAATTTTAGTTTAGCTTTTGGAAGGAGTTCGATTAGTTTATTATGGTCAATATTTTTGTTGTCGATACATTTGTTTTCCAAAGCAAATAGCGTAATTGCCCTGTACATAGCACCGGTATCTACATAAGAATAATTTAAAGCGCTGGCCAGTTCTTTGGCAATAGTACTTTTTCCTGTTGACGAATAACCGTCAATTGCAATTGTAATCTTTCCCATATGTTAAAAGTAGAGAGAAATGAATAAAAGCCAAACTAAAAAAGTCCTCCTTACTTAATTCTAAGCATGAAAGGGCAATTTAGTATCATGAATATTGTCTATAATTTCTTGGCGTTTTTTACTTTTTGGTCAGTAATGGCCTCATCTATTACCTCGCTCATATCCGTTACATAATGAAAAGTTAGTCCTTTTAAGTATTCCTCTTTTATTTCGAGGATATCCTTTCTGTTCTCCTCTGATAGTATTATCTCCTTTATCCTGGCTCTTTTAGCTGCAAGTATTTTTTCTTTTATACCACCTACAGGTAAAACTTTACCTCTTAAGGTAATCTCACCTGTCATAGCCAGGCTTTTTTTGACCTTTTTCTGAGCAAATAAAGAAACTAATGATGTAAGCATGGTAATGCCGGCACTAGGACCATCTTTGGGTGTTGCTCCTTCCGGCACGTGAATATGAACATTATACTTTTCAAAAACTTCAGGGTTTATCCCAAAACTTTCAGCATTGGATTTTATATACTCCATTGCAATGGTGGCAGATTCCTTCATTACTTTGCCTAAGTTCCCTGTTATATTGAGCATACCTTTTCCTTTAGACAAAATAGATTCTATAAAAAGAATATCACCGCCAACACTGGTCCAGGCCAATCCGGTAACAACTCCTGCTATATCATTATTTTCGTATTTATCGCGTTCCATCCTGGCTGGCCCCAATACCTTTTCAACATCAAGGTTGCTAATCTTCACGATATAT
>RCNB010000714.1_pt1 | contig 21651 bp, 18 predicted proteins | sample 2041321 | NCBI WGS metagenome assembly RCNB01 (sample SAMN09708232, study PRJNA481090) | Marine sediment metagenome, whole genome shotgun sequencing project. | reverse complement strand
GATCTAAGCTCCATTTCTTATATTTCATATCTCAAATGTATTTATTTGAAATTTAAAAGAACACTCCGAACTTATTGGGGGCTAAACTATTTGGTGCTTTGCAAAGTTTTATATTTTGTTTAATTTTGTTTCAAATGAAAGTTAACATATATCAAATCAATGTGATTCTAGTCGTTCTCGAAAGAGGGTGATACAGATTTCTATTGACTTTAGGGGCCTGTATCAAGAAAACTTTGATACAGGCCTTTACTTTTGTGTTGATTTGAATATGATAAAAATGGATGTCTAAATAACTGATTTACAGAAGTATAAACTAATATTTTAGGTGTTGACTTTAGATAGGCCAGAACTGTTAAAATAAATGGATTTAAGAAATCGATACCTTTGAATATTACGAATAATGATTAGATAGCGAACAACCAATAGGAGACAATTTTATGGAACTGAATAAGTATAGTAAGAACGTAACCCAAGACCCGACACAACCCGCTGCACAGGCAATGCTATATGCAATTGGTTTCAAGGATGAAGATTTTGAAAAACCCTTGATCGGTATTGCAAGTACTGGTTATGAAGGTAACCCTTGTAACATGCACTTGAATGATTTGGCCAAATTGGTAAAAGAAGGGGTGAACTCTAAAGAAACTATTGGCCTCATATTCAATACGATCGGTATTAGCGATGGTATTTCTATGGGTACACCGGGAATGCGTTTTTCATTGCCCTCCAGAGATATCATTGCAGACTCTATGGAAGCTGTTGTGCAAGGCATGTCGTATGATGGGTTGGTAACTGTTGTGGGCTGTGATAAAAATATGCCGGGTGCATTAATGGCCATGTTGCGCCTGAATCGTCCTTCGATATTGGTGTATGGCGGTACCATCGCGTCCGGATGTCATAATAATAAGAAACTAGATATTGTATCTGCTTTTGAAGCATGGGGCGAGAAAGTGGCAGGTACCATGGAGGAGTCCGAGTTTAGGAGTATTATTAAAAAATCGATTCCCGGGGCGGGTGCTTGTGGTGGCATGTACACAGCCAATACCATGGCTTCGGCAATTGAGGCCTTGGGAATGGCATTACCCTATAATTCATCGAATCCTGCGATAAGTGATGACAAACAGGCAGAATGTATAGCGGCAGGTAAGCAAATGCGTTTTCTTATCGAAAATGATATTAAACCTTTGGATATCGTAACCCGAAAATCATTGGAAAATGCGATTCGTTTGGTAACGATTACGGGTGGTTCTACCAATGCGGTACTTCATTTCTTGGCCATTGCGAGAGCAGCCGATATCGATTTTACCTTACAAGATTTTCAACACATAAGCGATACTACGCCATTTATTGCCGATTTAAAGCCAAGTGGTAAATATTTAATGGAAGACGTTCACCGTGTAGGTGGTATTCCGGCGGTATTAAAATATCTATTAAAAAATGGCCTTTTACATGGTGACTGTATGACCGTAACAGGAAAGACCTTGGCCGAGAATTTAGAAAATGTACCTGATTTGGAAGAAGGGCAAGATGTTATCATGCCTTTAGACAATCCTATAAAGGCGACAGGACATTTAAGAATGCTATACGGGAACTTGGCAGAAAATGGTTCCGTAGCAAAAATTACCGGTAAAGAGGGCTTGTTGTTCAAAGGAACGGCAAAGGTATTTAATAGCGAATATGATGCTAATGATGGTATACGTGACGGATTGGTAAAAAAAGGCGATGTCGTTGTAATTCGTTACGAAGGTCCAAAAGGTGGCCCCGGAATGCCAGAAATGTTGAAACCGACTGCGGCCATTATGGGTGCCGGGCTTGGAAAAGATGTGGCTTTGATTACAGACGGGCGTTTTTCAGGAGGCACACATGGTTTTGTGGTAGGTCACATTTCTCCAGAAGCACAAGAGGGTGGAGCCATTGGTTTACTGAAAGATGGTGACGTGATTACGATTGATGCGGAAAGCAACTCCATCAATGTTGATGTTTCAGACGAAGAATTGGCAAAACGCAAAAAATCTTGGGTGCAACCGGAATTGAAATTTAAAAAGGGAGTGTTATACAAATACGCACGTTCGGTATCGTCGGCGGCGCAAGGTTGTGTAACCGATGAGTTTTAAATTGTAGTATGAAGTACTGAATAAAAAGTACTAGGCGCCAAATAACTCATTTTTGATTTAAACTTGACACTTGAATTTGATTTGGAATTATGGAAATAGTAAAAATAAAAACGGAGCAAAGCCCAAAAAAAGTAAAACTTAAAATAAGTGGAGCCGAAGCTATCATACATTGTCTTTTGGCTGAGGGTGTCGATTTGTTATATGGTTACCCTGGTGGGGCCATTATGCCGGTTTATGATGAATTATACAAATTTCAAGATAGACTGACCCACATTTTGACACGCCATGAACAAGGTGCAACACACGCGGCACAGGGTTATGCAAGGGTTTCGGGTAGAGTAGGGGTAGCGATGGCAACCTCTGGCCCCGGTGCGACCAACTTGGTAACAGGTTTGGCCGATGCTCAAATCGACTCTACCCCGATGGTTTGTATTACAGGTCAAGTGCCAAGGCATTTGCTAGGTTCCGATGCGTTTCAAGAAACTGACATCATCGGAATTTCCACTCCGGTCACCAAGTGGAATTATCAAATCACAACGGCTTCGGAGATTCCCGAAATTATGGCCAAGGCATTTTATATCGCCAAGTCAGGCCGACCAGGTCCCGTTTTGGTTGATATTACAAAGAATGCACAATTTGAAGAGTTTGAATTCAGCTACGAAAAGTGCACTGGGGTCCGTAGTTATAACCCTGTGCCCAAACCAGATTTGAAAGCTATCGAGGCCGCGGCAGAACTCATCAACAAAGCAAAAAAACCCTTTATTGTTTGGGGGCAAGGTGTTATTTTAGGTCGGGCCGAAGAACAATTGAAGGCATTGGTTGAGAAAGCGGGTATTCCTGCAGCTTGGACGATTATGGGAGCGTCAGCAATAGATACTGACCACCCCCTGAATGTTGGCATGGTGGGTATGCACGGTAATTATGGTCCGAATGTTTTGACCAATGAATGCGATTTATTGTTAGCTATCGGTATGCGTTTTGACGATCGGGTAACCGGCAGTTTAGATACCTATGCCAAACAGGCCAAGGTTATTCATTTTGAAATTGATAAGGCCGAAATCAACAAGAACGTACATGCGGATGTTCCGGTTTTAGGAGATTCCAAGGAAACCTTAGAACTTATATTGCCGTTAGTGAATGAAAACAAGCATGAAGCTTGGCATAATGAGTTCAAGAAAAAATACCAAATTGAATTTGATGAGGTCATCAAAAATGACATTCATCCCACGAAAGAAGGATTAACGATGGGCGAGGTGATTGAAGAAATCAATATCGCCTCTGGAAATAAAGCCGTCATCGTTACCGATGTCGGGCAGCATCAAATGATCGGTTGCCGTTATGCAAAATTCAAGCAATCAAAGAGTAATATCACCTCAGGCGGCCTCGGCACCATGGGTTTTGCGCTTCCTGCTGCCATCGGAGCCAAAATGGGCGCTATGGATCGTGAAGTAGTGGCTGTAATCGGTGATGGGGGTTATCAAATGACGATTCAAGAATTGGGCGTCATTTTTCAACATAACGTTCCCGTCAAAATAGTAGTCCTAAATAACGATCATTTGGGTATGGTACGTCAATGGCAAGAACTTTTCTTTGATAAACGGTATGCGTCTACGGTGATGGTCAATCCAGATTTTGTAAAGATTGCAGAAGGATATCATATCCAGGCTAAAAGGGTCTCCGAACGAAAAGACCTAAAAGCAACGGTACAGGAAATGATGGCTTCCAAAAACCCTTATTTCTTGGAAGTTAAAGTAGAGAAAGAAGCTAATGTCTTTCCTATGATTCCTTCCGGCGCTTCGGTTTCCGATGTGCGGTTGAAATAATGAATAGAATAGCGCGTAAGATGGTTGGTCGATTACCATAAAAATCAAATTTTCAATAGACTAGAGAAGTGTTAGAGTCCAATATAAAGGATAAGCCAAAAATCCATCAAGAAATTGAACGGAAATCAAAAGAAATCGGTTTCACGATGCCATCCGATCTCTATATCGGGACATTGCTGAAAACTTTGGTTACTTCTAAACCTAATGGAAGATTTTTAGAATTAGGTACCGGAATCGGACTAAGTCTTTCTTGGATGTTGGATGGAATGGACCAACGATCAAAATTGATAACAATCGATAATGATGCTGAGCTAAGTGCTATAGCCGAAGATTACTTTGGTGAGGATGATAGATTAGAATTGGTCTGTGTAGATGGTTCCGAATGGATAAAACAGTATTCCGGGGATAAATTTGATTTGATTTTTGCAGATGCCTGTCCTGGAAAATATAGTGAAGCCGATGAGATTTTGAATTTGCTCAAGGTTGGTGGTTTCTATGTCATCGATGATATGACTGCCCAGCCGAATTGGCCTGATGGTCATGAAGATCATGTAGATAAGTTGGTGGCTTATTTGGAAAAAAGAACGGATTTTACCTTGACCAAAATAAACTGGTCAACGGGATTGATAATTGCAGTTAGAAATAGATAGTAACCTTAGGTTTTGAAGAGAGACCCCCATAAGTGAGAATAAGGTTTAAGCACAAAGTAAAAATAAAAGTCACTCTCCTCAGGAGAGAGATTTAGAGAGAGGACACAATGCAACAAGTCGCACATAAATGGGATGCTCAGCTATACAACGACAAACATGCGTTCGTATACGATTATGGCCGATCGTTAGTTGAGTTACTCGATCCAAAACCCTATGAACGAATTCTTGATTTGGGTTGTGGCTCTGGAGAATTGACCCATTTGATAACGGAAGAGGTTGCTGATGTAGTCGGCATTGATAAATCTCCCGCAATGGTGCAGAAAGCTAAATTGCAATTTCCGCTAACAGCGTTTCAAGTTGGCGATGCGGTTGATTTTCATTTTGATGAGCGTTTTGACGCCATTTTCTCCAATGCTACCCTGCATTGGGTGGTTGATTATGAAAAGGCGCTAAAGAACATATATAGCAACCTGAAAGAAGGCGGTAGATTGGTAGTTGAGTTTGGCGGAAAAGATAATATAAAGGCGATAATTGATCAGTTGCGAAAAGTGCTCTTAAAAAGAGGTTATGAAAAACAGGCGCAAGTGCAACTATGGTATTTTCCTTCTGTTGGCGAATATACTTCGGCACTTGAAGCGGCAAATTTAACGGTTACTTTCGCACAATGGTATGATCGGCCTACGCCATTGGCAGATGAGGAAACTGGAATTATAGACTGGTTGTCTATGTTCTGTAAACCCTTTCTGCAAGGCGTAAAGGATTCAGAAGTAATTGACATCATGAACGAAGTACAACATAATTTGACCCCGAAACTATTTAAAGATGGCAAATGGTTTGCCGACTATAAACGTATTCGGATCGTTGCCCATAAAAAGTAAATATTAACGTAAATAAAAGTCCCGCTTTTCAGGAGAGGGATTTAGGGAGAGGATGAAAAAACAGTGGTTTACAATTTCGGTCTATTCCGAAAACAACGTAGGGTTACTTAATAGAATATCAGGAATATTCTTAAAGCGACACATTAATATAGAAAGTCTAAATGTTTCTAAATCAGAAATTGACGGAGTTTCAAAATTTACTATTGTAGTGTATACTACGGAACAGTGGGTTGGGAATATCGTCGGGCAAATCGAAAAACAGATTGAAATTATCAAGGCATTCTACCATACGGATGATGAGACTATTTATCAAGAATCGGCCCTGTTCAAGATAGCCTCGAACCTATTGTTCGATGAGCGACAGATCCAAAACATAATCAAAGACAACAACTCACAGATCGTAACTGTTGCGCGTGATTTTTTTGTTATCGCCAAGTCGGGTAGAAGAAGTGAGATCGACGAAATGTACGAGCAGTTAAAGCCTTTTGGCATCATGCAATTTGTACGTTCCGGTCGCATTTCGGTTTCTAAAGATGTCATGCAAATTACCGCATTGCTCAATGGATTTTATCAGGAATAATAATCATAATTAGTAATCAATTAAACACTATAGATTCCCTTCTTTACTCAAACTCCCGTAGCTTCGGGGCAGCACAGGTAAAGAAAATAACAAAAATTAAAATCAATATTTGAACAGATTTCCCTCTTTAGGGAAATAACATTAAAACACTATTTAAATGGCAAATTACTTTAACACACTATCATTAAGAGACCAATTGACCCAATTAGGAAAATGTAGGTTCATGGAAGCTTCTGAATTCGGCGATGGTGTATCCGCTTTAAAAGGAAAAAAGATAGTAATCATTGGTTGTGGTGCCCAAGGTTTGAACCAAGGCCTGAACATGCGTGATTCCGGATTGGACATTTCTTATACCTTACGTGAAGGTGCAATAAAAGATAAACGGCAATCATATATCAATGCGACCGAAAACGGATTTACAGTAGGCACTTACGAAGAATTGGTACCATCTGCCGATTTGGTCATCAATTTAACGCCTGACAAACAGCATACCAATGTGGTAAGTACGGTTATGCCCTTGATGAAACAAGGTGCGACATTGTCGTATTCGCATGGTTTTAATATCGTAGAAGAGGGCATGCAGATTCGTGAAGACCTGACCGTGATCATGGTGGCCCCTAAGTGTCCCGGTTCTGAGGTGCGTGAAGAATATAAAAGAGGTTTTGGGGTTCCAACATTAATTGCCGTACACCCTAACAACGACCCACAAGGTAAAGGTTTTGAGCAAGCGAAAGCTTACGCAGTAGGAACTGGTGGAAATCGTGCCGGAGTTTTGGAATCTTCGTTCGTTGCCGAAGTGAAATCTGATTTGATGGGCGAGCAGACCATTTTATGTGGCTTGCTACAAACGGGAAGCATTCTTTGTTTTGACAAAATGATCGAGAAAGGTGTCGATGCGGGCTATGCTTCCAAATTGATCCAATACGGTTGGGAAACGGTTACGGAAGGTATGAAATATGGCGGTATCACAAATATGATGGACCGTCTTTCCAATTCTGCTAAAATAAAAGCATTTGAACTATCCGAAGAATTGAAAGATATTATGCGTCCACTTTTCCATAAACATATGGACGATATAATGACCGGACATTTCTCTAAAACAATGATGGAAGATTGGGCAAATGACGATAAGAACCTACTGGGTTGGCGTGCCGAAACTGGTGAGACTGCTTTTGAGAAGACTCCGGAAGGTAGTGATGAGATTTCGGAACAAGACTATTACGATCACGGTGTTTTGATGGTAGCCATGGTACGCGCCGGTGTAGAATTGGCTTATGAAAGTATGACCGAATCTGGTATTATTGGCGAATCTGCCTATTATGAGTCTTTGCACGAAACGCCATTGATTGCAAATACGATAGCGCGAAAGAAATTGTTCGAAATGAACCGAGTAATTTCCGATACTGCAGAGTATGGTTGCTATTTGTTCGATCATGCCTGTAAGCCGTTATTGGCCGATTTCATGAAAAAAATCGATAGTGACGTTATTGGTAAATCGTTTGGCGATAGCTCAGAAAGTGGTGTTGACAATGCCAAACTCATTGCTATAAACAAAAAATTACGAGAGCATCCTGTAGAGGTTGTGGGGGCAAGATTGCGTGCTTCGATGACTGCAATGAAACCAATCGTTTAACGATTAAAACTGTCTACCGGCAGATCGGTCCCTGAGCAATCAGGGATTTTTTCACCCTAAACTTATTGAATAAATGAAGAATATAGTGGCCACAATACCAGAGGAGTACCAGATAAAAGAACTCATCCACCAGAAAAAATATTTGATCGACGGTGAGCTGAAATCTTGGGACGGAAACACAACAGAAGTCTTTTCGACTATTTCATCTTCTGAAGATTATCAACCTACGTTGTTGGGTAGCATTCCCGATATGGGCGAACCCGAGGCAATGGATGCCCTAGATGCTGCTATGGGGGCTTTCAATAGGGGCCAAGGTATTTGGCCGACCATGCATGTAAAAGACCGTATTGAATGCATGGAGAACTTTGCAAAGCAAATGGAGGCCAAGCGTGAGGAAATCGTAAAACTCCTGATGTGGGAAATCGGTAAGTCATTGCCCGATTCCAAAAAAGAATTCGACCGTACAGTCGAATATATATATGATACCATTGAAGAATACAAACAGTTGGACCGTAATTCGGCCAAATTCCAAAAGCATGATGGCGTTTATGCCCATGTAAAAAGAGGACCGGTCGGCGTTGTACTTTGTCTCGGACCCTATAATTACCCCTTGAACGAAACTTTTGCGTTGTTGATTCCTGCGATTATTATGGGGAATACTACAATTTTTAAACCCGCCAAACACGGAGTATTATTGATTACCCCTTTGTTGGAAGCTTTTCAAAGTAGTTTTCCGAAAGGCGTATTAAATATTCTGTTCGGTAGGGGAAGGGCGGTTGCTGCACCCATTATGCAAACAGGAAAAGTAGATGTACTGGCATTGATCGGTAACAGTAAATCGGCGAATGCCTTGCAAGAACAGCATCCAAAAAGTAACCGTTTACGTTTGGTACTGGGACTGGAAGCAAAAAATCCGGCAATAATTCTGCCCGATGCCGATTTAGATCTGACCATCGATGAGTGTATTGCAGGAACGCTTTCCTTTAATGGCCAACGTTGTACGGCACTAAAAGTGATTTATGTACATGATGATATTAAAACCGAATTTCTAAAACGCTTCACTGAACGTGTCGATTCGTTGAAGTTTGGAAATCCATGGGATAACGGGGTGAAATTGACACCGCTGCCAGAACCCGGAAAGCCCGCTTATATTCAAGAACTCATCGACGATGCCGTTCAGAAAGGCGCCAAAATACACAACAAAAAAGGCGGACAGCACTTCGATAACTATATATGGCCAGCCGTATTGCACCCGATCACGAAAGAGATGCGCGTGTACCAAGAAGAACAGTTCGGACCGGTGATTCCGGTACTTTCGTTCTCCGATATCGAAGAGCCTTTGGACGATATGGCGGAAAGCAATTACGGACAACAAGTTAGTTTATTCGGAAAAGACGTATATGCACTTTCCCCTTTAATCGATTCGCTTGTCAATCTCGTCTGTCGGGTAAACCTGAACAGTTCGTGCCAGCGAGGACCGGATGTATATCCGTTTACGGGAAGAAAAGACTCTGCCCAGGCCACCTTGAGCGTTCATGATGCCTTGCGCTCTTTTTCCATACGTACGTTTGTGGCTTTCAAGGATAATGATCTGAACAACGAGACTATTCGGCAGTTGCTGGAAGCAAAACTCTCGAATTTTGTAAGTACGGATTATATCTTATAGCTATTTCGTGTCATTCCCGCGCAGGTGGGAATGACACGAAAATTAGTTCGCTCCGATACGTTCTAACGGTCTCATTTATCTGAGGCCGTTACTTTTTCGGGCTGTATAGTTTCTTTAGGAACGGCATTAGCCAGTCGCTCTGCCTCTTTTTTAATACTGCCATAGGTAAATGGAGCCAGCATAAGACCCACAAACGTTTTGGGGTAATTTGGCATTCCACCAATACCGATGTCGTCGCTGGGCTGCTCACCTTTTGGCATGTGGAAAGTTCCGAAGAGATGGTCCCAAACAATTACATCGCCACCGTAGTTCGAATTTCCTTCTTCAATTTTTTTGGAGTGATGATAACGGTGATTCTTGGGAGAGGAAAAAATATAATCGAACGGCCCCAAAAGAACATCCATATTGGTGTGCTGAAACCTTCCAATGGTTCTTCCCACCAATCCCGCCACAAAAACGATTTCAACGGGAGCTTTTACAAAGGCAAAGGGTATCGCCCAAAGAAAGCTAGAAATAAGTCCTTCTAAAGGGTGTGATCTACTACCGTTGAACCAATACAAGCGTTCCGATGAATGGTGAACCGCATGCCATCGCCACATGAATTCGGATTCGTGCATCCAGCGGTGGTACCAATACCGGAAGAAATCGGCAATGGTCAATAACATAAAAACCTGAATAACCGGATGTAACGAAGAAGGCCATATTTCTTGCCCAATGGTTGGGGATATTTCTTGTACCACAAGTGATATTGTAGCCAAACGTAAAGGGGCGTTGATGTAGTCTCCCCAAACTTTATTACCAAAAAAAAGCATAACATCTGTTGGCAGCTCTTTGTCGTCTAACCACTTTCTGCTATAGGGAATCAGCCTTTCCAATGGCGCGAAAATCGCTCCGAAAATCAAGAACATGATTATTGTTCCCACAAAGGTTCTTGTGGTATAACCGCCGTCTACCAAATTAAAACCGATGATAACGGTTAAGGTCATGAACAAGGGGAAAATAACGACCTGAAGTACTATCTTAAGAAATGTACCTTCGATTTTATCGGCTAGCGGATCGATTTTACATAGTAACCACCGGAAAGGGGCGAGTATGTATTTGTGGCCGAATACTTCGATAGGGTGAAAGATACGGTCTAAGAATTTTCCAATTTTAAGTAGCATTAATTGAATTATGTGATGGTTTGACAATCGAAAATTGATGATATACCAATTTATGAAGCTTAAATATATAAAATATTCAATACAGTTCGGGGCTTATAAAACGAAATCATAAGGGTCTACAAAAGTATCCATGCCTGATTGGCATGAGTTAGATAAAACAGCTATGCCGAAACAAACCGGGATTAGTACGTCTTACTTTAATGGAGCCGCGTGAGTTTATATATACTCTGAAGTGAATTGTGCTAGATCAGGGCTCTCTTCCAATACTTCAATAAGGCCTAGGGCGGCGCGTTCCCCGGATAACATCGCTGCATTCAGGGATCCATTGAGCAAATAGTCTCCAGCAAGAAAAACGGTGTCCTTTATTTTAGTTTCTGATGGAACTAGTTCGTATTGAAGGTTGGTTAGATCTGGCAGTGCGTATGGTATTTTATAGTGCTTTAGAAAACCGGCACTTTCGATTCCGCAATATGCTCGTAATTCATGTTCTACTTTGTGTTGCAGTGCCACTGGGTCTAATTCGGTGTTTTTTACGACCGTGACTGAGAGCAATTCTTTCGTTGAAGTAGTTAGCGTTTTCAGGCTGGTGTGGTAAAAAATATTGTTGATGAGTGCTTCTTTGTCGGAAACCAACCCAATCAAAGGCTTTGAAATGACGCGACCCTCCGTTTCGAAGTAGAAGGTATCACAGCTTTTCCATAAGGTGTTATGGTTTTTTAGATTCGAGATCATTTCCCCAGGGTCGGTGGCAATAATAGTGAAGTGATTTTCTATTTCTTTTCCACTATCAAGTAGCAGTTTACCGTTTTCGATTTTCTGAACGCGGGTATTAAATAACCACTCCGTTTTTTTTAAGGATGCTTTCAGTTGTTTCGGAATAGCTTCTATACCTGCTTTGGGCAGTGATGCATATCCTGTACCGAACATTTTATAGACGAATTCGAACATTCGGCTTGATGTTGCGAGATCGGGCTCTAAAAAGATACCGCTAAAGAAAGGCTTGAAAAAACTTTGAATCATAGCTTCGGAAAATCCGTAGTCTGTCAAGAACTTTAAAGTGGACAGTTCTTCAGATTTGAAAATATCTATCAATGACTTCTTCTTCAGGTACCTATTGAGTTTCAATACGTTTAGCTTATCCGAAAAACTTCCGACATTGGCCAGAATCGTTTTGAGCAACAAGGAAGGATTTCGTAAGGGATCGGCAATTGTACGTTGGTTTCCCGAATCAAAAAGTACCGCTCCCGAGTAGAATTTTTGAAGTTCTAGGGCTTTGTAGTCCAGGTATTTCTTCGCCATGGGGTATTCCGTAAGCAAAACCTGAAAACCATGGTCCAATTGGTAGCCTTCTACGTTATCGGTTTTTACACGACCCCCAACGCGGTCGGTGGCTTCGATTACGGTAGGTGTGTATCCCGCATTTTCAAGAACCCGGGCTGCAATCAATCCGCTTAAACCTGCACCTACAATATGTATTTTATATGATTTTTTATCCAAAGCGTTCTATTTCGTGTTTCGATTTCTAAGCGATTACAAAATTACTGATTTTGACTGTAGGTATGGCCCGTGATCTAGCTCTAAACGGAAACATGGATTTAGTATTGAAGCAGAAAGCGTAGGGCGTTTAGCGCACAGCGGAACAAATTCAAACGAAACCGCTAATTATTGATGCTATTTTCAAGAATGGCTGGCTCTAGCTCAACAACAACCTCGTTTTTACGGTTTACTACTTCGGTCGGCGCATTGTACCCGAAAAAGTAAAAGTGGTTCGTATAGGCCATACCCTCGGCATCCAAGGCTGCTTTCAATTCGGCTTTGTACTTGGCTATTTTGGCATCATCGGCCCAACCCCCAAAAGTAACTGCGGCAACCGTTTTTGCGGGTTCTTCCCGAAATTCGATTTGCGATTGGTTGGGCTTTGGAAGGGTCTCTTTTTTAAACTTTTTCGGCACCATAAACATCATGGTCATGGAGTCTTCCAATGACATGGAAACGGGAGCGGTCATGGCGATTTTCTCGTTTCGGTCATTGCCGCCGAAAATATACTCGGCCAAAATAGAGAAGCCTTTGCTCGAAGACTTCTTATAGGCATTGCTAGAAAGTTTTACGGAACTGAACAGACGGGCTTCATAATTTCGAATTTCAAAGGCGTCATATTTTTTAACGACGGTATACGGATAGGTTTCAATATTTCGTTGTGCGCTCATGGAATACACTTGTAAAATGATAAATGCTAAAATTAGTATGCCCAATACGATGAATACGATTTTCATTTGTAAGATTTAGAGCTAGGACAGCATGTATGTTTTGCAAACCCACCAGGCCTAAAATTACTATTTTATCGTGGATTTTATAAATGGAAACTCGTAGGTTGGGATGAATACTGTTGTGGGTACAGGTCACAGAAGAGCGCTAGCGGAGAATTAAACTATGGTGTAGAGACCAACTTCGAAACATCAACCCCCTTTATTATCAACCATATACTTAAAGAAATTTCAAATAAACCTCCAGGGATTGACAAAAGAACGCCAATATTGTATCCAAATAGTTCAAAAATGGTTCCTGATATAAAAATGAAGTAACCGATAAAACCCCATATTGATAGATATCTCGGAACAAGCTTTGATTGGTATAGTAAAGAACATAATAGTAAACCACCAAAACCCCAAATAGCCATTCCGATTTGATAGGAAAAATACCCTCCTTTTTTTAGAATAAACCCAATTGTTTCAAAATTTGAGGTATTAGGAGCACCTAATTTTACATATTCATCGCTAAGAGGAAGGAGCAACAGTAAAAATATTGCGCCAGTTGCTACTAATACAGTCGCACTTATTACAGCACTGAGATAACCATAGCTTAGCGTTTTATTAAATGGTTTTAAAATTGGAAGTAGTAGTACGGGTAGCCCAATATTTACAATCGTATGAATTATGGCTATTAGGATAACTCCACTTATAATCGTGGCTTTATTAGAAGCGATATTAGAAAGAAAATCTGGAACATTTACTATGGACTCTATTAACGCACTCCCTGTTCCGTAGGACAAAAACGCCAGGAGAAAAAAAACGCCAAAAGTTCTAGCAGCTTGTTTATGAGTATTCATGAGTTTACTGTTTTTGTAAAGGTTAAAATTGGGAGATTATGATAATTATACTTTTTATGGCCATCAATCTTCAATCGGTTGAATTGAGAAATGTTGTCCCCCAATTGAAGCTTCAAACATTAATCCGCCTAAGGTTTGCGTAAAGACCGCAACGCCATATGAATACGATAAATCGGCAGAAGCCCCACTTTTTAGAGCTACGGCTGAAGCTTGCCCATCGAGCTTCAATTTCTTATTCATGAATAGCTCGAGGGCTTCTTCGTTTTGGAAGAAAATAACCTCGGTATATTTTTGAGCACCGAATTGTAACCCAAAAGTTAACTGTTTCAATTTTGATTTGCTTATTGTTAAATCGTTTTTGAAAACTATGCCTTTACCCGCACCAAAACCTAGTGACACACCTACTTTGATCACTTTTGGAAAAACAGCATAGCCATAAGATTGGTCGTAATAGGATTGTAAGTTTGGAGATTTTTTTATCATTTTAGCCAATACTTGCTTAGATTCTTGTATAAACTCAGCGTTCGATTCTCCAGTTTGAGCACTTGCTAATTGACTCGTGATTGTCAATCCAATTATTGCTGCTAAGTTGATTATACTCTTTTTCATCTTCTTTAATTTTATGGATTTAATTTTTTTACTATTTTGATTTTTCATCTTAATTGAGTTATTGATAAAATTTAGTTTTACTTGGATTAAATTATGGAGTAAGTCATTAAGTGCCTCCGCCGGCGTAGTTCCATATCCATTAAGTATTTCGTAACCCTTTAAATCGATAAGTGTTACCATGTGCCCTTCTTTCTGTAATTGAAATTTCAAATACTTCAAATCGTTATTCAATTCACATTGAAAGGCACAAGTTCTTTCTGCTTTATTCATAGTTTAGGATGGATTATAAAGGGTAGGCTTCTTAGAAATAGACTTTGTACCTCAAGTTGGCGAAATGGACAAACTGTATTGTGCAACCGGTTGATCCTTTTTTGCTTTCATCATAGCATTCATTTATTTTTTCATTTATTCTTGATGACATTAATTTTCATAGTTACTTGTTATTGTGCTAATTATGAGTTTGCTATTTGTCATTTTCGTGAAGGTTTTGGTTGCATGATGCTGATGATTGATTTTAGTACTTTCATTTTTTTATGTTCGTTGTAACATAAGATTCTAGCTAGTTACCCAAGCAAAAAAATCTTGTTGCTAACGGCCTTTAATTTTTCTTTTTCGCAAAGGGATCTATTGAAATTCCCATTTGAAAATATCCGGTTGCGTCTTGTTTGTTCTCGTATATAAAATCTTTTGCAGGCTCACCCTTTTCTGTTGCACGATTACTGATAAAACTTTGCAGACCCCCTTGAAATGTTGCAATGAGATAATCATTAATGCGGTGTTCATACATAATTTTCGTTTTAACTTCTATCTGGCTGTATGAAAAGTCAGTGCCATAGGCCTGATCATTTATATCAATATAAAACTCTGAGTAGCCGAGCGAGCTGCCCAATGATATTCTACCATTTTCTCCAATCGGTCGGCGTAATAATAACCGTTGTGGTACGATAAAGTCCAGTTCCCATTTCGAATTTTTAAAGCGATGATTATAGCCAAATGTTGGGGTAAATGGTATTTGGCTGGTGGGGTCAAGAAATCCGATAGCTCCTAAGGTTATCGTAGTTTGTTCGGTCTGTTTCATAATAAAAGTAAAACCAAGGAGGCCTTTAAAACGTCCAAAGCTTTTTTCATTGGCATCTGCAATAATTGAGGCATTAAAAATCACAGGTTTATTAAATAAAATCGAAAAATAGGTAGAACTCAAGGCCGCAGAAAAATTGTGATAATTGACGGTGCCATTACGTTCAAGAAATGGCATTGCTGAGGGGTTTTCAATATTTTCAAATTCAAACTCACTAAATTGATAAAATAATGACGCTGTATAACTCCATTTCTGTGTTCTATAAACGGGTATATTCGCTGAGGCTATAAAGTTTCGCTGACTTTTAATGTCACCTTCTTGAAAACCTTGATCATACAATTCTGAAGTAAAACTTCTATCCATACTTTGGTTATATTCAAAATTGAAAAGTCTGGTTTCCGGAAATTTTTCTTTGATACGTTGTACTGCGTTTTGTCGTAATGAATCTTGAGACTTTTGGGCTTTGGCAATAGTTGAAACAAGAGTGAATAGGACTATTGTGATTATTTTTTTCATGATAGTATATGTTTATTGTATTTAGAATGGAGGACTTGTAGTTTGATTTGTGTTTGGTATGGCTGGCTATTCGGGCTGTTTTTTAATGCCCTTAATCAATAACCAAAGTGGAAAGATGACTTCTCCTAAGAATGTAAATTCACTAAAGGTGATCTTAAATTGAGGTAGTAGAATTAGCGTAAAAGAATCAACAACATACCCTACACAGCCTATGATTAAAAGAATGCCAATAAATTTTGGCATACCCCCAGATGTATAGACTAAATACCCTAATGGAAAAAGCCAAAGCCCCCAAAATACCTGAGCGATTAGTATGCCTTGTTCATGTATGTTGAGGAAAATTGAAATTAGCTGTTGAGATTCGTTTGCCTGATCTAACAAGTGCAATACGGCTAAATTGTTAATCTCATTCAAGAAAGCTATGGGCACCGCTAATAATGAGAATATGACCATTAGCGTAGCCATAGCTGTATTGATATGTTTAAATACTTTGAATAACAGTAGCACTAGAATAATGTTTATTAGCTGAACTAATAATGCACATATAATACTCCATCTAAACAGGGTTTCGTTTTCAATGATATTACTGATGGTACTTGTAATATCATCGGGCACGATTAGACTTGATGGAACGTATAGTATTCCAAATATGCCTAAGGGAAATAGTGACAGGTAAAGAAGGCCTGCTAGTCTTGCTGTTTTATTGTGTTGACCAACGTTTGTCTTTTTATTTAGCTCATTCATTTTCACAGTTATTTGTTAGTGTGATTAATTATGAGGCAAATGTATTTTACAAAGCGCGAGGGGTCGTTCTGATTTGCACGAAGGAAGTACGGAATTATAATTCCGTACAAATTGGATAAGGATAGAAGATACTGGCCTTTTTTTTACAGTTTTAGAAACTGTTTAGGCGTTAGTCCGGTTGCTTTCTTAAAATACGTATTAAAGACCGTTTTAGAATTAAAACCACTTTCATACGCTAAGCCCTCTATAGTGAGGTGTGCCTTGTTTGGGGCTTTAGCATTCAATTTAAATGCTTCAATTCTATATTTATTGATAAACTCATTGTAGTTTTTACCGAAATTATTGTTGAGCAACCAAGACAGCTGGTTCGGGTGCACTTCAATCTGAGTCGCCAACTCACGTAACGATAGATCAGGGTTCAAAAAAGGCTCATTTTCCGAAAGATAGGCTAACAATCGCGTTGAATATTCAGCCGACTTAGTAGCATTCAATAAAGCTGTCTTTTGCTTGGCTGCGCTTTCCGGTTGATCTGTCAGAAATATTTTTTTCTTATACGCATCATACCTAGCGTCATTTTTCAGAGGATTAACTATAGGATCAACATATCGTAAAAACAGTAAAAAGGAATTGTTTTCAATTGCTTGTGCTACCCATTCAAAAGCTTTGTCGAGGTCACCCATAACGACATACATCATAAAAAGGTAGGAGTCTGCGGCAAAACCGTCTACCTCTTTTGACTGTGCAATTAGTTTTTCTAAATAGATGGAAGCATTATCTGTATCTTTCTTTAAGGCATACGCCAAGCCGACAATTCCAGTTTTTTCTCCTTGGATGATTATTTCAGATGGAATGGTCTCAAAATAATTAATTACTTCATTGTATCTGCCCAGTTGAAGCAGACAGGTTGCTTTAATAGAATGGGCAGGAATGTTTTTATCATTAGCTAATAAACATTGGTCCATCATTTCTAACGATTGAAGATAATCTTCGATCATGTAATGGTAATAGGCCCTAAAAAACAGTGTCTCTTCGGACAGTGGGTTTATACTCAGCGCGATTTCAAGATGAGCGCTTGATTTTTCTAGATCTCCTGCAAGCGTATATAAAAATGAAATATTTTGCTGAGCTTCCGCATTGTTGGGGTTAAGTGCAATTGCTTTTTTCCCTTCTATTAGTGCTTTGTTATAATCAGTTTCAATAAAAAAAGCTTGATTTGATAATTGATAATGAACGCCAGATGACTGACCATTGAGTGCAAGAGCTTGATTCGTATGATTAATTGTTTTTCCCCATCCCTCTTCGAAGGGTATAGCTGTGGTTGTGCCTAGAAAGCTATAACACTCGGCCAAGCCTAAATGGGCATCTGCATACTTTGAATCAAGCGCTAAGGCTTTTTCATAATGAGAGATAGCCATCTTTACATCTTTCGAATTCCATTTTTTTTCGTAAAATTTTGCCTTTAAACACTGTTCATAGGCACTGATATTCTCTGTCTTTTTTGTTACAAGATGTTCATTGATTTCTAGATGACCAAAATGCTCTCTGAGTTTATCGGCTATTAATAGACTTACTTCATCTTGTATTTCGAAAATATTTTCGAGCTTCCTGTCCCAGGTTTCTGACCAAAAATGGTAATCTTCCTTAACTTGAATTAGTTGCGCCGTAATTCTAAGCGCATTACCGGATAAGCGAACACTGCCTTCTAGAATAGTAGAAACGCCCAATTTTTCCCCTATTTCAGTAATTGGGATGTTCTTACCCTTGAAAAAGAAAGAGGAGGTGCGCGATGTTACTTTTAAATTTCGAATTTTTGCCAACGCGTTGATGATTTCTTCGGTGATACCATCACTAAAATATTCATTTTCTTTATTGTCGCTGAAATTTACAAAGGGTAATACCGCAATGGTATTATTTGTTGTTTTCTGTTTACTCTTTAAGTCTGAAGATCGCGGAACCTTGATGCCTTTATTTGTAATTGCGAATACTTCAGCAGGCCTAGCTATGTTTTTTAGCTCAAAATGGCCTAAAGAGGTTGTTGAAATAGCCGTATGATTTTTTAGCTCATCATTTATTTTTTCAGACAAAAGAATAGTGCCCGCTGAGCCCAAACTTTCAATGCGAGAGGCAAAATTTACGCCATCGCCATACACTTCTGTATGATCAAAAACAATATCGCCTAGGTGTAGGCCTATTCTTAAGGGTACCGGGTCGCCTTCTTGTAACAGATTTTGAATTTCAACAGCACAGGTCACGGCTTCAATGGCACTTTTAAAAACACTTAAAGTACCGTCACCATAATATTGAATAATTTCGCCTTGGAATAAACGGTGTTGTTGTTGAAAGACCTCACGATGGCGGGCCCTAGCCCTTGCTGCAACTTTTTCATTGCCTTGCATTAACGCCGTATACTCAACGATGTCGGTAAACATAATTGCTGCAAGCTGCCGTTCTTTTCGTTCTTTCATAGCTTATTTAAGCGTAATCTCTTCCCTTTTATAGCGATTCTAAGCTATACTGCAATTTAGAAAAACTAAACGCATAAAATCGTAAAGGCATCGAAGAAAGCCCGTAATATATCGATTAGTGCGGCATGCTGTAAAAACCCTATAAAAGCTTTGTCAACATGGCACTAATTTTATTGCTTTACAATTGGTAGCTTATGATACGGAAGCTTAGCTTGGTAGTGTTGTTGAAAAGTGCCGTTTAATTTTTGTTCGGTGCTACCGTAAAGCATCGAAAATCGGTTTTCCGTTGCTGTATCGACAAAAAAAAGCCTCTTACAGCGGCTTACATTTATCCGGTTTGTGACCGATTAACCCCTCGTGCAACGGTTGCCGGTATTTGGCAAAGTTTTATTCTCTCAATTTTTTAATCATTTTATTTGAATAATCAATATGACGTTGGTCATCGCTCGTTGCTATCTCGGTTACTTTTTTGAAATATTCGACAGCCTTTTCGTTATTTCCATTTGCTTTATAATAGTGAGCTAAGCCAATGTACCCATCAAAATGTTGAGGAAATTCTGTTTTAACAAAAAGTTAAAACATTCAAAGTATTTTCATTTTCTTTTTTTCTTAAATAACTGAAGCCTAAACGGGTTAATTCTTCCGTATTAGCTTCGTATTTGTTTTGAACCGTAGTTAGCTTATTGTAATATTCTTTAATGTTCTCACTACCATTCATACTTATTTCCTTTTCTATCATAATATCAATAGGGATAGGAATTTTACCGTCAGAAAAGTAACTTGCTAAAAATAAAGTTTTCCGTTTTAGGCCACCATAGTCCGCTGTATTTGTATAAATTACTACTGAAATTTTCTCTGAAGGAATCCTTAAAGAATAATTTATAAAACCTGTTGTGCTACCACCATGCATTAAATATTTTCTATCATTTTTTATGTCAATTTGCCACCCAAAACCATAGCCATTTTCATCGGTTTTTCCATTTTCATCCCAACTTGAAAAAGCATCATTTTTCAACTCTGTTTTTACAAGTGTTTCATTATATAAACTTCTATCCCAATGTGCATAATCACTTACAGACGAGTAAATACCGCCATCACCCTGAATAGCTGACCACGCATTTTGGTCTTTATTTTCATATATCGTGTCATTGAATTTATAACCATATGCACGATTTTTAATCTGTACGTCTTTTAAGTAAACCGTACTATTAGTCATACCTGTTTTTTCAAAAACCTCTTTATCCATAAATTCTTTAAACGTTTTGCCAGATACTCGTTCAATAATCAAAGCCAAAATAGCATAGCCTGTATTGCTGTATTTGAATTTAGAATTTGCTGGAAACAAAAGGCTGTTGTACGTTTATTTCTTTTTTATGAATACTAATCTAGGGGATTTTAAATGCTTTCAAAAGTATTCGTGGCAACATGGGCATATATTTCTTTTGTTTTAATGGCCCTATGTACCAACAACCTTTGAATTTGCTTCTGAACCGACAAGAAAAAAGCCTCTTGAAGCGGCTTACATTCAGCCGTTCTGTGACCGGTCAATTGTTTTTGTAGCGGTTACTAGTGTTACCAGCTGGCTTATAATTTAATTTCATATTCTTCCAACTTTTTCCAGATATCAATAAATTCTTTTATTCCATCTTTTTCAAGGTCCGTATTTACAATAAGAATTTTACCAATTTTAGTTTCCGTGTTAAAAAACAAATGGGTTGCCACTCCAGGATCCCCTCCTGTATGACCTATTTGTCCTTGGGCAGAAATTCCCATAAAAATTCCCATATTGTATTCATCGTTATAGACATTTTCATTTCTTTCTTTATGATTTTCATCTGTCAAATGCGGTTTAAATAGCTCTTTATAACTTTCCGTCTTCAAGATTTTACCATAGCCACTAAAGCCGGAAATTAATTCTGACAAATATTTTCCTAAATCGCTCGACGAAGTAATTAAGCCTCCATCGGGATAGGTGACCAATTGATAAAAGGCCAATTCAGTTTCTTTAGTTGAGTAAAGAATTGAATGATTTGAAAAATCTACTTCGTCAAAAGACCAACCAGAATTAGACATTTCTAATGGTTCAAAAATATATTTTTTTGTTAGTGCATTAAAGGATTCCCCCTGTTGCGTTTTCTGCAACCAATGCGGCCAATCTCGCAGCAATGTTTGAATATTCGAAGATTTCTCCCGGTTTGGTTTTTTAAAAATTATTTTTTTTATACCACTTACCTTCTATGCTTAAAATGTTTTTCAAAAAAACAGTTTGAGTCATCATTCCATCGGGAGAGCGAAAATTTCTATTCACTTTAGCCTCTCCATTGTTTTCTTCTTTCAGAACATACCCATTCTTCTCATACCTAGATGGATCTCTTATGCTTGAAGTGTGTGTTGCTAATTGTCGAATGGTTATTGGTACCTCCGCTATTGAATAATTTTCCATTAGAAATTAACTGGTACTCCTTATTACTTATTGTAAAATTATGTATCGTACCGAGTAAGGAAAATTTACTGGAAATATTTTCCCCATTTATAAATATCTAAGTTCAAGTCATAAGTGCAACATGCTTATTTAAAATACTTGGGGCTAGCCCCAAGTATTTTAGGTTCAATATTTATATTGATC
>RCNB010000713.1_pt1 | contig 21698 bp, 16 predicted proteins | sample 2041321 | NCBI WGS metagenome assembly RCNB01 (sample SAMN09708232, study PRJNA481090) | Marine sediment metagenome, whole genome shotgun sequencing project. | reverse complement strand
GAATAAGTGTCAGTCAAATTTATATAAAGGACTCTTAAAACTAGAATAGTTAAGCAATGGACAAACAGCTATTAATTCAACGTTGCCAAAGAGTAGGGCATTGTATAGGAAAGCATTTGCAATAAATTATTTTTATACTTATTGTTATTGAATTTTATTCCTTTTTAATACTATGCATTATAAACATTAAAAAATTCTAACAACAGGATTTTGGCGTTAAACGCAAAATATTATCTTGGCTTTAGAAAGTTAAAAAAAATAGAATTTAATTATGAACTAAAGTATATATTTATACCAATCTATTTCTGATAAAAATTGATTTATTAAAAATCTTAACAATCTATTGTATTTATGCATGCGTATTTATTCCCTGGTCAAGGCACTCAATTTCCGGGTATGGGAAAAGAATTATTTGAGAAATCTAAATTGGGTCAAGAATATTTTAAAAGAGCCAATACTATTTTGGGATTTTCAATTTCTGATGTAATGTTTGAAGGGTCAGCTGAAGATTTGAAACAAACAAAGTACGCTCAACCAGCAATTTTTTTACATTCATTTATTTTGTCAAAAACTCTGGGTAATAGTTTTAATCCGGATATGGTTGCCGGGCATTCTTTGGGTGAGCTATCAGCTTTGGCAGCAAGTGGGTCTTTGGATTTTGAATCGGCCCTAAAACTTATATCCAAGCGTGCTTCTCTTATGCAACAAGTTTGCGAAGTCGAAAATACAGGCATGGCCGTTGTGATTGGATTATATGATGTTATTGTCGAGAATATCTGTAAACAGGTAAAAGGGGTAGTTGTACCTGCTAATTATAATGCCCTACATCAAGTTGTTATTTCAGGTGAAATAAAGGCGTTAAAAGAAGCTTGCGAAAAGTTAAAACCAGGTGCTAGTGCAGTGATAAATTTACCTGTAAGTGGAGCATTTCATTCCCCCTTTATGGAACCAATAATTCAAGAATTAAAATTAGCAATAGAGGGAACAAAATTCAAAAAACCAAACTGCCCTATTTATCAGAATGCCACAGCAAGACCAACTGAAAATATAGAATTAATTAAGAAAAATTTAATCAATCAATTGACGTATCCGGTAATGTGGAGGCATTCAATTCTTCGTATGATTAAGGATGGCGCAACTGAATTTACAGAAATTGGCCCTGGACATTTTTTAAAAGGGCTTATCCGTCAAATGGATAAAAATGTAAATACACACGGAATTTCTTAAACAAAAAACACTTTTATGGCAATATAACTTCCTAAGGATGAGCTATAAAGTTATTTTAATCCATTTTCACCTATTTTTTCATTTTATTTGGTATTCTATTTAGCATTTTGTTTTTAGAATAGGAATTAGTGATTGGTCGCGCGGCAATCTGACACTTCGGCTTTTCTCAGTGTTGGTACTATTTGTTTTAACCATAGAACGCTATTCGTTTCTTAAACTCTTTAAGGGGTTTGCAGTAGCAGCTTTTATTGATTCGAAACTAACGGTAAGTAGAGATATGCTAATTATTAAAACCGTAGTTAGACCATATACCCACCATGGCATATGTATTCTATATTCATATTCTTCCAGCCATTTGGTCATGAAATAAGAGGAAATTGGTGTTCCAATAACAACGCCAACAAGGATTAATTTTAAAAAGTCTCTTGTTATAAGCGAGGTAATGGTAAACACAGAGGCACCTAATACTTTTCTAATACCAATTTCCTTGGTTTTTTGTTCTGCAGTAAATAATACCAGACCAAACAAGCCCAAACAGGAAATTAGAATAGCCAAAATAGCAAAGTACGTTGATAATTTGTAAAATATAGATTCGCTCTTATAGAGCTTGTCATATTCCTGATCTATAAACCTATATTCAAAAGGAAAAGCTGGATTTAAAGTAGTATGAAGGGCGTCTAAAGCTGCTAACGTTGGTTTTTCATTTCCCTTACTATATTTTATGAAGGCTATATTAAATTCGGAATAACCTTCACTTCTAATAATCATTGGGAAGATGGATTCTTTTAAAGAGCCAAAGTGAAAATCTTTAACCACACCCACAATGGTTCCTGAATTTCCCCAAAACGATAGGGGTTGCCCTATCGGATTTTCCATCTTCATGGTATTCATGGCCGTCTCATTAATAAGGTATTCAATGTTTTCTGGGTTATTGTGAATAAGTTCTCTTCCCATAAGTAATTCAGCCCCATAGGTGCTTACAAAGTCTGTACTTGCAACCATACCAGTAAATAACGAATTATCATCAGCGCTCTTACTGTTCCAAATAACTTCTGGTGACGTACCATAATCCCCTAGAGGAATATGAGACGTTTTTGTAACCGATGTAACTCCAGAGATTTGCAGCGCGCCACTTTTAAAAGCATCAAAATTATTTTGCAAGTCTTTTGACAGCGTTATTGCCAATAAATTTCCCCTATCAAAACCGATATTTTTATGTTGGACGAAATCAATTTGCTTGGAAATAATAATCATACTACTTATAAAGACAACCGAAATGGTAAACTGAAATACGACCAATCCTTTTCTAATCCATTTGGTGCTGGAGCTGGTTTCTATTTTTTTCTTAAAAAGATCAGTAGACCTAAAAGAAGAAAGTAAAAATGCAGGGTAACTTCCAGATAGAAAACCGGTTAGAAGTGTAATCACAAAAACCATTGCCCATGTAGATCCAGGTAAATTTAGCAAGTCTATGTTTTTATCTGTTATTTGATTAAATCCTGGCAACGCAATTGCAGTGAAGAGTAAGGCAAAAAAAAGACTCGAAATAGAAAGAAGCATAGCTTCTCCCAAAAATTGTGCAATTAAACTACTTTTACTTGCTCCTAAAACCTTTCTAATTCCAATTTCATTAGCTCTTTTCATATAGCCAGCAGAAGCTAAATTCATGAAATTAATACTTGCAATTAGCATAATCAGAAACGCTATTATCCCAAATAATCTTACGTACGTAATTTTCCCTTCTCCTTTTTCAATGTCTTCATAAAGATAACGGTCTGCGTACGATTGAAATCGGATTTCTAACCCTACTTCATAGTCTGCTAAGAATGATTTTAGTTTTTGTTCTAAAAAAACAATATCTGTTCCTTCTGCCAATTGAACGAAGGTATAAGTACCTAGATTTTTCCATTCATTCATCCACTCATGTTCAGCAAAAAGAGGGTTATAAGGTAAATAAAAATCACTTTTTTCTGTCGAATCTTCACTGCCTAATTCAAAAACCATAGCTATTTCTAGCTCTTTAGAATTTTCGTAAGTGAGTGTTTGCCCCAGGGCACTTTTAGAGTTCCCAAAGAATAATTCAGCCATTTCTTTTGAAATCGCAATGTGGTTTGGAACTTTTAAAGCCTTTGAAACATTTCCTTCTAAAATCTGAAATGAAAACATTTCAAAATAGTCTTCACTTACATATTTTCCATTTTGCTTTAAAACCGTATTTCCATTAGAAAAGGTGCTATTTCTGCTATAGTTAGTCATAGCGGTGACTTTCTCAATCTCGGGAATTTTAGTCTTTAACTCCTTATAAAGCAGCGATGGTGTGCCATAACCAAATGCTGTACCATCCGATGATGTAAGATATATAGAATGGAGTTGATCTATGTTAGCGTGGTACTTATTAATGTTATTTTCACTTGACATCCATAAATAGATAAGTAAAAAGCAAAATAAACCTGAAGTTAAACCTAAAATATTAAGTAAGAACAAAACCTTATTTGCTATAATATTTCGCCATGCTATGGTGATGTAGTTTTTAATCATTACGATATATATCTAGTTTGTTCGAGTTACTTCAAAAATGAAAATCCAAAAATATGGGCAATGAAATTTTCATATGTTTGGTTTCATTAGAGACGCAGCATTTCAGCAAAGGTTACATCTAAGAATAAAGTTTTTTATGGAAAATTAATTGCTTTTGATGGCAAGTAATTGGGACAGACCTAATTAGAATTTTATGTATTCTTGCCATAAATTAGCTTTTGCCCAAACTAACGTTTTATATTTTTTTTAATAAAATCTATTAAAAGATGTTGCTTTATATGGGAAAATAGGAGCGAAGTGGCAAATGTTAGTATTCACTTAAAATGATTATTTTAATGTTTCAAACAACCCTTTGTAATAGTTGTGTGTCTATATCATTATGGATCTTACAGCTCACAAACTACAGATCATAGTTTATAAATGAAAAATATTTTAATAATTGTCTTACTACTACTGTTGCCTAAATTAACTTTTAGTCAGATAGTTATATCAGGTAAAATATTTGATAAAGTAATAAATGCGCCTATTGCGTATATAAATATTGGAATACTAAATTCAAATACGGGTACAATCTCAAATAAAGATGGTAGTTTTTCTATAGAAGTGCCGGAATCTTTAATAGATAAAAGTTTAGTGTTTTCAGCAATTGGCTACGCTAAAAAGGTTATTCCAATAACTTCTTTCAAAAAAGGAGAACAGGTAATTATTCATCTTAATGAAAAGGTAATTGATTTAGATGAAGTTGTAATTAGTGCTTCATCTAAAAAGCAAAAACGAAAAAACTATTGGCTTGGAAATAGGAATAGAAATATTTTTGTTCAAGGACAAATGTATTCTGATACAACTTCTGCAGGAGGTGCTATGGCATTATTAATTGATAACCCAAATAGTAGTTTACGTTATATTAAAAAAGTAGCATTGTTTATTACAAGAAATACCTTGCCAGAATTTAAAGTACGTGTTCGGTTCTTAGAAGTCGATAGTGAAAATAACAACCTTCCTGGAACTGATATATTCAACGAAAGCATTGTAATTGCTTCTACGCTAAAAAAAGGCTGGTTAGATTTTGATTTAACCGCTTATAATTATCAAATTAATGAGCCTTCATATTATGTAATGCTAGAATGGATTCTTGATGAAGAAGATCGTAGATATATTAGCAAAATAACTAAGGAAATCGTCGCAGCTAATCTAAATTCAATGAGTATAGATACGGTATTGATTGATAATAAGAAAGTTGTAAGGAAAGATATGAGTAGTAGGCTTCCTATTCCAGGAACCTTTTTTGCAGATACGAGAACTACATCGCATTTAAAAAATTTTAAATGTTATTATCGTACCAATAGTTTTGGTGAATGGAAAAGGTCTCCAGCCATTCTTTCTGCAAAAGTTTTAATGACTAATAAACCAGTTGATACCGATAATAACACGGTAAATACGACTGCAGATTTGAAAATAAATTTTGAATCTCTAGAACATAGTTTAACCCAATGGGGAGAAGCATTCCTAGAGAACCAATATACAATTCCGGGGATGCAATTATCCGTGAGTAAAAAAGGAAAAACCATCTTTTCAAAAGGATTTGGATACGCTGATGTGGAAAATGAGAAGAAGGTAACAAAGGCAACACGTTTCAGAATTGCTAGCGTTACTAAGCCTATGACAGTTTCGGCGGTTATCAAGTTGGCATCTGAAAATAAATTAAACTTAGATACCTCCATAGAAAAATATTTTCCAAGTTTTCCTAAAAAGAAATACCCTATTACTACCCGGCAGCTAGCAGCGCATGTTAGTGGAATTCGAGATTATCATGAAATAAATATTGATGAAGTATTAACCCAAGAACACTATGAATCCGCAATTGATGCCGTTTCAATTTTCAAGAATGATAGTTTAAAATTCAAACCAGGATCTCAATTTTTATATTCAACATATGGATATCAGCTTTTAGGAGCTGTTATTGAAAGTGTTTCTAACCAAACATATCTTAATTATATGCAGGAAAATATATGGAAGCCACTTTCTATGTCTAGTACCTACGGTGATATTAAAGATAGTGTAATGGTTGATAAAAGTAAATTTTACGATACTAGGGGAAACGAAGCTAAACCCTATGATTTAAGTTCGAGTTATCCCTCGGGAGGCCTTATTTCTACTACTGAAGACTTATTAAAATTTGGCAACGGAATATTAGGTACTACTTTTTTGCATCCTGAAGTAAAAAAAGAACTCTTCGAAAGACAATTTCTTAAAGACGGCACAAAAACTAACTATGGTTTAGGTTGGTACTTAGGAGAAGATAATAACAATCACAAAATGTGGTATCATAGCGGAGAGTTACCATCATCGGGAGCTATACTTATTGTTTATCCTGATGATGACATCGTTATCTCACTGCTAACAAATTCTCCTATTTTAACTATTGAACCTGATGGGGTTCCTAAAATTCTACATGAAATAAGAGAAGTAATGCAGTTACGGAAGTAAAACAGTAACGTAAGTTCTACATATAGCAAGCGTATATGAATTCCGTTTTTATTTATTTTCATTGCTCATTCATATTTGCTAATATAGTACCATGGAAACTTTTAGTTAATACGTATTTTGGAATAAAAACTATTTTCAATAGCAACAAAAATTGAAACCTAAGGAACGCCAATGAAAAAATTAATCTCACTATGGATAATTTGTTTTAGTATTAGTTGCAGTACTGATGATTCACTAAAAGGAGTAGAACCTTTAAATACCGCTCCAACCGCATCAAATATTAGTATTTCAGGGAATTTTAAATATGGAGAAGCACTTACTGTATCCTATACTTATGCAGATGCTGAAAATGATATGGAAGGGGATTCTAAAACGCAATGGTACAGAGCTGATGATGTTAACGGAACGAATAAAATAAAAATTGAAGTGGCAACTAGTTCCAATTATATACTAAAAGCTGCGGATATTACCAGATATCTAATGGTAGAAATAACTCCAATAGCAAATGCTGGAACGGTACAAGGAGCTGTAGCTACCAGCTCATATACTTTAGAAATAACAGCAGACGCACGCACAGCATACACTGCAAAAAGCTACAACAAAATTGTTGCCGGCTTTTATCCTTCTTGGAAAACTTCGTTGTTACCTATTGCAGATATTAAGTGGAACAATTTGACTCATGTAATCTATTCGTTTGCCATCCCGGAGAATAATGGAGACTTGAATGTTGATGACCTATCCAATGCTTCTAATTTTGTTTCCGTTGCTCATTCCAACGGAGTAAAAGCGTTTTTCTCAATTGGAGGTGGTACAGGTTCTGAGGGATTTATTGCTTTGTCTGCAAATAAAACACTGCGAAAGAAATTTGTTGAACAAGTTGAAGAGTATGCTTACGTTAACAACTTTGATGGCATCGATGTAGACTGGGAAGGCTGGACTAGTTTAGGAACTTTTGACGCCAAGGAAACGCAAGGTTTACTAGAGCTACTAAAGGATCTTAAAAATGCGCTCACTAAACACAATATTAAAATAAGCATGGATGTATTTCCAACAGCTTGGGGAGGAAAACACTACACTGCAGAAATGTTTGATTATGTAGATTGGATTAATATTATGGCCTATGATTTTGAAGGAGGTTGGTCTTTGACGCCAGGGCATCACGCTTCCCTTTCAAATACAAATCAAGCATTGGACTATTGGTTAAATGCTAGAGGACTTCCTAAGAACAAAACAGTTTTAGGCGTAGCCTTTTATGGAAAAGAATTCACGGAACCTGCTAACATTAATGGTAACACAGTAATTAATAGAGCATATCGAGATATTTTGACCAGCAATCCTAATGCGCATTTAAGTGACCAAATTGGAAATATATATTACACAGGGGTGCAAACAATGAAAGACAAGGCATCAATTATAGCAAATGACGGCGACTACCTTGGAGCAATGATTTGGGAGATAGCTCATGATACTCCTGATGAAACTAAGAGCTTGTTAAGTGCACTGGGTAAAGTATTGAATCCTTAAAGGATATAAATTTGATTCAGGAATTTAGTTTTAACAACTAAAAAATGCTACCCATCTAAGCTAGGTTTAAAAATCGTGTTCAAGTTTTTTTTTAATAACACCTGTAGGATACCATGCTGCGTTCGGGGCCTACCCCAAATCAATACTTGTTACATTTTAATAGCAAAGAGGATTGGTCTACATCTCTAGATCATTGACAACTTGGAGCATTCCCATCCAAATACATAACATTCCATGCCGTTTCATACCCTATTTTATGCGCTGCCCATGACCTCCATGCCCCAGAAGTTGTATCCGCTGGCTCTGCGCCTAAATCACAATTACCCGTAAGCAAAGTATACATATACCCTGCAATGGCTTTATCCAAATCACGGTGCATATGCCAGTTATCTCGATAAGCAGATTGTGTGATATTCGTTTCTTTAAGTTGGGCGAATAAGGTACGCACAGGAATAGCTCTTGCATAGGGTAATTCAGATTCGCGTACCATATGCAATGCAGTTCCTAGATCCGTTCCATTTTCCCGTTGCGAACTTCTTTTATCAATACCATACAACTGAGATACATTACCGGTATTTGAGCCATCTTGCATGGGGAATCCAAAGGAAAAATCAAATGCTGAGGCATCAATCCGATAGCGTTTACTTGCTTCAAAATTTGTGTTGGCCCTACCAAAGTTAAAACTAATAGGTGCAGGTCCATTACGTTCCAGTACGTTCTCCGATTTCCCAAATACCCAATTTAATCCTGAAAGAATACCATTCTCAGAACTTGTACCCGTATGATTATAATGAATTACGGCTTCGTTGATACCACAACTTTTAAACGGCGAAATAAACGTACGCTCACCCGAAAAGTGATTCTCCTTGGCAGCACTTTTTACCGTTGAAAATACCGTTTCAGCAATCGCGGTATCATAAACATAGTCAGAATCTGAGGCACTTTGACCGTAAACTTGTGAGTATATGGCAGCTGCTGCCGTGTATGCCCCATTGGGTGAAGGATGCACTGCACTTTCATCCTTTTTTTCGGTTGAAAGAGATTGCCAAGCTAATCCTGCAGGTATAGTTTCCATAGCTACTTTGGCCCCTTCAGATGTTCGGTAGGTGAACTCTTCAAAATGAGCTATAGATGCTAAGGAAGTTTGCTCCTTTGGCCACATCATCATCAATAAGGGTTTGGCACCGCCTTCCGCAACTTTAGCTGCAATTTTATTTACGCCCAACGAATAATACCCAGGTAGGGTAGAGACCATATAAGGATCCGCTGCAATAACCACGTAGTCCCATTTCTTATCGCCTTTCCCTGATAGCATATCCATACGGGTTTCCATCCCCTCTGGCCAATAGTAGTATTGTACCAGCGAATGGCTGTAATGTGTATAATCGTATTGTGTTCCTCCAGACCCTAGACCTACGGGGACTTCCTTACTCTTATATATATCTTCTGCCGCTACAAAAATCTCGGTGCTACTATTTATATCCTCCGATAATATGTTATTCAATTCGGCGGCAATAATATCAGCGGCAAAGGATTCAGCGCTGTTATTTATTGATTTGCTAGTTCCCAAAATCAAAATATTCAATTCCCCATCACCGTTGATATCAGCCTCAACAGACTGCCCTTGATTATCAACCACGGCATCATCTATCGTGTCCTCTATGGTCTCTAAAATATCAGTAACCGAATCTTCACTACAACCACTAAGGCAAAATGTAAAAATTAAAAGTAAGGTAGGTTTCCAAAAGTAACTGTTGCTTTTTATATTTCTTTCCATAAGTTCCATATGCTATTTAATTGTGTGTTTAAAAAAAAAACCGCAAACTGTTTTGTAGCAAACGAGTTTAGAAACCGTAAAGTATCCCGTTGGTTGGTAGATCGTTGAATGGTCATGGTGCAGATAAAATCAAACAATGACTAACTTATAATTAGGCTTCTTTGAAGTAGTCTAATCTCCAATTTTGGAAAATCAAGTAAATGAACTTCTAACCAAGGATTATTCAATTAATTAGCGCACGAATAGAACCCCATAATCCACACTTATTTCATTTTTTACAAATAGCAGTATAGTTCTGACTGCAAATTGACATGGGTTTGGAAATTTGTTTCCGCCATAAAAACCAATTATATTTAGGGAGTCAGTGTAAATATAAAAGCGCAATACATGGTTAAAATAGCCTACATCGGTGCAGGTAGCTTACAGTTCGGTCCGATTATAGTACAAGACATTCTAATGAGTTCAACATTGTGTAAAAATGGCTTAGAAATCCATTTGATGGATATTGAAAAAAGCCATTTAGATCATGTAATCAAACACGGGGAATATGTAAATGAGAAGTTGAATCGACAAGCTAAAATCGTAGCAACAACAGATAGAAATGAGGCTATTAAAGATGCAGATTTCGTCATTTGCGCCCTTGAAAAAGACCGTAATGTATATTGGTCTCAAGACTTTCATATCCCCAGAAAATATGGTTTCAAACAAGTATACGGCGAAAATGGGGGAGTAGGTTCCCTCTTTCATGCCTTACGAAATATTAAGGTGATTATGGATTTAGCGAGGGCTATGGAACAGTTATGTCCAAATGCGATGCTATTGAATTTTTCCAATCCTGAACATAAAATATGTGAAGCCGTTACGCGCTTAACCAGTATACAAACAGTGGGGTTATGCCATGGTGTGTTTATGGGTAGAGAACAACTGTCAGAATTATTAGATGTTCCCTTAACCGATTTACAAACCAAAGCCTGCGGTATGAATCACTTTACTTGGTTTCAAGAGATCGTTCAAAAATCTACAGGCGAAGATTTGTATCCAAAATTACGGGAGATAGAAAAAAAAGGAGATTGGTTGGCCAAATGGCACGAACTAGCCTTGGGTAGAATTTTGTTTCGACGCTTTGGGCAATGGCCTTCGCCAGCCTCCAATCATTACGGAGAGTATATTCGTTGGGCAGAAGAGTTTGTTATTCCGCAAGTACAATTTTTCTATGACCCGCATGAGGGTCATCCTTGGGAAAACAATCAGATTCCTGAAGGAGTCTATACGGTTGATCGTGTGGATTATGAGCGCGAATGGACCAAAGATTGGAGCAAAAAACTGTTGCCCGTAGGTAGCACTGAAGAAATTGAATTGGAAAATGAAGATGGTAGTTTTAAGAGCTCTGGCGAAATAGCCACCCAAATAATGGAAGCTATGGTGAGTAACGAGAACCAATGGCTAGAAGCTGTGAATGTGCCCAACAAAGGGGCAATTCCAAATTTACCGGACGACTTGGTGGTGGAGCTTCCCGCATATTGTGATGCAAGCGGTATTACACCTGTTCGCATGGAACCCATTCCAGAGGGCATTGCGGCGACTATTAGATTGCATGCAAGCATTCATAAACTCTTGGTGGAAGCCTATAATGAGCAATCAAAAGACAAGTTAATACAGGCGATTTTAATTGAACCAACAGTAAACTCGTATCGGAATGCTATAGATATGTGTAAGGAGATGCTGACCTTGCAAAAAGAGGTATTGCCTCCCCTACATTAAATGCGCAGCTGCGGTTATAAACTAAAAGGGTGTATGTATGGGGCTTGAATTCCTAGATTGGGCTGTGATTATAGGCTATATGCTTTTATCTATAGGCATAGCTTTCTTCGTAGCAAAGCATAAATCAAATAATATCACCGATTTTTTTGTCGCTGGTCGCAACTTACCTTGGTGGCTTTTAGGTACTTCAATTGCCGCCACATGGTTTGCCACAGATGCGCCATTAGCGGTAACGGCATTGGTTCGCAGTAAAGGTATTTATGGTAATTGGCTTTGGTGGTATTTAGGTACAGGCATTATGATGATGGTATTTTTTTATGCCAAATACTGGCGTAGGGCAGAAATATTGACCGATGCAGAAATGATAGAGCTGCGCTATAGCGGTAAATCTGCGTCCGTACTTCGTGGATTTACAGCGGCGTTCTTCGGTATTTTTAAAAACTGTATTTCTTTAGGATGGGTAATTTTAGCCATGCTCAAATTTTCGAATATTATGTTGGGTTGGAGCGCTGAATTTGCGCTCGGTATTACTTTAACTTTTGCGCTGGTACATACCCTAACTTCAGGAATTAAAGGTGTTGTTATATTGGATATGTTACATTTTTCTACGGGTACTATAAGTACTATCATACTAGCTATTTTGATATTAGTTGAAGTAGGCGGGCCAACAGCACTAGCCACCCAGATTGCAGCAAGAACAGATGCACCAGCAGGCATATTGGATATGTTCCCTGACTTGTCACATATCGGAGCTACAGAAATGATTTCATTTATATGTCTCATAGGGGTGTTATGGCTCGGGCAGGCCCAAGGGGATGGTTATATCGTGCAGCGTCTATTTTCGGCAAAGAATGAAAAACATGCTATTAAAGCATCGCTGTGGTTTGCTGTGGCAGGCATTGTAATTTTAACGTGGCCGTGGATTGTGGTTGGCTTGGGGTCTATCGTTATTTTACCCATTTCTGAAGCTTCACCAGCCTTATTAGCAGACCCTGAATTGGCCTATCCTATGATGATTAATGCCGTACTGCCTGTTGGGCTTAAGGGGCTTCTGGTGGCAGCCTTTATGGCAGCTTTTATGTCTACAGTTGATACGCATTTATGCTGGGGCGGCTCGTACATGGTCAATGACATTTACAAACGTTTTGTAAACACTAAAGCCAATGACAGTCATTATCTCATGGTTTCTAGGGTGAGTATTGTGCTGCTATTATTGCTATCAACCGCCGCAGCTTGGCAAATGGATAGTATTGCAGGAGCTTGGATATATCTTATTGAAATTGTTTCGGGTATTGCCATTATCCTAATGCTACGCTGGTTTTGGTGGCGTATCAATGCCTGGTCAGAAATTACGAGTATGATTTCAGCCTTATTTTTAGCCAACGGTTTTTTATGGATTAAATGGATACATAACTTCGGATGGATTAGCGACTCCTTATTAGAGCAAGTAAGCGGCTGGTACCAGGATGATGTTGCCCTAATTCGTGCAACGGTGATTCTTCTACTTTGTACTCTAATAAGTCTTATCGTCACTTTTGCTACCAAGCCCGTTGATAATGACAAACTGCTTTCATTTTATAAAAAAGTACGCCCAAAAGGGTGGTGGGGGCCTATAGCAGCACAATTACCAGACCTTGTAGATACAAGTAGTTCACGAGATTCTTGGCTAGGTTTTATTTTTGGTGTCATCTTTTTAAATAGTATTTTATTTAGCGTAGGGCACTTGGTATTAGGCGGTTATACCATCGCACTGGTGCTACTAGTTACTGGTGGAATAAGTGGGTGGTTGACCCTGAAATTAGTAGAAACAGCAAAAACTCAAGAAGCCTAATGAACATTAGTTATTTTTCGAATGCTACGGCAATGAGTCAAAAGGCGGCAGCTATTGTTTTGGAAGACCTAGGAAGAAATCCTGAGCTATTACTTTGTGCCGCTACCGGAAGCTCCCCAAAAATACTCTACCAACTTTTAGTCGAAGAAGGCCAAAAGCATGCTGCATTGTTTCAAAAAGCACGTGTCATTCCTTTGGATGAATGGATTGGTCTAGCTACTTCTAAGGGTTCATGCCATGCCTATATCCAAGAACATATACTTGCACCTTTGCAAATTTCAAAAGACCGGTACTTTGGTTTCAATGCAAAAGCAGTTGATTTAGAAAAAGAATGTGTTCGTATTCAAAAATCACTTCAAAACAAAGGCCCTATTGACTTGTGTATCTTAGGTTTAGGAAAAAATGGACATCTAGGTTTTAATGAACCTGCTGCCGAGCTAAAAGCACGTTGTCATGTGGCTAAACTAGCCCCAAAATCACAAGAACATGCTATGATTGGAAGTGCGGCAGTAAAACCTACAAAGGGACTAACCTTGGGAATACAAGATATACTAGACGCTAAAAAAATAGTACTATTGGTTTCTGGAGATGACAAAACGGAAGTAACAAAGGAATTGCTTTCCGGTAGGATTACAAATGATTGCCCCGCTACTTGGCTTTGGAAACATGGCAATGTAGAATGCCTTATTGGGCATGATAATGTAAAAATACCAAACAGTTTATAGGCGCATTGGTTGCCAAATATTCAGCTATTTAATTACTTTAACGGTGTCATCTGCAATGGACATAAACCACGCTAAATTATTCGTCTTATTCATTAACTCCATTTCATTCTTATGGGGTTTAAAAAAACGCGTAATTATATTTTGAACTCTTCCATTATTTAGAAAAAAAGCATGCCAATCTTTCATAATAAAAAAAGAATCCGCCCAGGTTTCAATGGGTCTACTCTCCACACTAAGTGTTTTTAAAATATCTTTAAAAGCAATAGCACTTTCAAAAGGAACAGTTCCATCTCCTTCTGCTGTATCGGTCTTAAAATCAAAAAGGTTAATGTAGTGCTTCCAATTATCCTTAATTTTAATGGTAGTTCTGGTTTTTTCTCCTGTACCTGCCAATACTAAAAACCTACTCCTTAATTCTTCATCTTTCAAATTTGAAAAATCATAAATAAAATTATTTTCATTTCTAACTGTGCCTAAAAAAGAAAGCCTATCGGAAATTAATTTCTGCTTACTAATGGTATCTTTTCTAGTAGGATTAGGAATTTGTTGCCAATACGTCGCGTAGTCAAAATAGTTTAAGTGCGCCTGTTTTTTAGCATCTTCAAAAAGATATGCTCCTTTATACACGGGTAATAGTTCGTAGATAGCGGGAAAGGTTCTTGCTATTTTTCTAAAGTCATCACTAGAATTAAAAAGTCTCGATTTTCCAATAACTAGATTAAAAGTAGCCTCTGCCGAGCCAAGAAAAGGAGGAACAGTAAAAATTACGCGATTCGTTATGTTCTTAATCCCTTGCTCTCCAATCCGTTTAAAATAACTAGATAAGACCAAGGCGCCCATACTATGGGTAATAAAATTAAAAGAATCAACATTTAGTTTATCCTTTAGCCGCAATACATATTCCTCAAGTTTTACTCCAGAATCCATATTAGATTTTCGCCAATCATACCCAAATATAAAAACCCTGAACCCAAGACTTCTTAGGTAGTTAATTATCTCGGAGTAGGCCAAATTTTCAACATCTGCTCTTTCAACAACTATTTCAATTTCCTTATCACTTTTACCATCTTTCTGAAGGGCTAATTTTTGAATATTTGAAAAATTCTTTTTCAAGCCAGACCAGACTACATTAAAATCCTTTTCATTTGTATTGAAAAGTTTCGTGCCTTGGATTCCTGGAATAAGTATTATGGGTTTCCTTTTCTTCATTGTTATAACGTATTGACATATAGCTTTTTAAATATACAAATAATAGTTAGCAGCTCATAACTAACTATAAAAATTTCAGCATAGGTATGTATTTTAAAATCTAGAAATAGGAGGGGAGGCTACTGTGGGTGGAAGGATAGCAGGGACACAAATTTTCAGACAGACCATGATCGTATATTAAAAATTCAAAATGTTTTTTAACATAACTATGTTCATTTTGTTACTTCATTAAGTTTTAATTACTAATCCTTTAACAGTGGTGCGTAGCTTATAAAGATACATTCGTGGCAACTAACAACAATCTTTGAGTACATGCCAATAAAACTATATTTACTCATTCCACTACTACTATTGTTTTCCAAAGTAGGTTCAGCACAGGATTTAGAGGTTATACGAAGTTCTACCGATCTTTCGCAAATGTCTTTTTTAGACCGTACCGAATTTAAAGTCAGTTATTCAGGTAATATATTCTGGAACAATGGCCTAAATATTGGAGCCGAATATCTTTTGCAAGAAAATAAGAAAACAAAAAATAGAAAACGCGGCCAAAGAACAAACACCCATCAGTTTTTGTTAAATGGAAATCTAGGTTTTACGACTAATTTTTCGTCCCAAACAGACACAGGTATCTTTACCAATTATGGCCTTATTTGGCGAAGAACCAATAAGAAGGAAAAACAATTTAGCATCGCTGTTAATCCTTTGGGTTACTATCGCTCCTTTTTACCAGAAACGTACGAAGTTAATGGTGATAACGTAGATAAAGTTTTTCTACCTGGTAGAGGCTACTATGCACCGTCTCTTTCTGTAGGTATAGGCAAACAAAGGAGAGGTAAAAAACTAACAGGTAGGTTCTTTAACGTAAACCTACTGTTACGAACCCCCTTTAATGCAGGTACCTTACCCGCCATTAATTTTCAATATGGATATCGTTTTAATTTTAAAAAGAAATAAAGAGATGAAGAAAATTAGGATGACCTTCTCCAAAATACTACTCATATTCGTTGTTTTAGGCACTACTTTTTCATGTTCTAAGGAAGAAAATAGTAGCAATTTAAGCGAAACCATTTTTGTGCGACATAAAGACGCAGATATGCCGGCCTATATTCATGGTAATGCCTCAGAAAAAGTATTTCTTATCATATTACATGGGGGTCCGGGAGGTATTGGATTATCCTATCGTTCTAATACCATTAAAAGTGATATTGAAAAGGAATGTGCCGTAATCTATTTTGACCAGAGAGGATCTGGAATGGCCCAAGGCAGTTATTCTGAAAACGGAATAAACATAGACATCATGGCAGAAGATGTTTTAGCACTCGTAAAGGTGATTAAAAAGAGATATGGCAGTGACTCTCGGTTTTTCTTAATGGGACATAGTTGGGGCGGTACATTAGGTCCTGCGGCCTTGTTAAAAGATCAAAGTGATTTTCTCGGGTGGATTGATGTAGATGGTGCTCATAATCCTAAAGGCATGTATTCCGAATACATTGCTAATTTTAAAAGAGTAGCTTCAGAACAAATTGAAGCTGAAAATGACATTGAATATTGGGAAAGTGTTATTGATTTAGTCAACAATGTGAATCCGGAATTTAATGAAGAGGATATTTCGAAATTAAACAGGGAGGCCTTTGAAGCAGAAGCCGTACTTGAGAAATCTGATGTCATAAAGAGCTACGTAGAAAGCGATGATACTATTATCTTTAAATATAACTTGTTAACCTTATTTTGGAATATGTGGAATACTCAATCCATTTTAGATGAAGATTTATTTCAAAATATAAGCTTCACCGATAGACTTTCAGAAATTACAATACCGTCTTTAGTGCTTTGGGGTAGACATGATATGGTAGTACCCATACAATTTGCACAAGACTCTTTTGATAATTTAGGTTCTAGTGAGAAGAAATTAGTGATTTTTGAAAAATCTGGACATTCCCCTATGGGTACCGAACCTGAGTTATTTGCGGAAGAGGTAATTCAGTTTATAAATCAAAACAAATAGCGAAGCGGATTGTATGTAATTTAAACTGTGTTTTGTGTGATAATTTTCAGGAATTAGAGACTAACAGTATAAACAAAACATTTACGACCATTATGAACAAAGCATCTACTGAAAATACTAAGCTAAAAATCCTTATAAAATTTTATAAATGTGAGCTACGTACGTTTAAACGTATACTGGGTATAAAATGAAGGTAGCCTAGTAGTATCTGCTGCTATTAAACGCTTAAGCGTACTAAGGTATAAAAACAAAAAATCTAGCAGAAGGTCTGTTTTTTGAAAGGGTTGGTAGATTTCACTCAAAATTCTAATGGTTTTCTATGTTTAGCATGTCTGCTGTCTAAAAACTTCTGCTACAAAGGGTAATAAAGCCAAAGTACAAGGTTCATTCATACTTTTAAACAACAATAAACAGGCACTGCATAAACCCTTTTTATGCGACGTATAGGAGGGACGTATGGGAAGTGTCCTTGATGCTAAATCGTGTAGCTAATATTTTCTGATTGTTGTTTTCATATTAAGCTAAATTATTTCAAAAACTAAAGCAAGGCTACCTAGCGCAATTACAAAATTAGTCCTTGTTTTTTAGGTGTATTTCTTGAATTGGGAAGGGTATTGTTAAACCACTATCTTTTGTTAGGTCATAGATTTTAGTCATAATCTCATCCTTTAATAGAATTTGGTCAGCATAGTCGTTTATAAAGAATTTCAAACCATAATTAATATAGAAATCATCGTATGCTATGACTATTGCAATAGGTGCTGGGTTTGACAACACATTTTTTGATGTTCTCGCAATTTCTATTAAAGCTTCTTTTACTTTAGTTGGATGATCCTCATAAGAAAACCCTATTTCAATCATTTCTGCATGTACTTTACTTGGGCGACTTAGATTTTTAATGCGTTCTTTTCCCAAAGCGTTATTTGGTATGATAATTAGTTCATTAAAACGATTCACAATTTTAGCCGAGCGCCAATTAATATCTACAATTTTACCAGTTTCATCTCCTATTTCTACCCAATCGCCTTTTTCAAATGGTTTTGCTATTAATAAAGCAATGCCATTAAATAAATTACCTAGTGGTTCTTGCAAGGCTAAACCAATAACAAAAGAGCCTACCCCTAAGGCTGTTAATAAATGCCCTAGGTCAAATCCCCAAATAGAGGAAAACACAAATGCACTAGAAATTAATACCAATATAAATTGAATGATGTCTCTTCCTAATTTGGGAAAACTTTCTTTACCAGATAGGATATTATCTTTGGAGAAAAACAAATGTCCCAGTAATTGTAGTAAAAAAGAGATGCCAAAAATGATTAATATGGTTTCTGTTATTTTTACGGAAACCGCCATTCTTGGTACATCATAGACAAATACACACATGGTATATACCAGTACTGTTGGTAATAGTAAATAGCGCATTATTCTTGGCGCTACTACTGGTTTATTCTGAGTGATTCTTTTTTTTATAATCACTCCAACTAGGATAAATAATATACTAAATCCTATAAGTAATCCAATACCCTTTGGGTTTGCTAGTTTAGAGACTACATCTATCATCAATTACAATTAGTATTCAGTTTTAAGGTAATCTAAAAAATCTGTTTTGGTATCTTTTACTTTTAATTTACCTCCAAATGCGGCAGGTACTGTAGTTAAACCAGCTACCTATATAGCTACTGTATTCATTTACTCTTTTTAGACCTTATCTTAATATCAAAAATGACCCCTGCAGAGATAAACTCGGCATTTAAATGCCCTAAAATACCTTTAAATTCAGAAAATATAAAAAAGGTATTGAACCTATAATGCACGCCTAAGCCATAATTAATCCCAAACGCTTCTTCTTTTTCACCTTCATTCGTAGCAGCTAGTACCCTTTCTTTTTCAATGGTATAATTTATTCCTGAAAGAGGGTATAGTCCTATTTTTTCACTCAATTCAAAAATATAATGTGCATTTATATTTAAGTCAATGATCATTTTTTCAAAAGTAGGACCACTATCTTGATACGGAAAATAGGAGACTTCTGGACCAAAACAGAAGGCGTCATTTACACCATAGTAGAACCGCCCATTTACACCGTATAAAGATTCTTTAAGCGCTAATGTTGGCGCCAAACCTATAAGAATACTATTTCCTTCTTTTTCGGTGTCAGCTATCTCCTGTGCCGCTATTACCTGCGATAACAGTATAGGATAAAACCAAAAAAGTAGTTTACATCCTTCTAAAAACCGATATGTAGTGATTGCTTTCAAATCGTATTCATTAGTTACTAAAGTAAATGTAGTCATAGGATACAATACATAAATACATTAGATTTTTAAGAGTTACTCTGGGCGACAATTAGGTTGGTTTTTTAATGATTCATAGTTATTTTAGTTTGGTGCGACCCATGGAGCATTTATTTTTCAGCGAGACGAAGTATTGGCTCGTATGCTAAGAGTTGTCTTAAAAGGTGAAAACAAATTAGGGTTGGTGTGCTGGCCTTAATCGGTACTTCGTTTTCTTTTACCACCGCATCATCAGGTTCAACGTATACTTTGTAGGATAAAGAAAAGAGCCTTCAAAAATCTTAGCGTATAACCAGCGTATTTAAACTAGTTAAAAAAGTTAAAGCTTTTATAAAAGGGAGACGACAGGCATGAAAAAATAGTTATTTTCATTCAGTAAATGTAAACACCAATTAATGAAAAAATTAGTATTAGTGACTGCGATTGCAGTTTTTGGATTCTCAAATAGCAATGCCTAGGATATTCAATTTGGCGCAAAATTAGGGGTTAATTTTTCAGATATTAATGGAGACAATGCAATAAGTGACGGTCCAGTTACTAGTTTTCTTAATTTTGGTGTTTATGCAGAAATGCCAATTAACGAGAAGTTTTCTTTTCAGCCAGAATTAATGTATTCTGTTCAAGGTTTTGGTACTGGTAGCGGTGAAGATGAACTCGTTTCATTACACTATTTAAATCTTCCTTTAATGGGTAAATATTATGTAACAAAAGGGTTGAGTATAGAAGCTGGACCCCAGATTGGGTTTTTATTGTCTGCAAAAGATAACGATATGGACTTAAAAAATAGTTTTAAAACATTAGATTTTGGTGTAAATCTAGGATTAGGCTATAAACTCAACAACGGACTCAACTTTGGAGCACGATACAATTTAGGATTATCAAATATCAATGATTTTGAGAGCTCTAATGCTAAATTCAGAAATACTACAGTACAATTCATAATCGGTTACTCGTTTTTTTAAAACACAAAAGGTTTTCTATTTAAATAGAATTGACTCCAGTCTTTGGGCTAAATCATCACTACAAATTGTGCTATACCGCATAAAACAATAGGTCTAGCAATTTTATTGTTTGGTTTTCTATTTGGTGCTTTATTTAAAAAAAGATAAACATGGCTTACGCAGTTTTTATTCTTCCACTAGCGTTTCAATCTTTAATGCTTTTAAATACTCCCACAATTCGTCTGGATTCATTTGCCAACCTGTTGCCTCTACATATATTCTATTGTTTGTAATGTATTTGAACGATGCTCTATTTGCGTATTTAGGATTTGAATACGCTACCATTACTTTTTGACCATCAAAGGTCTCTGTTCTCTCATAACCCGTTTCACTTTCACTATCTACATCTACTTGTAATACGAGGTTATTCATTGCTATAATTGAAGCGCCATTTCCAGCGCCGTCTATGATTTTAACATCAACACCTTTTTTTGTGTCTTCAGCGTTAAATATTAAGTGAACATTACTAATATTTGTAAAGCCCATTTGTTGCCCTATGTCATATTTTGTGCGTTTTAAATCACGTATTTTATCTGGCAACCAGGCTTTTATAGTCTCTTTACTAACTGGAGTTATTTTAGATAATTCTTCAACATTTTTTTGCATATCCTCAGCACCATCTATAATGTTATCAAAATTATCTAAACTTTGTTTCGCTTCTTTTACTTGATCAGTAGCTTCTTTAATTTTATTTAAAGGGTTGTTTTCTTCTTTACAGGATACTACTAAAAGGAATAACATGGTAATCGTGATTAGTTTTTTCATTTTAGTTTATTTTTTAGGCACTTTAAATTCTCCCTCACTAATATGTTTTGCGCTATTATGCTCCTTATTTACACCTGTAAATGAAAATTTACCAATTAAATAATCGCCTTCTTCAGTAATGGTAATTGTGCCTTCTCCCATTGTTTTTGCAGCTAACCAATGAACTTTATTATTGGTATATACTAGATTATCTGAATTGCTTATGTTCTTACCAAAAATATAGGTTGCAGGGCCTTTGTTATAATTTATATAAATCCTGATTTTTTCGTTTTCATCTTTAGTAAGAGCTGCTAGTGTAATTATATTTTGAGCTGAATAATAGAAAGGGTCATCTGCATAAAAAGCTACGCCATCTATCGTTGCTTTTAAAAAGGACTCATTTTGGGTCTGTTCGATTTTATTATCGTTTGTTTTTTTCTTTTTCTTGGCATCAGAACAACTAAATGTTAGTGCCAATAGCAATACTATTGCGATTCCTTTTTTCATTTTTTTAACTGAGTTGTTAATTCATATTCTTTTTTAGCAGCTTGTATCTTTTCTTCGTCCATTTTTCT
>RCNB010000711.1_pt1 | contig 21730 bp, 16 predicted proteins | sample 2041321 | NCBI WGS metagenome assembly RCNB01 (sample SAMN09708232, study PRJNA481090) | Marine sediment metagenome, whole genome shotgun sequencing project. | reverse complement strand
TTTCATCTAACATCTAACATCTAACATCTAACATCTAACATCTAACATCTAACATCTAACATCTAACATCTAACATCTAACATCTAATTTACATCTTAAAAGTGATGACGGGTCTTCGTGCATGATTCACTAGATCTTCACTTATGCTTCCATTAAAGAAATGAGCCAATCCTTGCCTGCCATGCGTGCTCATTCCTATTAAATCGGCTCCTATGAGTTTAGAGAAATTCAGGATGCCTTTTTCAATAGTCTCATCGTTATATATATTCATGGTGAAACTATCAGGTTCAGATGCAGCTACAAAACCATTCATCATGTCTTCGGCTTCAGATGTTGTATAGAAATTATTGACGGTATTAATTACTAACAAATGCATTCTAGCCTTAAAATTATTGGCCAATAGCACCGCTTTTTTATATGGTTTTTTATTCTCTTCAGTGAAAGAAGAGGCGTATACAAATTCTTTGATATTCAATGCGGAGGATTCATTCTTGACCACTAGCACCGGTACTTCACAGGTCCGTACTACTTTTTCGGTATTAGAACCAATGAACATTTCTTTAAAACCACTTGAGCCATTAGACCCCATGATCACTAGGTCAATGTCATTCTCTTTACATGTTTCAAGAATACCTTCGGCCGTTTCATGAAAATTAACAGTTTCGTGAACCTTAAGGCCTTCAAGAAAATCATTCTCCATGGTGTCTTCAAAACGCTTATGTGCTAATTTCATGAAAAACATGGCTTCTGGAAGATCACTATGAGTGCTCATTGCATCAATTTGCGACAAAGGTAGTTCCAGCATATGCAATAAATAAATTTCACTCTCATATTCCCTTGCTAATTGTGCGGCAATTTTAAGGGCATTCTCGGCAAGTGGTGAAAAGTCTGTAGGTACAAGTATTTTTTGAAGCATAGACTATAACTTTAAAAGTTGGTTATTCCTAAATTTACAAATAAAAAATGACATATTTATGGCTTTGGAATATTGAGATAATGTTGTATATTTGCAGCGTTGTAAGAAAAGATATCATGAGGGGACGAAAAGTCCCCTCTTTTTATACTAAAAATGTTGCTAAAGGTAGTTGAAGACTTGCTTAATAAAGGTTTTGAAGAAAGAGAAGATTTATTCTTGATAGATCTTACTGTTTCTGGAGCAAACCATATTAAAGTAATTATCGATGGAGATAAGGGTGTGACGGTGGATGATTGCATATTCATTAGTCGTGCGATCGAGAATAACTTAGATAGGGAAGATGAAGATTTTTCACTTGAAGTCGCTTCAGCTGGAGCAACGGAACCCATGACAAAAATTCGACAGTATAAAAAGAATCTAGGTAGAACATTGGAAGTTAAAACCAATGATAATCCTAAAATTGAAGGCGAACTGTTTGATGTCGATGACAATGAGATAACGCTTAAATGGAAAGTGAGAGAGCCAAAGCCAGTAGGCAAAGGAAAAATAACAGTAGAGAAACAAGTAAAATTTGCTTATAAGAATATTGCAGAAGCAAAAGTCAAAATAAAATTTTAATTAGAGAGGTATGGAAAATCTTGCGTTAATAGACTCTTTTTCAGAATTCAAGGACGATAAATTAATTGATCGTGTAACACTGATGGCCATCTTAGAAGATGTTTTTAGGAGTGCCTTAAAAAGAAAATATGGAGATGATGATAACTTTGATATCATTGTTAACCCTGATAAAGGAGATTTAGAGATATGGAGGAATAGGATCGTTGTCGCTGATGGAGAAGTTGAAGATGAAAACCAGGAGATCTCTTTAACAGAAGCACAGAAGATAGAACCAGATTTTGAAGTCGGTGAAGATGTGTCGGAAGAAGTGAAACTTGAAGATCTTGGAAGACGTGCGATCCTGGCTTTAAGACAGAATCTTATTTCTAAGATCCATGAGCATGATAATACAAATATCTATAAGCAGTTCAAGGATCTAGTAGGCGAAATTTATACCGCTGAAGTTCATCACATTCGTCATAGGGCGATTATTTTATTGGATGATGATGGAAATGAAATCATTCTTCCAAAAGACAAGCAGATCTCATCAGATTTTTTCAGAAAGGGAGATAATGTAAGAGGTGTCATAGAAAGTGTAGAGCTTAAAGGAAGTAAGCCTGCAATTATTATGTCCAGGACCTCACCGACTTTCTTGGAAAAATTATTTGAACAAGAAATTCCGGAAGTCTTTGATGGTTTGATCACTGTGAAGAAAGTTGTTAGAATCCCTGGTGAAAAAGCAAAAGTAGCGGTAGATTCTTATGATGATAGAATAGACCCTGTTGGAGCTTGTGTCGGTATGAAGGGGTCGCGAATCCACGGGATTGTTAGAGAACTTGGCAACGAAAATATTGATGTGATCAATTACACGAATAATTTACAATTATTCATTACAAGGGCATTGAGTCCAGCGAGAGTGACTTCACTTAAGATTGATGAAGATACTAAAAGAGCTGAGGTGATATTGAAACCAGAAGAAGTTTCAAAAGCCATAGGACGGGGAGGACATAATATTAGATTAGCAGGTCAGTTAACAGGGTATGAAATTGATGTATTCAGAGAAGGTGCTGAAGAGGATGTGGAGTTAACAGAGTTCTCAGACGAAATTGAGAGCTGGATCATAGACGAGCTCAAAAAAGCTGGGTTGGATACTGCAAAAAGTGTCTTGGAACAAGAAGTTGGTGATTTGGTGAAACGAACAGATTTAGAAGAAGAAACTATTATAGAAGTTGTAAGAATCCTGAAAGAAGAATTCGAAGAATAGTTTAAATTAGGTATATTAAGCGCAATTTATGGCTGAAGTCAACACAATGAGATTAAATAAGGTATTACGTGAGCTCAATATCTCGCTAGATCGTGCCGTGGAATTCCTGAATTCCAAGGGCATTGAGATCGAGGCACGTCCTACCACCAAAATAAGTGCCAATGTTTATCAGGTCCTTTCAGATGAGTTTGAAACGGATGCGAGTAAAAAAGTGGCGTCTAAAGAGGTTAGTGAGGCCAAGCTAAAAGAAAAAGAAGCACTTCGCGAAGAGCGTGAAAAAGTCTTGGTGCCTGAGCCAGTGAAAGAAGTGGTGAAGGTTGAGATTGTTGAGAAAGTCGAGAAAGTTGAGAAAGTTGAGAAAGTTGAGAAAGAAGTGGTGAAGGCTAGGGGAACTTTAACTGGACCAAAACAAGTTGGTAAGATCGATCTTGAAAAACCAAAGAAGGAAAAACCAGTTGCGAAAAAAGAAGAAGCGCCAAAAAAGGTTGTAGAAGAAGTAGTGGTGAAAAAAGTGGCGCCCAAGAAAGTTGAAAAGCCAGCAAAAGTTGAGGAGAAGATTGTAGAGGAAGTAAAAGATGAGAGGGTTGCAACAAAGTATCAAAAACTTACAGGACCTAAAATCGCAGGTGATAAAATAGATTTAACCCAATTCAAGAAACCCGAGAAGAAAAAGGACGAGAAAAAAGGGGGTGTTTCAGATAATAAGCGTAAAAGAAGACGTATCTCGAAGACCGACGGTGGGAAGCCAGGAAGCACTGGCGCTGACAAAAGAAGAGAAGGATTTAAAGCAAGGAAACCTGGCACAGGGGTTGGTCGTCGGCCACAAGTCGTTAAGAAGGAGGAGCCAAGTGAAGAAGATGTACAAAAACAAATTCGTGAGACTCTAGAGAAACTTCAAGGAAAGGCCTCTAAAGGAAAAGGAGCGAAATACAGAAGAGAAAAAAGAGACCAACATAGGGAGCAGACTGAAAAAGACCTAGAGCAGGCCCAAGCAGAAAGCAAGGTAATGAAGGTTACGGAGTTTGTCACAGCAAATGAAGTTGCAACCATGATGGATGTGAGTGTAACGGATATCATCTCTGCGTGTATGTCTCTTGGTATGATGGTAACAATGAACCAGCGTTTGGATGCTGAAACATTGACCATCGTCGCAGAAGAATTTGGTTACGAAGTAGAATTCGTGACCGCAGATATTGAAGAATCGATTGAAGAAATAGAAGATAAACCGGAAGATCTTAAACCAAGAGCACCTATAGTTACGGTCATGGGGCATGTGGATCACGGTAAAACATCTTTGTTGGATTATATACGTGAGGAGAATGTAATCGCTGGAGAATCTGGAGGTATCACTCAGCACATCGGTGCCTATGGTGTAACACTTGAGAATGGACAGAAAATAGCGTTTTTGGATACACCTGGTCACGAAGCCTTTACGGCGATGCGTGCTCGTGGAGCACAAGTGACGGATATTGCAATTATTGTGGCAGCCGCAGACGATGGCATTATGCCTCAAACCAAAGAAGCTATTTCACATGCTCAAGCTGCAGGCGTACCTATAGTATTTGCCATTAATAAAATTGATAAGCCAGACGCTAATCCAGAAAAGATTAAAGAAGGTTTGGCTCAAATGAATTTATTGGTTGAAGATTGGGGTGGAAAAATCCAATCTCATGACATTTCAGCTAAAGTGGGAACAGGCGTAAAAGAACTATTAGAAAAAGTGCTTTTGGAAGCTGAACTTTTAGAGTTGAAAGCCAATCCAGATAAACCTGCTGTTGGTACCGTTGTTGAAGCCTTTTTAGATAAAGGGCGAGGGTACGTATCCACAATTCTTGTGCAAGCCGGAACTTTGAGAGTTGGTGATTATGTGCTTGCCGGTAAGAATAGCGGTAAGGTGAAAGCCATGACTGACGAACGTGGTAAAGAGGTGCAAGTAGCAGGTCCTGCTACACCTGTATCAATATTAGGATTGGATGGAGCGCCACAAGCGGGTGATAAGTTCAATGTGTTTGAAGACGAGCGTGAAGCAAAACAAATTGCTACAAAACGTGGTCAGTTGCAGCGTGAACAATCTGTTAGAACACAACGCCATATTACATTGGATGAAATTGGCAGACGTATTGCATTAGGTGATTTCCAAGAGCTGAATATCATCCTAAAAGGAGATGTGGATGGTTCAGTAGAAGCATTAACAGATTCTTTCCAGAAACTATCTACTGAAGAAATTCAGGTTAATATTATTCATAAAGGTGTTGGAGCTATTACAGAAAGTGATGTATTATTGGCAACAGCCTCTGATGCCATTATCATTGGCTTCAATGTGAGACCAATGGGTAATGCGCGTCAAATTGCAGATAAGGAAGAAATAGATATCAGGATGTACTCGATTATTTATGATGCCATCAACGATGTAAAAGATGCAATGGAAGGAATGCTATCACCTGAACTTAAAGAAGAGATTACAGGAACGGCTGAAATTCGTGAGATATTCAAAGTATCTAAAATAGGAAGTATTGCAGGTTGTATGGTGACTAATGGTAAGATCTTCAGGAATTCTGGCGTTAGGCTAATCAGGGATGGTGTCGTGGTATATACAGGTGAATTGGCTTCTCTAAAGAGATTTAAGGATGACGCAAAAGAGGTGGCCAAGGGTTACGATTGCGGTATACAAGTCAAGAATTACAACGATATTAAGGAAGGTGATGTTATTGAAGCTTTCCAAGAAGTTGAGGTCAAGAAAAAATTGAAGTAAAACGATAATTTGCACAAAGTATAATTGTCATAAATTAAAAAAGCGAGCCTCCCGATAGTTATCGGGAGGCTCGCTTTTTTAATTAAATCTTTTTATTTACCTGGCTTAAAAATAAAAGCGCTAGTGAATTTTTGTTTAACTTTTATAAGTGCTCGATCGGCCTCAAGTCTTGATCTGAAATTCCCAACCCAGATCTTATAATTTGGAGTCTCATACTCAAGAGTAGATGAATAGTCTGGGTACGCTTCCTGAAAATTAGCTTTAGCCGCTTCAGCAGCTGGTCTACTTCCTGAATAGATCTGAATTTTGAAACGCTCTTCTTCTATACTTATGTCTTTCTTAAGATCTAGTAACTTATCAATTTCAGGGCTTTGATTAATAGTCACCGATCCTTGTTGCGCATTCATTTGAACTATTGCAAAAAATAATAGGACCTTAAGCAAAACTATGGTTTTAAAATATGATGTATTCATTCTTGTTTATCGTTTGAGCAAAGGTAAAACTAAAAAGGTTAAACAGTCTATTTATATCTATTTAGAATGTCTCTAAATTATAAATTAAGACTTCTCTAACATTTCTAAAATCGAGTTTATATGTTACTTTTGCGTGAGAATTTTATAACTGTATTTTTCTACTTTTATTTCAATTAATGAAAAAATCGTACCAAAGTTTAGAAGATAATTCCGACCATACTATGAAAAAGGTGATTTACCGCAACCTCAGTTCAAGATTTCTTCTTTTAGGTCTTATAGCTTTACTCTCATTTCCATCTTCTCATATTTTTGCTCAAGACGGGGATCCAGTTGCTGGAAAGGCTTTGTTTAATGCAAACTGTGCTGCTTGTCATAAACTAGACAAGAAGATGACAGGCCCTGCATTGCGTAATGTAGAACAAAGATTGGCTGATGATGAAGGATTGGATAGAGCTTGGTTAAGTGCTTGGATTCGAAATAGTGCCGGCATGATAAAAGCCGGTGATGCTTACGCAAACAAGATCTATAACGAGTACAATAAAACAGCGATGACTGCTATGCCGCAGTTAGCAGATGCGGATATTAATAATATTCTCGCATACACTGCTCAGCCTAAAGCAGAGCCTACTGTGGCTGCTGGTGGGCCGATTGCCGCTTCTTCGAATTCAGGAGAAGGCGGAATTTCAAATAAACTTATACTTGGTGCTCTAGGATTATTGTTCGCTTTATTGGCAATTGGATTATTTTTAGTGAACAAGACTTTGCGTCGCTTTGCCGAGGCTAAGGAAATTGAGTTGCCAAGTCAAGACAGTACTCCACTATGGAAGGCATTTATTCAAAATCAATTTTTGGTATTGGTGACTTCAATATTCTTGCTATTGGCTAGTGGTTATTTTGCTTATGGCTGGATGATGCAGATAGGTATAGATCAAGGGTATCAACCAATACAGCCAATACATTACTCACACAAAATTCATGCTGGTGATAACCAGATAGATTGTAAATATTGCCACTCGTCCGCGCGAGTCAGTAAGCATTCAGGTATTCCATCATTGAATATCTGTATGAATTGCCACAAATCCATTGGAGAAGTTGCAGCTGAAACGGCTACAGCAGAATACAGCAAGGAATTCTATGATGGCGAAATTCAAAAATTGTATGCCGCAGCTGGATGGAATGATGCAGAGCAGAATTATTCAGGTACGCCTTCGGCAGTTAAGTGGGTAAGAATCCATAACCTTCCTGACTTTGTGTATTTCAATCACTCACAGCACGTTACTGTTGCCGGTGTTGAATGTCAGACGTGCCACGGTCCAATAGAGGAAATGGAAATTGTATACCAAAGTGCACCATTAACCATGGGTTGGTGTATCGATTGCCATAGAAAAACCAATGTTGATTTAAAAGACAATGCATATTACACTAAGATTCATGAACAGCTATCCAAAAAATATGGTGTAGATGAATTAACAGCTGCTCAAATGGGTGGATTGGAATGTGGAAAATGTCATTATTAATAATAAAAGAATTAATCTCATAATATGTCATCAAACAAGAGATACTGGAAAAGTGTTGAAGAGCTAGACGAAAACAGCTCTATTGTTCAGACGCTCAAGCAAAATGAATTCGTGGCAGAAATTCCAACGGATGAGTTTTTAGGTGATAAAGAGACCTTAGAGTCTTCTAAGACAACACGTCGCGATTTTTTGAAGTATGTTGGTTTTAGTACTGCTGCAGCTACATTGGCTGCTTGTGAAGGACCTGTTAAAAAATCAATACCTTATGTTGTTCAGCCAGAATCTATCGTTCCAGGTGTTGCTAACTATTATGCAACGACTATAGCTAACGGTTATGATTTTGCTAGCGTTTTGGTAAAAACACGTGAAGGTCGTCCTATCAAGATAGGAAGTAATAAAATGGCACCTTCCAATGGGCATGCCAATGCTAGGGTCAATGCATCCGTATTGGATCTTTACGATAGTCTTAGGGTTCAAGGGCCATCAAAAAATGGTGAGTATATTTCATGGAGTACATTCGATGCAGAGGTCGATCAAAAATTGACCGATTTGAAGAATGCCGGAAAGGAAATCGTTTTGTTAACCCAAACATTTGCTAGTCCAACAACTTCAAAACTTATTTCTGGGTTCATTTCTGCTTATGGCAATGTTCGCCATGTAGTTTATGATGCGATTTCAGAATCTACAGCTTTAGATGCTTTCCAAAATAAGTATGGAGAGAGAGGAATGGCTAATTACGATTTCTCCAAAGCAGGAACTATAGTTTCTGTGGGTGCCGATTTCTTGTCTAACTGGCAAGGTGGTGGTTTCGATGCTGGATATTCTAAAGGGCGTGTACCAGATCATGGTAAAATGTCGAGACATATACATTTTGAATCCAATATGTCTTTAACTGGTGCAAACGCTGATAAGCGTGTGCCTATGACACCAAGCCAACAAAGATTAGCACTTGCAAAATTAGCTAGCTATGTGATGGGAGGTTCTGTTACAGGGGCACTTCCACAAAATATAGATGATGCTGTACGTGGTGCCGCTTCCGAATTGAAAAAGGCTGGAAGTAATGGTGTTTTAGTGACAGGCATCGATGATGTCAATGCTCAAGCTATTGTATTGGACATTAACGAGAGTCTAGGTAGTAAGGCATTTAACTCTGCAATTCCATTAAAAACAAGACAAGGTAGCGACGCAGCAATGACCAAATTAGTTGCTGATATGAAGGCTGGCAATGTTGGTGCCCTTATCATGAGCGGTGTTAACCCAATGTATAGCATGCCAAATACTTCAGATTTCGCTGAAGGTTTGAACAATACCGAATTATCTATCGCTTTCTCAACGAAAGCGGACGAAACGTCTTCTCAAACGCAGTATATAGCAGCAGCACCTCACTATTTGGAATCTTGGGGCGATGTGGAGTTGAAAAAAGGGCACTTCGGATTAATGCAGCCAACTATTCGTCCATTATTTGATACAAGACAATTCCAGGAAGCTTTATTGAAGTGGATAGGAAATGATAAGACATATACAGATTATATTAAAGATACTTGGAATACAGATATCCTGAACGGAAGTTCTTTCAATGAAGCATTGCATGATGGAGTTTTTGTAGGTGTAGCCTCTGCGTCAATTGAAGATACTGCTGATTCAGCTGTTGATGAAGATTCTGGAATATCGCCTAATTCTGGAGATGCTGCAAGAGCCTTAGCGGCTTCTGTGAAAGCAACAGATGATTTGGAGTTGACATTATATTCGAAAGTAGGTATGGGAGATGGCCAGCAGGCCAATAACCCATGGTTACAAGAATTCCCGGATCCTATTACAAAAGTAACATGGGATAATTATTTGGCCGTTTCAAAATTTGATGCTGAAGCATTAGGATTGATAAACGAAAATGTAGCGAATGGAGCCTTGAATGGTAGTTACGCCAATGTAACGGTTGGTGATACAACTATAGAAAATGTTCCTGTGATCATTCAACCAGGTCAAGCAAAAGGATCTGTTGCCATGGCCTTGGGATATGGTCGAACATCTGGACTAAAAGAAGAATTACAGACCGGTAATAATGCTTTTGCATTTTACCAAGATTTTAATACAGTTCAAAACGTATCAGTAAGTGTAGGAACAGGCATGCATGAGTTTGCATGTACTCAGTTGCATAACACCTTAATGGGTCGTGGCGATATAATTGTAGAAACGTCTTTAGAAGTATTCAATACAAAAGACAAACAATATTGGAACCCAATGCCGCATGTGTCTTTGAACCATGAGGAAATTCCAGTGACTTCACCTGATGCCGATCTTTGGGATTCATTTGATAGATCTATCGGGCATCATTTCAATTTATCAATTGACTTGAATGCTTGTACTGGTTGTGGAGCCTGTGTAATTGCATGTCATTCTGAAAACAATGTTCCAGTAGTTGGTAAAGAAGAAATTCGTAAAAGTCGTGACATGCACTGGTTACGTATCGATAGATATTATTCTTCGGAAGAATCATTTGCTGGAGATAATGAAGAAAAAGATAGTATAGATGGACTAGGTCTTGGAAACCAACTTTTCGGAGATGGGCAAGGAAAAGGAACAGTACCCACCTTGCGTAGAATGGAAGATCCTTCCGAGAATCCTCAGGTGGCTTTCCAACCAATTATGTGTCAGCATTGTAATCATGCACCTTGTGAGACCGTATGTCCTGTGGCAGCAACATCGCATGGTAGACAAGGTCAGAATCATATGGCTTATAACCGTTGTGTTGGTACAAGGTATTGTGCAAACAACTGTCCTTATAAAGTACGTCGTTTTAACTGGTTCTTGTATGCAGAGAATGATGAGTTCGATTACTACTTGAATGATGACTTGGGTCGAATGGTATTGAATCCAGACGTAGTTGTTCGTTCTCGTGGGGTAATGGAAAAATGTTCAATGTGTATACAAATGACTCAGAAGACTATTCTTGATGCAAAAAGAGATGGAAGAGAGATAAAGGATGGAGAATTCCAAACAGCATGTTCTGCAGCTTGTAGTAATGGAGCAATGGTATTTGGAGATATTAATGATAAAGAGAGCAAAGTAGCTCATTTACATGAAGATAATAGAATGTATCACTTGCTTGAAAGTGTAGGTACAAAGCCAAATGTGATGTACCATACCAAAGTAAGGAATACGAACGAAGCGTAAATTAATTAAGAAACAATTATAAAAGGATTATGGCGTCTCATTACGAAGCACCTATTAGAAGACCTTTAGTTACAGGAGAAAAATCATATCATGATGTTTCTGTTGATATCGCAAGACCTGTAGAAGGGAAGGCAAATAAGTCATGGTGGATAGTTTTCAGCCTTGCACTTATTGCTTTTCTTTGGGGAGTTGGATGTATCATTTATACAATTTCTACTGGAATTGGAACATGGGGATTGAACCCTACTGTAAACTGGGCTTGGGATATTACTAACTTCGTTTGGTGGGTTGGTATCGGTCATGCAGGAACATTGATTTCTGCTGTACTTTTATTGTTCCGTCAAAAATGGAGAATGGCTATTAACCGTTCTGCTGAGGCGATGACCATTTTCTCTGTAATTCAAGCAGGATTGTTCCCGATTATTCACATGGGTCGTCCATGGTTAGCATATTGGGTGTTACCAATACCTAACCAATTTGGATCCTTGTGGGTGAACTTTAACTCACCACTGCTTTGGGATGTATTCGCGATTTCTACATACCTTTCGGTGTCAATGGTGTTCTGGTGGACAGGATTATTACCAGATTTCGCAATGATTCGAGATAGAGCTGTTAAGCCTTTTCAAAAGAAGATATACTCCATCTTGAGTTTTGGATGGTCAGGTCGCGCGAAAGATTGGCAACGTTTTGAAGAAGTATCATTGGTGCTTGCTGGTTTAGCTACACCACTTGTACTATCCGTTCATACTATTGTATCCATGGATTTCGCAACTTCTGTGATTCCTGGTTGGCATACCACGATCTTTCCGCCATACTTTGTTGCTGGTGCGATTTTCTCTGGATTTGCTATGGTGAATACACTTCTCATTATCATGAGAAAAGTGTGTAGCCTTGAAGATTATATTACGGTACAACATATCGAATTGATGAACATCGTTATCATGATCACAGGTTCTATTGTGGGTGTAGCCTACATCACTGAGCTTTTCGTGGCATGGTATTCTGGTGTTGAATATGAGCAATATGCCTTCTTGAACAGGGCAACGGGACCTTATTGGTGGGCGTACTTAGCGATGATGTCTTGTAACGTATTCTCTCCGCAATTCATGTGGTTCAAAAAGCTTAGAACAAGTATCATGTTCTCTTTCTTTATCTCGATCGTTGTTAATATTGGGATGTGGTTCGAGCGTTTCGTAATTATCGTAACGTCGCTTCACAGGGATTACCTGCCATCATCATGGACAATGTTCCAACCAACGTACGTGGAGATTGGGATATTCATTGGAACCATAGGATTCTTCTTTGTATTGTTTTTATTGTATGCAAGAACCTTCCCGGTGATAGCACAAGCCGAAGTAAAAACCATCTTGAAATCTTCGGGAGAACGTTACAAAAATATTAGAGAAGCTGGTAAAAGTTTAGTGGGTACAGGTTCTGATGCAAGAACATCGGGAGGACTGGCTAAAATTAGTTCAATAGCAGGAGATTCTACAAAAAGTACAGATGTGGATAGCATTGTTGATAGCGGAGACATGTCTGCGCAAGTAGATGATCTTTTATCAGGTATCGGTAAGTTTGACCCTAATACGCAAACTGCTGATAATCTTAAGAAAATTAGTGGAGTTGGACCTAAAATGGAAGGAGTATTAAACCAAATTGGTATTCATACATTCTTGCAGGTTAGTAAAATGACGAGTAAAGAGTACAACTTGTTAGATGCAATCACAGGTACTTTCCCAGGAAGAGCAGAACGTGATGATTGGGCAGGACAAGCCAAAAAATTAATAAACTAAGAATAATGGAATCATCAAAAGTTATTCAGGCATTTTATACAGATGACGATGTGCTACTTGCAGCAGTTAAGCAGGTAAAGGCAGAAAAGCATCATATAGAAGAGATTTATACGCCGTTTCCAGTGCACGGGCTTGATAAGGCCATGGGATTGGAGCCTACTCGAATTGCTATTGCATCTTTTATGTATGGGTGTGTGGGTTTGGCAGTGTCAATTATCATGATGAATTACATTATGATAGACGATTGGCCTCAGGACATAGGAGGAAAGCCTAGCTTTAGTTATTTAGCGAATATGCCGGCATTTGTGCCGATTATGTTTGAAATGACGGTATTCTTTGCAGCTCACTTAATGGTTATCACGTTTTACTTACGTAGTAGAATGTGGCCATTCAAAAATGCCGAGAATCCAGACCCTAGAACAACTGACGATCATTTCTTAATGGAAATTTCGGTTCATGGAAATGAAAATGATCTAACTTCATTATTGAAAGAAACGGGCGCTGTAGAAATTAATTTAGTAGATAAAGACCATTAATATAGTTATGAAGATCCTATATAAAATACTGTTGATGACTATTTTGGTTGGTGCCTTTACATCGTGTCAAAAAAATAGTAGACCAAACTACCAGTATATGCCAAATATGTATGAACCTGTTAGTTATGAAGCCTATGGTGAATATGAGGTGTTTCCTAATAGTTCTGAAGCATTATTGCCAGCCGAAGGTGCTATTGCAAGAGGTATGTCTGCTTACGATTACCAGAATACAGAAGACGATTACCAAGCGGCAAAAGCTAATTTAAAAAGTCCTTTGGATTCTACTCAAGTTGATTATGAGAGAGGAAAGGAACTCTATGAGATTTATTGTGGTGTTTGTCATGGTAATAAAGGAGCTGGACAAGGCATCTTGGTGAAACGTGAAAAAATACTTGGGATACCAAGTTATGCAGATGCTGGTAGAGCAATAACTACAGGTAGCATATATCATGTAATTTACTATGGAAGAAATAGTATGGGATCTTACGCATCTCAATTAAATGAAGAAGAACGTTGGCAAGTCACGGCATATGTTGAAAAACTAAAGTCAGTACTATAAAAATAAGATTTAGATAAGTTTATATATAGATATGTATACATTTTCAAATAGACTAAAAATAGGTTCCATCGCATTATTTGTAATAGGAGCATTGATGGTAGGCTATGGTTTTATGGATTCTCACAAATCTTTGGAGGATGTAAAGACCATGCTAGCTGAAGAGTCTTCGGAACATGGAGAAGTTCATGCAGAACCTACTCATGATGCCGTCAATGATCATGATGACACTTCTCGAACTGAAGCAGCTGCTGATCATGGTGAAACAACTGCAGATCATGGTGATGAGCATGCTGAGCATGTGATGCATCAAATTCATAACAGACCTTATGCAGCGTTGTATGTTGCAGCTTTCTTTTTTATGATGATAGCACTTGGGGTATTAGCATTCTATGCAGTACAATGGGCAGCACAAGCGGGCTGGTCTCCTGTGCTCTTTAGAGTGATGGAAGCCATCACATATTACTTGTTGCCTGGAGCAATTATTGTTGTGGCTATTGCATTAATTGGAGGAGATCATATTTTTGTCTGGATGAACCCAGACATGACTAATCCAGAAAGCCCAGAATATGATGCCTTGATAGATGGTAAATCCGGATTCTTGAACAAAACAGGATTTCTAATCAGAGCGATTATCTTTATCTCTGGTTGGAGTTTATACAGATATTTTTCACGTAAATTCTCATTGGCACAGGATTATGCAAACGATAACAGAAACTTCAAGAAGACTTTCCGTATATCCGCAGCATTTCTAGTGTTCTTTATATACACAGAATCCATGATGTCATGGGATTGGATCATGAGTGTTGACCCACACTGGTTTAGCACCTTGTTTGGATGGTATGTATTTGCAAGCATGTTCGTTAGTGGAATTACCGTTATAGCACTTATGACGATTTATTTGAAGTCTAAAGGGTATTTAGAAATCGTAAATGATAGCCATATACATGATTTGGCAAAATTCATGTTCGGTTTTAGTATTTTCTGGACCTATCTATGGTTCTCACAATTCATGTTGATCTGGTACGCGAATATACCTGAGGAGGTAACTTATTTTGTAACTCGTATTGAAGACTATAAATTACCATTCTTCGGAATGATAGCAATGAATTTCGTATTCCCATTATTGATATTGATGAATAGTGATTACAAACGTATTCCTTGGTTTGTTGTAATGGGAGGATTAGTAATTTTGGTCGGACATTATGTTGACGTATTCAATATGATCATGCCGGCAACAGTTGGTGATAGATGGTATATTGGAATACCTGAAATAGGATCCATATTATTGTTTTTAGGATTATTCATATTCCTTGTTTTTACGGCCTTGTCCAAACAGCCATTAATGGCTAAGCGCAATCCGTTTATGAAGGAAAGTGAACATTTTCATTATTAATAAGATATTTAAAGAAGAGAGAAGACAATGACTGCTTTTTTAACAATTATAATAGTTTTTTTTATCGCCGTAGCGATTTGGCAAATGGTCAAGATCTTTGATCTTGCAGAATCTAGAACAAACAACAATCAAGTCGCAAATGATAATGATAACAGGATAAATGGCTATCTAATGCTAGGATTCTTGATTTTCATATATGTGATCACAATTATTTCTTTCTGGAAGTATGGCGACTTGCCTTTAGTAAGTAATTCAGCCTCAGAGCATGGTCCAGAAATAGATAACTTGATGATCATTTCAATGATCGTTATCTTTATAGTACAGACCCTTACGCAATTTTTATTACACTGGTTCGCCTTTAAGTACAAAGGAGAAAAAGGCAAAAAAGCATTATTCTATGCAGATAATGATAAGTTAGAATTTATCTGGACTATCATTCCTGTAGTAGTATTGGCAGGATTGATCATATATGGTTTGTTTACTTGGACGAGCATTATGAATGTAGATACAGAAGATGACCCATTGGTAGTTGAGTTATATGCTCAGCAATTTAATTGGAAAGCAAGATATAGTGGAGATGATAACGTGCTAGGTAAAGCAAATGTGCGTTTGATTGATATTGATAGGGCCAATATACTTGGAGTTGATGAGGCTGATCCTAATGCGCAAGATGATGTCATCACAACTGAATTACATTTGCCTGTTGGAAGACCGGTATTGTTTAAGATGAGATCTCAAGATGTTTTGCACTCCGCATATATGCCACATTTTAGAGCACAGATGAATTGTGTTCCAGGTATGATTACACAGTTCTCATTTACACCTACAGTAACTACCGGAGAAATGCGAGCGAATCCTGATATTATAGATAAGGTGGCCAATATCAATAGAATCAGAGTAGAGAATAGTGAAAAACTTGTTGCTAAAGGAGAAGATGCTCTTGAACGCTATGAATTTGATTATTTGTTATTATGTAATAAGATATGTGGAAAGTCGCATTACAATATGCAAATGAAAATCATTGTGGAGACGCAAGAAGAATACGATGCTTGGATAAGCCAGCAAAAGAATTTCAAGGAGTCACTAGTAGCGGCAGAATAATTGCTTAAAAAGAAAAAAAGAAAAGATTATGTCAGCACATATAGATAATAACGATCACGACGATGATCAGGGACATCATCACAAAGAGACATTCGTAACTAAATATATATTTAGTCAGGATCATAAAATGATATCCAAACAATACCTTATTACGGGTACGATTATGGGAGTCATTGGTGTTATCATGTCTTTAATGATGCGTCTGCAAATTGCATGGCCAGAAGAGCCGAATGTAATTTTCGAAGCATTATTAGGTAAATGGGCTCCAGATGGAGTGATGGATGCTGATATCTATTTGGCATTGGTCACCATTCACGGAACCATCATGGTATTCTTTGTATTAACTGCAGGTTTGAGTGGTACGTTTAGTAACTTATTAATTCCGTTGCAGATTGGTGCAAGGGATATGGCGTCAGGATTCTTGAATATGATATCCTACTGGTTGTTTTTTGTATCGAGTGTTATCATGGTGATTTCTTTATTTGTCACTACAGGACCTGCTGCAGCTGGTTGGACGATCTACCCGCCATTAAGTGCTTTACCTATGGCTCAATCTGGTTCAGGAATGGGTATGACCTTGTGGTTGGTATCCATGGCAATATTTATTGCGTCATCATTATTAGGATCGCTAAATTATATCGTAACGGTTATTAATTTGAGAACAAAAGGAATGTCTATGACAAGATTGCCACTAACAATTTGGGCATTTTTTGTTACAGCCATTATTGGTGTTGTTTCATTCCCAGTTCTATTATCAGCAGCGCTGATGTTGATTATGGATAGGAGTTTCGGAACGTCATTCTTCTTGTCTGATATCTTCCTACAAGGGGAAGTATTGCACTATCAAGGAGGTTCGCCAGTATTGTTTGAACACTTGTTCTGGTTCTTAGGACATCCAGAAGTATATATTGTAATTCTACCAGCGATGGGATTGGTATCGGAGATTATGGCTACTAGTTCACGTAAACCTATTTTTGGATACCGTGCAATGATTGCCTCTATACTGGCAATTGCTTTCTTGTCAACGATTGTATGGGGTCACCATATGTTTATCTCAGGAATGAATCCATTTCTTGGTTCAGTATTTACCTTTACAACATTATTGATTGCTATACCTTCAGCCGTAAAGGCCTTTAACTGGATTACGACCTTGTGGAAGGGTAATCTACAGTTCAATACAGCCATGCTATTTTCTATTGGTTTTGTGTCTACTTTCATCACAGGAGGTTTAACAGGGATAATAATGGGTGATAGTGCTTTGGACATTAACATCCACGATACTTATTTTATTGTTGCTCACTTTCACTTAGTAATGGGTATTTCTGCTCTCTACGGAATGTTTGCTGGAATCTATCACTGGTTCCCTAAGATGTACGGACGTATGATGAATAAGAATTTAGGTTACATCCACTTTTGGGTAACAGCTATTTGTGCCTATGGTGTCTTTTTTCCAATGCACTTTATCGGGATGGCAGGATTGCCGAGGCGTTATTACACCAATTCCAATTTCCCGTTGTTCGATGATACAGCTGATGCGAATGTTGTAATCACAATATTTGCCTTGATAGGTGGAGCATTTCAATTAGTCTTTATCTACAATTTGGTGCATAGTATGTTCTACGGAAAGAAAGCAGAACAGAATCCTTGGAGATCAAATACTTTGGAATGGACAGCACCCATGAAGCATATACATGGGAACTGGCCAGGAAAGATCCCCCATGTATATCGTTGGTCTTATGATTATAGCAAACCAGGGCATGATGAGGATTTTGTACCGCAAAATGTACCATTAAAAGAAGGAGAAGAAGAGTTGCAGCATTAAGCGTAATTCATAATAAGATATAAGAAAGCCTTTCTAAAATTAGAGAGGCTTTTTCTTTATATTTGTTTGTACTGAACTTGTTTCAGTATTTTTATCATTCCAGATAAATTATTCAATGAACGAAAATCTAGATCCAACAAGCGAGAATTTTTCAACGGACGAACTTGACATCGAAAAAAAGTTAAGGCCCTTTACATTCAGCGATTTCACTGGGCAAGAAAAAGTGCTTGATAACCTCCAAATATTTGTTCAAGCGGCAAATCAAAGAGATGAAGCCCTAGATCATACGCTTTTTCATGGGCCTCCTGGATTGGGCAAAACGACACTTGCGCACATATTGGCTAATGAATTGAATGTAGGTATTAAAGTCACTTCTGGACCTGTGTTAGATAAACCAGGCGATCTAGCAGGGCTGCTGACTAACCTTGAGGATAGAGATGTCCTTTTCATTGATGAGATTCATCGATTGAGCCCTATTGTTGAAGAGTACTTGTACTCTGCCATGGAGGATTACAGGATCGATATCATGATAGAATCTGGTCCAAATGCGCGTTCGGTTCAGATAGAATTGAATCCTTTTACCTTAGTCGGTGCAACAACACGTTCCGGGTTATTGACCTCCCCAATGCGCGCTCGTTTTGGGATATCTAGTAGATTGGAATATTATAAAACAGAGTTGCTGACTACGATAGTTCAAAGAAGTTCACAAATATTGAAGGTGCCGATTTCAATGGAAGCTGCCGTGGAGATTGCGGGAAGAAGTAGAGGTACACCTAGAATTGCAAATGCACTGCTAAGACGTGTTAGAGATTTTGCACAAATAAAAGGTGATGGGAATATTGACATCAAGATTGCAAAATATGCCTTGGGCGCATTGAATGTGGATACCCACGGATTGGATGACATGGATAATAAGATCCTCATAACGATCATCGATAAATTCAAAGGTGGACCAGTGGGTATTACAACTATAGCAACGGCAGTTAGTGAAAGTGCTGAGACTATTGAAGAAGTCTATGAACCTTTCTTGATCCAACAAGGATTTATTACGCGCACACCACGTGGACGTGAAGTCACGGAATTGGCTTATAAACACCTCGGGAAAATAAAAGGGGATGTTCAGGGTGGATTATTTTAAACATGATAAAACTCTTTAGATTATCGAAGGTCTAATAAATCTTTGTTGAAGATAGCCGCTTGCGGACTTCTTTTGGATAAATATGGACACAATGATTAAGTTTTCAGAAAAATACGTAGACTTACTTTCAGAAGGCAAAACAACCATGAACTCTAATACAATTCATACAAAGCTTATTAAAACTAAAAAATCTCATTACAATAGATAAATGAAACGCAAAATACCAGAAGTTTCTTTACTTAAATTCATAAAGCATTCGCTTGAAATACTTAAAAACCCATTACCGTTTCATCGACAAAACTTTAATAAAAATGGTGATATTTTTAAGCTGAACGTAGGTTTTAATACTAAAATATATTTTTGTCGTGATGCTGCTTTAGCGCAATATGTACTTCAGAAAAATCAAAGAAACTATAAAAAATCAAAAATTCAAACAGAAGATTTAGCTAAATATGTAGGTGAAGGTTTGTTAACTTCAGAAGGTGAAAAGTGGAAAAAACAGCGTAAAATGATGCAGCCTGCTTTTCATAAAAAGCAACTTGAAAATTTGTTAAGTGGGATGCAAGAAACAATAGTTTCAGAATATGAGAAGATTGAAGTAAATACTATTATGGATGTTTTTCCTACTCTAAATGATTTAGCATTTCAAACGGTTGTAAAATCGTTATTCACAAAAGCTGCTAAATCTAAAGATATGGAAAGATTGCAGTTTATAACAGAGGCTAATCAATGCATGTTAGTTAGAGAACTTCGTCAACCTTATCTTGGTTGGTGGTTCAAAGCGAGTGGCACACTTAATAAATATTTAAACCTTTCAAAAGAAGCTAGGGTAATTTTGAAAGGTATTGTCGAAGAAAGAAAATTATCTGGTAAGCGTTATGGCGATTTATTAGATATGCTACTCGAAACTAAATATGACGATGGACTTGGTATGACTGAGGAACAGCTTATTGATGAAATACTGATCATTTTCACCGCAGGACATGAGACGACTTCTAACTCGCTTACATTTACATTTCAATTACTTGCAAAACATCCAGAATGGCAAGATAAAATTCATGAAGAGTTCCACAGTCTAGGTGGAGACGAAGAAGATTTAGTGACACGTGTCTCAACGTCTAAAATATGCCAACAAGTGCTTGAAGAATCTATGAGGTTATATCCGCCAGCTTATTTTATAGATCGCGTTAATATAAAAGCTGATACTTTTAATGGTATGTATTTCGAGCCAAAATGCAACCTTTTATTTTCGGTTTACGAAATGCATAGGCATCCAGAATTATGGGAAAATCCAGAGTTGTTTTCTCCAGAACGCTTTGCAGATGGTAGCCGACAATTCTCTGCGCAATATTTTCCATTTGGAGCAGGTCCAAGAAAATGTATTGGTAATAATTTCGCTATGTTTGAAATGATAATTGCGATTACAGAGTTAGTGAAAAACTATAAAATTCATCCAGAATTTGAAGACATTGCTATTACACCATTAATAACATTGAAACCAAAAAATGCATTTTTAAAATTTGAAAAACGTGCATAGTGATCAATAACAAATCTAAATATACAGAACTCATTAAAACCGAAGCAAAACGTCTCGGTTTTTTGTCTTGTGGTTTTAGCAAAGCAGAATTTTTAGAAGAAGAGGCGCCACGATTGGAAAAATGGCTCAACAAGAACATGCATGGCGAAATGCAATACATGGAAAATCATTTTGACAAGCGCTTGGATCCAACAAAATTGGTTGAAGACTCCAAAAGTGTAATTTCATTATTGTTGAATTATTACCCATCGGAAGTACAACAGGATGATGCTGCACCAAAAATATCTAAGTACGCTTATGGTAGAGACTACCATTTTGTTATAAAAGATAAACTCAAACATCTATTGCATTTTATCCAGGAAGAAATCGGAGATGTTCATGGTCGTGCTTTTGTGGATTCAGCGCCGGTTCTAGACAAAGCTTGGGCTGCCAAAAGCGGATTGGGATGGATAGGGAAACACAGTAATTTATTGACGCAACAAGTGGGGTCATTCTATTTTGTTGCTGAGTTGATCGTCGATCTTGACTTGGAATACGATACACCAGTAACCGATCATTGTGGCACCTGTACGGCTTGTATTGATGCATGCCCCACACAAGCGATTACCGTGCCTTATATGGTTGATGGCAGTAAGTGTATTTCTTATTTCACCATTGAGCTAAAAGAAAATATCCCTACAGAATTCAAGGGTCAATTTGACGATTGGATGTTTGGATGTGATGTATGCCAGGATGTGTGCCCCTGGAACAAATTTTCCAAACCACATCGCGAACCACTTTTCAATCCGAAACCAGAATTGCTTTCCATGACCAAAAAGGACTGGGAAGAAATTACAGAAGATGTCTTTCAAAAAGTATTTCAGAAGTCCGCGGTAAAGCGCACAAAATTCTCAGGCCTTAAACGCAATATAGAATTCCTTAAAGAATAAGGGCATTAATTTCGCTATTCCGTACTTACTATTAACTTTGTCAATTCCATTGCAACTAAAACTTTATGAGTAAAAAGAGCAAAAGACGTGAAGCCCTCCTTTATCATGCGAAACCAACTCCAGGTAAGATCAAGGTCGTACCGACAAAAAAATATGCAACTCAAAGAGATCTATCTTTAGCATATTCTCCAGGTGTTGCAGAACCTTGCCTCGAAATCGCGAAAGACAGATC
>RCNB010001679.1_pt1 | contig 21773 bp, 15 predicted proteins | sample 2041321 | NCBI WGS metagenome assembly RCNB01 (sample SAMN09708232, study PRJNA481090) | Marine sediment metagenome, whole genome shotgun sequencing project. | reverse complement strand
TCCAATGTTGAGGAATCAGGTCCCGATTCGATCACTTCACGCGATGCACTTGCTCTCCTCGTCAGGCTTGCAGGGAGGGAACGATGAGACTTCTCCGCCTCCGTCTGGCCAATTACCGGGGAATTGATGAGTCCGAGGTGCGATTCGGCCCCAAAGGACTAACCATCGTGGAAGGACCGAATGAAGCCGGAAAGACCAGCCTCATCGAAGCAATCAGGCTTCTTTTCGATTATCTCGACTCGAGCAAGCACAATGAGGTCAAAGCTATTAAGCCTGTAACGCGTGACGTAGGTCCAGAGATTGAACTGGAGGCAGAAAGCGGTCCCTACGTCTTTACATACTTCAAGAGATTTCACAAGAAACCGGAGACTACCCTTACGATTGCAAGTCCCAAACCGGAAAACCACACTGGGCGTGAAGCTCATGAACGTGCCGAGGAAATCTTGCGAGAAACCATTGACATTGACCTGTGGAAAGCACTTGGCATTCAGCAAGGTGAAGCGGTCCATCAGGCCGATTTATCAAAGCAGACATCATTGTCGGCTGCGCTTGATATTGCTGCTGGTGGTCACCGGGCTGATCCCCGAGAGGAAGGTCTGTTCGATAAGGTTCGGGAGGAGTATGGGCGCTATTTCACGGAGCGGGGCAGCGACAAAAAGGAATTGCAGGAGGCCCAAAAAGCCCAGGAGGAAACAGAGACTGAAGTTGCTTCACTGGAAGCGAAGATCCAGGACCTGGAAAAGGATATCGTACGCGCCGCGGAGCTTAACCGGGAACTTGAACGTTTGAAGAAACAAGAGGAGGATCTCCGGGGGGATGTCTCCGAATACACAAAGTCTCTCGATGAAATCAAGGGATTGGAAACTGCTCTGGAAACAATCCGCCTTAAGTTGGAGTCGGCACAAAAATCCGAACAGGCCGCGAAACGCGACAAGGAAGTGCGCCGAGACCTTATAGATGCGGTCTCCAAAGCCAGAAAGGCACACGCGGAACTCGATGAATCCAGTACATCATCAACCGCATCGGTCAAGAAGGCGGAGAACGATCTGGAGAAGGCCCAATCGGACGAAACCAGAGCTGAAGCCGGGCGTAAAGAGGCCGAATTTCTTCTTAATCTCCGCCGTGCAGATTTTGACTACTTCAACAACAAGCTGCAGCTGGAGCAACTGAAGGAACGCAAAAGCCGCATAGATCGTGCCCGGAAAGAGGCAGCCCTGGCTGATGCGTTGTTGACGGAGAACAGCGTAGACGAAGATACTTTGGAAACAATTCAGAAGACTGTACGCTCGCTCATTACAGCTCAGGCGAAGTTGGAGACGGGTGCTCCGAATGTTCTGCTGAGAGGGCTGGCCAATTTTGACTTCCTGATTGATGGAGAGCAAACCACTATCTCAAAAAACGAGGATCTCAGTTTATCCGTTTCTGATCGGGTCCGTGTGACAATTCCTGGATCTTTGCAAATGGAAGTGACAGCCGGATCCAGTTCATCTGATCTTTCAAAAAAGGTTGAAGAGGCAAAACAGAAGCTCGATACCGTATGCAATGATGCCGGAGTGAACAATGCGGATGAGGCAAGACAATCCTATGATGTGCGACGGGAAGCTCAGCAGTCTATAGCAAGACAGAAGACAATCGAGAAAGAAAATCTTCGCGACCTTATATATGAGACGCTGGAAAGAAAAGTCATCGGGCTGGGAAAAGGTGTCCCTGCTTATCCCGTAGCCCGGATACCGGAACCCAAGCTTCCTGAAAATCTGGAAGCTGCGAAGAAGGAACTACGAAGTGCAGAGAGCGATCTTGAAAAGGCCAATACGGCATGGGAGGAAGCCAGAACAGAACTGGATGCGGCCCGCAAAGTGCGCGATGGACTGAGGGAACGACACCAGCAAGTGAGGGTGCAACTTGACCTCAAAGCTGATGAACTAAACCGTGCTGAGGACGAGCTTGCGCGATCCCGGAAGATCATCCCCGATGACAACCTCGAATCGGAGCATACGAAATCCACCAGGCTTGTCCATACAGAAGAGGAGAACGTAAAGTCTGCTAAGACAGATCTCCGCAACAAAGAACCTGATCGAGTAAAAGCTCTGGGGGAAACGGCGAAGGGTTCTTTGGGAACAGTAGAGAAAAAGCGTGAAGCGGCACAGAAAGAAAACACAGAAGTGCGGACTCGCCTCAAGTTCTTCGGCGAAGAGGGTTTGCATGAGAAGCTCCATGCAGCCCAGAGTCATCTCGATCACATAAGGCAAGAAAACGCAGCGATGATCCGGAGAGCTCAAGCGGCCAGGCTGCTGTATGTAACCATAAAAGAGGAACGTGATAAGGCGCGTCGTGCCTATGTCGCTCCCCTTAAAGAGAAAATCGAGAGGCTCGGACGCTTGGTGTTTAACAACTCCTTTGAGGTTGAAGTAACTGAGGACCTAACGGTTGCCAGTCGGGCGATGGATAGTTCCAATGTCCCGTTTGATTCCTTGAGCGGAGGCACCAAAGAACAGATCTCTCTGATATCTCGTTTGGCATGTGCTATGACCGTCTCAAAAGACGGTGGGGCTTCCCTCATTATAGATGATGCTTTGGGGTATACAGACCCAGATCGGCTTAAACTGATGGGAGCAGTTCTCGCCAAGGCGGGGAAAGAATGCCAAATCATCATCCTCACTTGTGTACCAGACCGGTACAGCAACGTCGGTGAGGCAACAGTGGTTCGATTGGGATGATTATGAAAAAGCGCAATTCGCTGATCGAGGCGCTGACAACCATGTCTTCCGACACCAAACATACATGGACCTTTCGCACCCGTTTCAGGCGACATTCCTTTGGGTGGCGCTCGCAACCGGCGATCAAGCGCATCAAGGAAGCGGTTTCGGAAATCAAGAAGGCGGCCCGCAAGGACCTCGTCCTGGGCGCTGAGGGAGCCGTGTTGTTTTTAGAAAAGGTTTCGCCTGCCATCGAGCAGGTGGACAGCTCATCGGGCGCAATCGGCACGGCGGTCAACAATGCTATCGATGCGCTGGTGCCGGTCATCACTAAGGCGCCGGCGGATGATAAGCAGCGGAATAATTGGCTGGAACGTCTATGGCGGGCGGTGCAAAACGATGATATCCCCTACATCGAGCTGCTTCCCGATCATTGGGGAGCGCTGTGTGTCACTCCCGAACGGGCCTCGCACTGGGCAGACGAGTTCATTGATACGGTGAGGACGGCATGGAGCCCGAACACGGAATTGCGAGGCTATTTCAGAGGGACCGCCGCCTGCCTGAGCACGCTTCTCAAGGCCGGCCGAAATACTGAAATCATGGCGTTGCTCGGACTCGCGCCTTACAAGTTCTGGCACGATCGGAAGTGGGGAGTAAAAGCCCTTCTGGCCATGGGCAAAAAGGCCGAGGCTCTCCTTTTTGCCGAGGAGTCCCGTGGGCTGAATGAACCGAATCTTATGATCAGTGAAGCCTGCGAAGAAATCCTGTTGGAAAGCGGCATGGCGGAAGAAGCCTACAGCCGCTATGCCATTGAGGCCAATCTGAAAACCACCTACCTGGTGACCTTTCGCGCCATTGTCAAAAAATATCCAAATAAGAAGCCTGTGGATATATTGAAAGATCTTGTTGTCAACACGCCGGGCGACGAGGGCAAGTGGTTCGCCGCGGCCAAGTCGGCGGGGCTCTATGACGAAGCTATTGAACTGGCCAATCGCACCCCCTGCGATCCCAAGACCCTCACCCGGGCTGCCCGGGACATGGCTGAAACCGAACCCCGATTTGCCGTTGAGGCCGGTATGGCAGCACTTCGGTGGCTGGCCGAGGGTTATGGTTACGAGATCACCGGTTTGGACGTTCGGGCAGCCTATGATTACACCATGAAAGCTGCCGAGAATGCGGGATGCAAGGCTGAAACCTTCGAACGCATCCGCAAATTGGTTGCAGGAGAGAACTTTAGTGAGCGTTTCGTCATTATGATTTTAGGCCGCGAGCTTGGGTTGGAATAGATTGAGTACAAACAAGTTATGCTCGAGAAAGGGATGAAGCCTGGAGGCCCGGCGAGCAGGAAGGACCACTATCCCGATTAAACATCTTTGAGATTTTATCTAATTTATCTTCATTTAGACTTACGCAGCTTTTTGAACCGAAGAGCACAAATTCTTCAGCGGCAAAAAAGCAGAACGAGATGGTCCGTTTCGGCTTGCCACCGGCTTACATTATCAAGCAAGCCGCCTCCATAGCATTCGTCACTCCGACACAGCTGGTCGCAACGTCATAGGCATCCAGGTGTCCTGATTGTGGAGAGGAACGCCTCCTCATGCTTTCCTGTAAGACTCGTGGTTTCTGCCCTCGTGCCATGCCAAGAGACGGGAGGAGCTTCTGATAGCAGCTGAGGAGAGGAGGAGTAATTGGGGGAAATTGGGAATCACAATCTTTTGGTTTTTTAAAGGGCAAAGCGGTAGTTGACTTTTAAGAGGAAAATGTTCTCTCCGGGAGCACGGAGCATGAGTGAAAGGTCCCGGTTAAAGTCAAAGTTGCCGGGATGGAAATAACAGGAAAAGAACAAAAACCATGCGCTTCAACATCAGAACGGAAGATTATAACAAAAAACCAGGCAGGAAATTACCAGAAAACAAAAATTTTATGTCTCATTTTTTCCGATACACATTTTTTCTGTGACTGACTGTTTCGATCCAGATGTTTTGCTTCTCATCCACAAAATAGATAATCCTGTATCTGCCGATCCTATAAGAATATTCTCCTTCCAGCTCTCCCATGAGTTTTTTCCCTTCATAAGGATTTAGTGAAATTTCTCTAAGGGCCTCCTCAATCCTTCCTTGAATATTTTTCGGCATTTTTTGATATTTCTTTTGAAACGTTTTGGTGAGATAAAGTTTCATCCTGTATCTGGAAGTTATTTCTGAAAAAATTCCTCATAGGAAGTGAATCTACCCTTTTGAATATCCTCTTTCGCTTGTTTGATCTCGTTAAGTATTTCCTTGTCTGCCATAATTTCAAGAGTTTCCACCTCTTCAGGGCTCATGAGAACAGCTTTGGGTTTGGAACGCTGAATGATTATGTAGCGTGAACGGTTCTCATGAACCTCCTTGACTTTCGATGAAATGTCCCTTCTTAATTCAGATATCCCGATTGTTTTGTCCATAGTACCACCTGCATTGATTGTACAATAGATTGTACAACAGGTCTAGTCTTGTTGGAGTTTTTCTTTGATCTTTTTGATGGCCAGTTCGGCTTCGGCTTTGACCTCTTTCTCCTGGAGAAGAAACTCGGCCAATTCCAGTGCATCAGGGGAGGCAAATGTTGGAAGGATTCCCAGGATGAGTTTTTTATCTTCTGGCCTGGCTAAATCCAACACATCTTTGTACGACTGGACGGCGCTTTCAGGTAAGCAGTAGGATTCCTTACCGATCATCCGGACATAGGCTTGAAGTGCCAGTATCTTGTACACGGATTCTGGCGACGTCCGCGCCACATGGAGCAAATCCTCTTTGGCCATAGTTGTGGGCCATTCGGCTAAAGCTCTGACAGCTGCGTTTTTCACATCGGGATCCCCCTCATCGATCGCCTCGCGGATAACCGATAGGGAGCTGTCATCTCCGATCTTTCCCAATGTCCTGTAAAGAGCACATCGCCCTTTGATATCGGTCACCGACTCGAGTTCATCCATAACGAGCCTGGCTCTTCCGGTGGATTGGAGCCTTTTTCCTGCTACTGCCGCAATGGTATTGGCCATTTCCAGCTGGTCTGTCTCCTTATTCATACCCAATAAAAGGTTTACCAATAGGGGAAGATCCGAAGGAGCAGCGATGTTTTTCAGGCTTCGGATGGCCTGCTGGCGATTCATGTCGCTGGAATACTGAGCTCTGCTTAAAAGCAAATTCAACCCCTCTTTTATCCGGCGCTCGCCGATAGCCAGGATCAGCTCGTGCTGGATCCCTTCATTCAGATTTTTGACCAAGTTTGTTAGTATCGTTGGATTTGCTTGACCGCACCGCAATCCCCATAGGCTGGTTCGTGCCGCCATTTGTTCCTCTCCCCTTGATTGAGCCGCATGCGACACAAGAAATTCCACGACCGTGTAATTGCCCACATTCTCCAAGGCTTTTAACGCCGTAACCCTCACCAAAAGGTCCGGATTCTTGATTGCCGAAAGGACAGAGGCACGAACTCCCTTTTCACGGAAATGGGACAAGACCTCGAGCAACTGAACCTGGCTTTCTGCCAGGAGGTTGGGCAATAAGCCGTACACTTCCTGGATGGTGGAGATGTCATAATAATCCTTCACCATGGCAATGGCAGGAGCATACCAATCCGCATTTTTGCCATTTAGCGCATCGACGATCATTTTCTTCGCCATATCCCCCGAGGAAGCGATCTGTCCTCTTTTGGCGGCTTGCCGGATCGGCAAAGGAAGCTCGGTTTGGATCAGCCTCTGATAGATTTCGGTTGCCACCCTCGTTTCCCTTTTTGCCGATTGAATTTCTGCACAATGGAGAAGGGAAGAGGCGATCTGATCTTTCAATGATCCCGAAGTCTGGGCCAGGGCTTTGGATAGAACAGAAATGGCTTCCTTTGATGCGATCTTTCCGAGGGCTTTGGCCGAAGCGATTGCCGCCCCCTCATCCGATCCGGATATCACCTCTGCCAAATGCGAAACAGAACCTTGGGCTCCTCTGTCACCCAACGAAGTTAGTATCCCAAGCTTGATCTTTCCGTCGGATCTAGACAATCCCTGGACCAAAGCATTTTCGGCTTCAGCGCCAGGTATCTTTTCCAGTGCATAACGGGCCATGTCAGACGTTTGCTCCTGAAGCAACATTTTTTCCAGAACAGGCACAGAAGCTGCTGAACCGATCTCCCGCAGATGGCGGCAGGCCGCCTGTTTTGCTGCAAGAGTCGCACCGGACGTCAAAAAATCCACAAGCTGATTCTCACATTTCTTTTTGGATACCGCAGAGTTACGGTGGGCCCGCACATAATCACGCAAATGGGCCAGGACTTCCTCGTTTTTTCCGTAATCATAGGTCGAAACCTTTTCTAATATCTTCTTCAAGTTCGGAGGACGGTAATCCGGCCAAAGACGAACATCGTCGGGAGTTCCGTTTTCACGGTAAACAGCCGGAAAATCTCCAGGGATTTCCTGGGTGACCTTTCCGGTTGCGGCCCATTCCGCTCCCCGCAAGAAGGTTACGACAAAACCCACGCACTGCATGGCCGGAGACGGTCCATCGCCCATAGCATGGCCGAGCACGGTGTGGAAGATGCGACCTTTTCCGTGTGTTATCGTGAATAACACCGGTTCATCCCGCCCGGTCCCACGCGTAGCAGGATTACTGTAGGCTGTTGCCAGGATGTGCATGTTTTCGCCCGGGCCTCGCAAAAGACTGTACAGTTCGTCTCTGGCGTGCATCCATTTTTCTGGCAGTCCTTCGGTGATCGGGTGGGAGGTATCCCGGTTAACAACCATAAATGCATGCTGGTCACCATGATAACCGCCGACCCCTGGACTTTCGTCGCGCACAACATTGCCTCTCTGCCAAAAAACATACGGGCCGGATTTTTCATCCCGGTTTTCCCAACCTCCCAGGCCGATGATTTGGTTAAATTCCTTCCACTTGGGAAAGGCGTTGTCCGCTGCATGGTAGACCACAAGACCTCCACCGGAGCGGACAAAATCCAAGAAGTCCTTTTTCATCGGTTCTGCCCATTCAGCTCCGTTGTAATCCAGAACCACAAGCTGACAGCCAGAAAAATCGACGGAAAAATCCATCATATTCCCACCCCTTGGAGCACTGGTGACAATTTCCGCTTCGAACAGAGCCGAGTCATCCAGGATCTGTTCGAGGATCGGGCTTGAGACCTTCCAGTTGTGATTATTCTGACCGGTGATGATCAACGTTTTGATGACAACAGGTGCAGGAAAATCCATTGTTTTGGGTGCTGCAGCCCAAAGCACGAATGACAGGAAAACTAATCCCCCAGACAATCTGATCATTTTTTTTGTCCTCATATTATACCCCTATAGACCATGCTGCCAGGGACTGCGGTATGAGCGTCCCAGCAGGCGAGTAGCTTCCGGATCGTCCAGGATGGTTTCTGTCTTGGGATCCCAACGGATCTTCCGTCCTAATTCGATGGCGATCACGCCCAGGTGGCCCACACTGGCAGAACGGTGAGCTGTCTCGATCGGCGCAATCGTTTGTTTCCGGCTTTTTACGCAATCCAGGAAATTCTGGTAATGATCCCGGCTCTTGTACAGGCGGTTTTCATCCGGGCCGATAAAATCATCCCAGAGTTCGGGAGGGTTGGTTCGCTGGTTCCCCCTGTTGACCCAAACCCATCCGTGTTCCCCGATCCATTTGGTGCCGCCCCAGATCTCGTCAAAACCACCAGCAATGTCCATCGGTGTGCCGTCTGCATACTTGGCTTTTACGTAATAGCGGATCGGGCTGTCCCAGATGCCCTTCCGTGGGAATTCACCCCACCCTTCGATTTCCACAGGTCCGGAATGGTCATAATCGAGGCCCCAGTGGGCGATGTCCAGGTGATGGCCGATCCAGTCCATCAACTGGCCTCCGCCAAAATCCAAAACCCAGCGCCAGTTCATGTGGACCCGCGCTGTGCAGTAGTCACTGTAAGGGGCTGGCCCTACCCAAAAATCATAGTCCAATTCCTCAGGAGGGGGACCGTATTTGTTCAGGTGGGCTGTGCCGGCAAAATCATGATGGCCTTCGGGAAGCCCAACCTCTACTTTCTGGATCTTTCCTATACGGTCGTTGCGGACAAGCTCACAACCGTGGTGGAAATTGGCCACAGACCGCTGCCAGCTTCCTGTCTGCCAGATGCGGCCATAACGTTTTACAGCATCACACATGGCACGGCCTTCTAAAAGATCGTGGGAAAGCGGCTTTTCCGCATAAATATCAAAACCCGCACGGGCAGCGGCAATGGCCGGGATGGCATGCCATTGGTCGGGAACCGCGATGGACACCGCATCGAGATCGGTGCGTTGGTAAAGTTTACGAAAATCTTCATACACCGCGCAATCTATGTTGCCATATTTCAGATTGACGATATCCCGGGCCTCTTTCAGGTGATTTTCATCGATGTCGCATACCGCCACCCACTGCACCTCATCCTTCTCGAGGAAGGCCTTCATATTGGGAATACCCATCATGCCGAATCCTATGCCCGCCATGACGATGCGGTTCGAGGGTGCAATGGCGCCCGATTTCCCCAATGCAGAAGACGGAACGATGCACGGAAATCCGATCGCTCCGACAGCGGCTGCGGACAGTTTGATAAATTGTCTCCGGGTTAGAGTTTCGTTCATTTTTTTTGTCTTTTTTTTCATGGATATCCTATTTTTATGGTGTTAATTTATATTTAGTCAGAAATATAGACAAAACTGCAGGACTTAAACGCGTGTGAGCCTAGATCAATTCCGTTTTACCTGGAACGGCCACGGGAACTAAAGGAAGGTCACCGAACTCGTATCGCGGTGGGGAGAGGTCCAGCTTGGAGGCGTTCATTGCCCAGTCCCAACTCAAAGCTCGCCCGGTATACGCGCTCATTCGTCCCATAATCGCTGTGAGCGTGCTTTCGGCAATACGCTTCCCTTCGTTTAAGGGTTTCCCTTCTCTGATGCTGGCGATTAGGTCTGTGTGTTCTTGAACATAAGGATTGGGAGATTCTTCTTCAACCGTGTAGGCGTTCGCCCCTTTTATATAGCCGTTGGCCCCGTCCGTGTAGGCCATGCCGTTGTTGCCGAACACCCGTTCGGACACATTATCCGCGCAGCTAGGCGTTTGGCGGCACATGCTCATCACCCGCGCTCCGTTGGGATATTCATACTCGATGGCGAAATGATCGAAGATGTTGCCGAATTCGGGACCGGTGCGGACCTGCCGGCCTCCCATGCCCATGCACTTTACCGGATGGGCGCCGATAAACCAGTTGATCACATCAAGGTTGTGCACATGCTGTTCCACGATATGGTCCCCGGAAAGCCATGTCATAAAGAGCCAATTCCGGATCTGCCATTCCATATCCGACCAGTCGCCCGTTTGATAATTGATCCAGTTTTCATAGGCCCTGCGGATCCAAAGCGCTCCCATATTCCAGTAACACTGTCCGGCCATGATCTCACCGATGTCCCCGTTGAGAACCCGCTTTGTGATCTCAAGGTAATGGTTTTGATGGCGACGTTGGGTTCCTGCCACGATCGCCAGCCCTTTTTGTTTGGCCATTTCGGCACTTTTGATCACCGAACGTACGCCGACAGGATCCACAGCCACAGGTTTTTCCATAAAAATATGCTTGCCCGCTTCCACCGCCGCTCTCAAGTGTTTGGCCCGAAAATGAGGCGGGCAGCCCAGGATGACCATATCGATGTCCGAAGCCAAGACTTTTTTGTAATTATCAAAGCCGTCAAAACAAGAATCGGGCGTAACGGCTACGCTTTCCTTCGGGAGTCTCTCCTGGAGCCGCTTTAGCGATCCTTCCCATCGATCCTTGAATATGTCGCCAACGGAAGTTATCACGATGTTGGGCGAGGACTTGACGCAGTCCATGGCTGCGCCTGTGCCCCTTCCACCGGCACCGATAAGGCCCACACGGATCTTATCCGAACTGGCGGCAAATACGGGCCCGACTCGCGACACCGCAGCAGCCAGCGATACAGCCGACGTGGCTTTGATGAAATCCCGACGGGACATTTTTCCCCTTGTTTGTTTATTTTTTTCTTCCATAATCCCTCCTAAAAGTTATCGCAAGCGCGATAAGCTTCGATTAAGGCCTTTTCTCCCTCTACCCCTTTTATACTCTTTCCATGCTCCATGCAGATCGCTCCGTCATATCCCTTGGAGTGGAGATGCTTGAAAATGTTCTTGTAGTTGATCTCCCCGGTTGTGGGTTCCTTGCGGCCGGGGGAGTCTCCCACATGGAAGCTGGCAATCTCGTCCCAGGCACGGTCGATATTCGGGATCAAGTTGCCCTCGGTGATCTGCTGGTGGTAGATGTCGTTGATGATCTTGCAGCTTGGGCTCCTGACAGCCTTGCAGATTTGGTAGGCTTGAGAAATTCTCGTCAGGAAGAGTCCCGGGTGATCCCAGGGATTCAATGGTTCGATCACAATGACCAAGCTCGATGGTTCACAAATGTCCGCACAGAATTTAAGATTTTCGGCCACATTGGCCGTCTGGTAATCCCATTCCAGACTCTCGTCATACCGGCCGGGAACAACAAGCGTAAATTTTGCGTTGGTCCGCTTGGCCGTATCCACCGCTTTTTTCATCGTATCCGCCAGCATGGTTTTGATTTCTTTGTCATGAGTGACAAAAGATTTCACTTTAAAATCCGCATAAGCCACGAATGGGCCAAGTTCCATGTTCAGGCGGTTCAATTCTTTGGCAATGGCTTCCTGCAGCGACGGATCCTTCTCCATTAACCCATTGTCAAACATGGCTCGGAAACCCTGGTCTGCCATGAATTTGATCTGGTCGATCGGATCTTTTCCGGCATGGGCTTCGAACATACCGAAATATGGTGCGTACTTGAGCTTAAAGCCGGATTTAGCCGATTGAGCTGCAGGATTTTTGCCTGAGACTCCGATCGGGCTTACCGCCAGTGCGGCAGCAGCGGCTGTGGCTGTGCCGATGAAGTGGCGCCGGGAAAGTTTCTTGTTGTCCATTCTTCCCCTCCTTAAAGTAGGCATTGTATCAGCATTCTATAAAAAGGAATGCTCCTTTTCAACAAAAGAAAAAAAGGGAGATAAACTTTAGAACCGTGCCCTAAAAATCCGATGTGCCCTTTTCCCCTCATCAATCCCGGATGAAGATGTTCCGGAAATACAAGGAAGTGTTGTGGGCCTGGAGTTCAATCTGACCTGATGGATATATGGGCTTATCCCTCTCCCAGTAGTTTTCCATCACCGCATCGTCCACAATCAGCACACCATTTAGATACACCGTCACACGCTCCCCGATCATCTTGATATGAAAGGTGTTCCATTCCCCCACAGGATTGTCTGCCCGCACCAAGGGCTTTCTGGGACCTTTTTGGTTATTGTAAAGGCCGCCTGAGCCGTCTAGAGATTGGTCCGGTCCCCAGATCTGGACCTGAGGAGAACCTCGCAGATAAATCCCGCTGTCGCCTCCTTCTTCGATCTTCCAGTCCACGAATAATTCAAAATCCTCGTAATCTTTATCGGTGCAGAGACTCTCACCTCTGCCATCAAATACCAGGATTCCCTCGTCGACTTTCCAGTGTACGTGCATCGATTCATCGGCCAGAGCCTGGGCTTTTTCCAATTCCTCCTGCGTCATCTTGGCCCGCTTTACTGGATCGCCGACCAATCCTTTCCATCCTGATAGGTCCCTCCTGTTAAACAGGGATAAGAATCCTTCCTCTATCAATTGGGCTCCAATCCTGTTATCCACATTTTGTCTTGAACGATCGTTATCGATGTTCCTCGCCACTTTTTGGAATATGGAAAGAAGCTGCGGTTTGGAAAACTCTTTTTCAATTTCTATGCCAGAAAATCCTATCCTGGCCACAACTGCTGCCGCCTGAGACCGCAACTCCGGGTTTTCGAGAAAAGACACCGCAATCTTGAAAGCCTCTAGGGACCGAATCGCACTCAGCCTGCCGAGCACGATGGCTTTTGCCGCCGGATAGGAAACAAAACCCAGCACATCCTTGTATCTTTCCAGCTTTGCCTCCGGTCCCATGTCTGACTCATGGACGAGCCTTACATAACCTCTACTGGCCACCAAAAGGTATTTTTGGCTCTTTGTATTCCGCCAAATTCGGGATAACTCTTCTGCCGCTTCAAAATCGGGCCAGTCGGCCAATACAGATATGGCAACGGCCTGAATCTGGGGGTTTTCGCTCTTTGTTTTGGCTATAACGGCCTGGAGAGTATTCTGACTGCCGATCCTGGACAGCGGTCTCAATAGGTCAGGCTGCTTTTCTTCGTCTGCTGTCTGCAAAGCTTCGAGTAACAAATCGGCACGCTTTTCCTTGTCTTCTATCTGGTTGGCACTGGCAACGATCGCCGCTTGAATAAGGCGAATATCTTGGTTCTTGTCGGTTTCAATAAGCATCTTTATCAAACGGGGTATATCCTGGGGGCCGGTCAAATTGGCCAGACCCGACAAGACCGCTTGTCGGATATCCTCATTTTCGCTTTCGGTTTTTGCGAAAAAGATATCCACGTGCTTTTTAGCATGACGTTCAGAAAGAATTTCTATCAGCGCCACCCGGGATTGAGACGGCACCTTATCCAGAATTTTCACGGATTCAGGAATGAGTAACCGACTGGAAAATCCCATCAAGGCCTGTTTGATAACCACTATCTCATCTTTCTGATCGGTCCGTAGTAAGGACAGAATATCGAAAAAAACCTCCTCTCCTCCAAGACTGGCAGCTGCCGGAACAGATGCCAGCTTGATGACTTTCCTGTGGCTCTTCAACTTTTCCATGAGGACGGGCAAGGCTGTGACATCGCCTCGCCGACCGAGCATCCCGATGATCTGAGCCTGTACATCGGGGGATGCCTCCGTCATCAGCTCGATCCATCTGGCTGTGGCTTCTTCTCCAGGTATTCTGTCGGCAAGTTCTAAGGCTCGAGCCCGCAATTCCGGATTGAGGCTGTCCATGGCTTGGAGGAGATCTTCAAAGGCATTCTTTCCCACAGCATCGACCAGGAGAGACAATGCGGGATGTGGTTTTCCTGTGGGGCGGTGTAACTGGCGATTAGGTTACGGCAAATGTTGGCGCTTTGCATCTTGTGTCCTGATTCGGATAGACGCTGGGCATACAAAAGATAAACGGAGGGCGCGCTTATCCTCTCATAAGAAGGGGCCTCGAGAGAAACAGTGCTCACAGCTTTTTCAGCAAGAGGATCCCCGATATTCGCCAGGGCAAAAAGGGTCACCTGGCGTAGCTCATCATTCGTGTCGGTGGCAAACGGAAGAATTTTTTTGGTCGCCTCTTTGTTCTGCAATTCCCCCAAGGCTTTGATAAGAGTGACCCTGTTTGCTCCAGTCGCTCTTAGGGCTTTGAGCAAGACCTTTTCTGCATCCGGTGTTCCGATGGCTAAAAGGGCTTGAGTCGCAGGCTCACACAATCTTTTATTATCAAGATATCTCTTTAAAGGTTTGATCGATTCCTTTTTTCCGGTCCGCTGAAGCTGCCTTATCAAAAAGGCCTGAACCTCCTTATTTGTCTGTTTATCCAGGGCTTTAATAAGAGCTTTGGCATAAAGTTCACGCGCCTTCTCCCCTCCTTCCTGGGACACATTTGTTGCCAGGGCACTGAGGGCATACCGGGCATTAGTGTCATCCCCTGTGCCGGGAGGAACCAACAAGCGGCAAACCAAGAGGATTCCTTCCGATCCCATTCCCATCAATTGGGAGGCCAGGGCTTGTCTCGCCTCGGTGTTTTGAGCCGGGAATCGATCCACTAAGGCCTGAACCTTCGATTTTGCGGCTTGAGCACTATCCAAAGCCCACACTGGCGACAAGGATAAGCTGATTATAAAAATGCCGGATAATAACAGGAGAACGTAAACAGCCCATGTTCGTTTTTTCATCTCTTTTGCTCCCAATAAATCCGCCTTAAAAGTGCCAAGGCGCTCTGAAGGGTTGGTTGACAAGCCGGTTGGCTTCCTCATCACCGATAAAACGTTGTTTTTTCGGGTCGAACCGGAGGGGTCGGCCGAGCCGGACAGCGATCTTGCTCAGGTTGACGATGGTACAGGAACGGTGTGCGTTTTCTTCGTTGAGGGCAAATTTTTTCCGGGTTCTAACTGCTTCGGCAAAATCAGTGACTTGAGGCTCTGGGTCTGGTAAAGAAGCCAGTTTATCGTGGAAATGGGGAATATCCGATTCCATTCCTTTGAAAAGTTTGCCTTCAGGCCCTTCGATGAACGGAACCTTCTCTTCTTTTCCCTCCCCGTCCAGGATAATTTCGCAGCCATCGGCGTATTTCATCCGGATTTTCCGCCAAGTGCCGCAGGCATCCGGGTGCTGCTGGGGACAGTCGGCCTCGATCTCTATAGGACTGGTGTCATCCTTGTTCAAGATGTACTGGACCGGGTCCAGATAGTGCATGCCCATGTCTCCCAACCCCCCGCCGTCATAATCCCAGTATCCGCGGAAGGTGTTGTGTACGCGGTGGGGATGGTAAGGTTTGTAGGGCGCTGGGCCGAGCCACAGATTGTAATCCAGCTCTTTGGGAACAGGTTGGGGCGTCAAATTCGGCTGGCCCACCCAGTAAAATTTCCAGTCGAATCCGGTAGCTCCACTCACTGTCACCTTGAGAGGCCAGCCAAAAAGGCCGCCTAGGACAGCTTTTTTTATCGGCTTGACAGTTGTCGCAAACCCGTAAAAACGTTCTTCGAACCGGAACCATGTATTGATCCTGAAGATTCTTCCATTTTTCTGGACGGCCTCGACAACCTTTTGCCCCTCTCCGACGGTCCGGGTCATCGGCTTTTCACACCATATATCTTTCCCGGCCTCGGCGGCTGCAATGGATATCAACGCATGCCAATGCGGGGGTGTCGGGATGTGAACGATGTCGATATCGGTCCGTTCGAGAACATCGCGGAAATTCTTGTACCCTTTAACTCCTGGGCCTGCGAAATCCAAAGCCCTTTTGAGATGGGTTTCATCGACATCGCAAACGGCCAGCAACCGCGCTCCATGATAATCAAGATGGACAAGCCCCATGCCACCCACACCGATCACAGCCTTGGTCAATTCATCGCTGGGCGGCGTGTATCCCTGTCCACCCAAAACATACCGGGGGACAATTGTCATCGCGGCTGTTGCTGTAAGAGTACTCTTAAGAAAGCTTCTCCGCGTGATGGCTTTTTTCTTTTTCATGATAGACTCCATCAGGACTCTGCAGCCAGCCTCAGTATATTACAAAAAAAAAGATGCGGTCAAACCTCCCCTAATTCTTTTAGAAAAAAGGGGACGGTTCTATTTTTTATTTTTAACCTGGATAATTCAGGTTAAACAAGAAGAAAATCATTGGGTAAAAAAAATAGAACCGTCCCCTATTATTTTTGACTTGAATTTTGTTTTGGGTTTAGGAAGAATAGGGATCACAGAATTTAATCTTATGCTTAAGTTAAAGAGGAGTGAGAATATGTTTAGAGAACGTATTTGGCTTTCTGTATTGTTTGTTTTTTTTGTCCTCATTTTCATCGGGAATTCGCAGGCGATCGCTGCTCAAACCCCTGAATTGAAATTCGACCACAACCACACATTTCAAGAGGTGGCCGATTACTTGAATGGGATGGTCAAAGCCTATCCCAAACTTGCCCGGCTACACACCATCGGAAAAAGCTACCTGGGCAAGGATCTTCTCGTGATCGTTATCTCCAATCAGGATACGGGCAAATGCAAAGAAAAGCCCGGCTTCTGGTTCGACGGCAACCTGCATGCCAGCGAAGTGATGGGAGCAGAGGTTTGCCTCCACACCATTCATGCCCTTCTCACCCAATACGGGAAAGACCCGGCCATCACCAACCTTGTGGACACCCGAACCATCTACATCATGCCAAAACTCAATCCGGATGGGTCAGACCACTATCTGACTAAGCCGGATAGCATGCGAAGCAGTGTCCGTCCCCATGATTCAGACCGAGACGGGCTCCTGGATGAAGATCCTCCGGAGGACCTGGATGGCGACGGCTACCTCACCCAGATTCGGGTCAAGGATGTGACAGGACCCTGGAAAACCTCTCCGGATGATCCAAGGCTTTTAGTCAGGAGGGAAGAAGAAGAAAAAGGGGAATGGCAGGTCTATTCGGAAGGTATCGACAACGACAAAGATGGCCGGTACAACGAAGACGGCGTCGGTGGCCTGGATATCAACAGGAACTGGCCTTCCCGGTGGCATCAGGAATACCTCCAACGCGGGTCCGGTCGTTATCCCCTATCCGAACCGGAAACCCGGGCCGTGGCGGAATTTCTCCTCTCTCACACAAATGTCACGGGTATTGTCAACCACCACATGTCAGGCAACTTCCTGTACATTCCACCTACCAATAAGAACTTCAACCCGATAACAGGGAAAGAAACAGAAATGCATCGTGAAGATGCAGCCTATTTCGACATTTTCGGACAAAAATATAGCGCGATCATCAACGAACAGCCCGTCCGGAAAGTGCTGGGAAGGGCAGCACCTCCCCGCCAGGGAGCCATCTGGGGCGTGATGATCGGTTGGGCCTATGATCACTATGGTGTGTACAGCTATGTTCCGGAAATGGGATCGCTTGCACCATTTTGCGATTATGACAACGACAAAAGGGCCAGCCAGGAGGAGATGTTGCGCTGGAACGACGAGGAATTAGGCGGAAAGATCTTCATGGATTGGAAAAGCTACAACCACCCCCAATTAGGCAAGGTGGAGATCGGGGGATTCGTCCGAAAGCTCTATGACTCCAAATACAAAACCTACACAAGCCTTATGTGTTATCCATGCCCGGAGTTCGAGGATTTTCTTGCCAAACACACCAAATGGAACCTTTATTTGGCGGCCCAATCTCCCCTTGTGAGGATAACCGAAGTGAAAATCCACAAAGGAGATGCCGGATACGTCAAAATTGCGGCCAGTATCCAAAATCAGGGCTTTTTACCCACCAACGTGACCCAGCAGGCCATAATAAATCAAACGGCAAAAACGGTGAAAGTTTTGATCTCCCTGACAGGGGCAGAGATGGTGATGGGGAAAGAAAAGGTCGATCTCGGACATCTGCGCGGACACACATCCTTGAATCCCTCACCTGTGCAGAAGTTGGAATGGATGGTGAAAACCACAGGTAAAGGCACCCCCACAGCCATAATCAAAGTCGTATCTGAAAAAAGCGGAACCCATTCCAAAGAACTCAAGCTAACGGCCAAGTAAATTTTCCTTTGAAAGGAGGATATCCGATGAACAAAAGAAATTTCCCGATCGCTCTCATCATCATGACTATTTGCACAATGGCGATGTCCGGCCTCCCGCAAAAAAGCGGCCAAATCGAACAGCAATCGGTGACGGTCGAGGATTTTGCTGCCAAAGGCTTTATTCTGGACATCGGTGGCGGTGGAGAGGGTGTTATCGGACAGCTCAAGGGCCAGCAGGTGATCGCCATCGACATCAGCAAACGGGAACTTAAAGAAGCCCCATCAGGTCCTTTGAAAATCGTGATGGACGCAAGGGATCTGAAGTTTCTGGATGACACATTCAACACTGCAACAGTGTTTTTCACGTTCATGTATATCCACAGCGATGATCATCAAAAAGTGTTCGAAGAACTCCAGAGAGTTCTCAAACCGGAGGGACGCCTGCTCGTCTGGGATGTCATTTTTCCTGAGTTGACAGACAAAAAAAAGAACATGGCACTTTTCCCATTCAAGTTCATTCTCCCGGATAAGGAAATAAGAACAGGGTATGGGGTAAGACGGCCAGAGGGAGAACAGGGCTTGACGCATTTTAAAGAACTGGCAAAAAAAACAGGATTTCAGATCGTCTCCTATAAAGAGAAAGACAGATGGTTTTTTCTGGAAGTCGAAAAGACAAAATAGAGGAGAAATCGGATGCCGTCATTCAGCCACTCAAAAATCGGAGCCTTCGAAGCCTGCAAGCTACGATACAAATTCGCCTACATCGACAAGATCAAGGTGGAAGCTGAGGATACCATCGAGACCTATTTAGGGAGCATGGTGCATGAGGCCTTGGAGAAACTCTACAGGGACAAGCGGTTCGAAAAATTGATGCCGCTGGGGGAGCTTCTGGCCTATTTCAACAAACTGTGGGAGGAAAACTGGAAGGATTCGATCATCATCGTCAAAAAGGATTACACGGCGGACAACTACCGAAAAATGGGGGAGCGCCAGATAACCGATTACTACGACAGGCACAAACCTTTTGACCAGGGCCGGATCATCGGCCTGGAAACCCAGGATTTTCTTCCCTTGGATGAGCAGGGAAATTACAAATTCCACATCCGGATCGACAGACTGATGGACATAGGGGCTGGGTTGTACGAAGTCCACGATTACAAAACGGGATCCTCCCTGTCCAAGCAGGAAGAACTGGACAAAGATAGGCAGCTGGCCATGTATTCTCAGTGGGTCCGGCAGAATTTCAAGGATTTCAAGAAGGTTCGTCTGGTGTGGCATTTTTTGGCATTCGACAAGGAAATGGATTCCTACCGGACTAAGGAAGAATTGGAAAACTTGCGGGAGGAAATCCTGTCTCAGATCGCTGAAATCGAGACCACAGAAGATTTTCCTGCAAACGTTTCCTGGCTTTGTGACTGGTGTCTGTACAAGTCCATCTGCCCGATGTGGAAACACGAGGTGGAATTGAAAGAAAAACCAGAAAACGAATACCTGAATGACCCCGGTCTCAAACTGGTGGATTCGTATGTCAAAATCAAGGAAAAAATCGACGCGTACCTCAAAGATGCAGAGGAGGAGTTGAAAAAAATAAGGGAGGCGCTGATCAATTTCTGTGAGAGAGAAGGGGTGCAGGTTGTAGCTGGTTCAGAAAGCAAGATATCCGTTAAAGCCTACGAAACGATCAAACTCCCGAGCAAAAACACAAAAGAGCGAGCCGAATTGGTCGACACCCTGAAAGAACTCGGGCGGTTGGAGGAGGTTTCAAGCTTCAATACTTATTCTTTGGCCAAGATTCTAGAGAAAAAAGAATGGGAAAAGGATGAGCTGGACCAGTTGGAAAGGTTTTGGACAGCCAAAAAAAATTACAGGTTGACTGTCAACAAAAAATAATGCGATATTATAGACAGGAATTCAATTGGTTGTAGGGGAAAATGGATAAAGACATAAAAAAATATCTTACGAGCTTGGATTTCGGGGAACTTCAGCATTTTAAAAATATGGCTGTCCTCCCGCTGATGACCTCACTCGACGACTCTCCCAAGTATTTGATTCTAAAGCAAGCCTTGGATCAGCACGTGCTGGTCATAGGAGAAGTCAGCCAGGAAGGACGGGTCCCCGAGCTCAAAGTCACCAATAAGTCTGATACGCCGATTTTACTTCTCGATGGAGAAGAGGTGGCTGGGGCCAAACAGAACAGGGTGTTAAACACTACGATTCTCTTGAAAGAAAATTCCGAGACGATCATCCCTGTGAGCTGCACCGAACAGAGGCGCTGGTCGTACGAATCACAGGAATTTTCGGAGTCCGGCACGGTGATGATCCCTAAAATCCGCAAGATGAAGTCCCAGACAGTCTCCGATTCCCTGCAGGAATCACGGGAATACCGTTCTGACCAGGGGACAGTTTGGACATCCATAGATGAGATGTCTGAACAAACCGGCGTCCATTCCAGGACAGCCGCCATGAGTGATGTGTACGAGGCAAAAGAAAAAGAGCTGGACGAGCACCTGAAAACCTTCACCTGCCTCCCCCAACAGAAGGGATTTCTTACATTTATCGATGAGGAGATCGTGGGCTTCGATTTTCTCTCCCTCGATACTGCCTATGCTCTCCTTCACCCCAAGCTGGTAAAAAGTTATGCCATGGAAGCACTCATGCAAAAGGCACCAAAAAATGAAAAACCCGACGCGGATAAAGCCAAAGCATTTCTCAAGGAAGTTAGCCGCTGCAAAGAAAAAAAATACAAATCTGTCGGGAAGGGAGACGATCACCGGTTCGAGGGGAAACAACTAGTGGGATCGGCCCTCAAATTCCAAAAAAAAGTGATCCATATGGCTTTTTTCAGCATCACCGAAAGTGAAAAAGCCGGCAAAATCGCCGGATTCAAAAGGCGCCGCGAATTCCGAACCGGATAATTCAGGTCAGCAGTCTTTGAGGGGAGACATGAACGACCCCGCCGTCCTCTTAAACAGCGGGACCATGGAATCGCACACCTTGACTTGAACGGGCTTTTCCGCAAGAAATTTTCCCACATCAGACGTTTTGGAGCGGATTTTTTTGCCAATGTCCTTTCCAACATCCTTCAAATAAAATATCTTCACAAACGGCTCTTCCAAATCCCAGATCCCGACGACCCGTCCATCCACTAGGATAGTAGAAGTGGCATTCCCGGAGCGATCGAAAATCATCTTGTAGTGTTTGGGATGGAGATATCTCTCCCTGTCTTTGTACCCCATCATGTAGGGATCGAGACCCGGGAGGACATTGACAACCGGATGTTTAGGGACCTCGAGGGATTGCAATGATTCTCTTTCAGACAAATGGACTAGGTAGCTGCTTTCCAATTCGGGGATCTCGACAGATGACACCTTATCACCCAGGCCTTCGAGGATCTCCTTCACTTGCAATTTGGGAAATCCTGTCCACCAGGTGATATCCCGTTCGCTGACAGGGCCAAATGACAGAATATACTGCTCGATAATTTTCCCCCTGGCTTCCATTTCATCATAGGCCGATAAATCCAGATCGGGGTAATAATCCTCAAAAAGATAGTAGGCATGCTGCGTGCTTTTCCATCCCTCTCTGGGGAGACTCCTCACCAGAAGGCCTTTGTCGCACATTCGGTTCACGATCGGTGCAATATTGACTGCCGTTCGCAGCTTCTTTTTGATCTCTCTGGTTGTCAATCCTCTTCCCCTCAGAAGTTTCAAGATTTTGTTCGAAATTCTCACATATTGTGTCGGAGTGATGCCCAGGTATTTGCTGAATCGTGCGGCCGTCACATCAGCCATTTGGCTCGTAGCAGCATATGCTACCGGGATGAATTTCTTGGGGAGGATGTAGATCGTATTCCGGACATAACGAATTCGGG
>RCNB010000708.1_pt1 | contig 21817 bp, 18 predicted proteins | sample 2041321 | NCBI WGS metagenome assembly RCNB01 (sample SAMN09708232, study PRJNA481090) | Marine sediment metagenome, whole genome shotgun sequencing project. | reverse complement strand
ACTGCTTTTCTCGATTCAGAATAATCATAAAACCCTTCTCCTGATTTGACTCCAAATTTGCCTGCGGTCACCATATTTACTAATAATGGACAAGGGGCATACTTTGGATTTCCATAACCCTCAAAAAGAACTTTGAGAATTGAGAGGCAAACGTCCAAACCTATAAAATCGGCTAATTGTAAGGGCCCCATAGGATGGGCCATACCTAATTTCATTACTGTGTCAATTTCATAAACTCCAGCTACACCTTCATGTAATGAATAAATGGCTTCGTTGATCATGGGCATCAAAATTCTATTCGCTATAAAGCCGGGATAATCGTTGACTTCAACGGGTACTTTTCCAATAATTTTTGACAAGTCCATTATTTCTTTAGTTACTTCATCTGAAGTAGAGTAACCCCTGATCACTTCTATCAGTTTCATTATAGGAACTGGGTTCATAAAGTGCATGCCAATCACTTTTTCGGGCCTTTTTGTTATCGATGCTATGTGGGTAATAGAAATAGATGATGTGTTGGTCGCTAAAATTGCATTTTCTGGCGATATTTCATCAATCTGCGCAAATATCTTTTTCTTTAATTCTATATTTTCTGTTGCCGCTTCAACTACAAGATCAGCTTTTGAAACACCCTCGGCCAGCTCAGTAAATGTGCTAATATTATCCAAGGTTATGTTTTTAGCTTCCAAAGTAATTTTTTCTTTGGAAAGCATGCGATCTAGATTTCTTTCAATGCTTGACAAGGCCTTTTCTAAAGCTTTTTCAGAAATGTCAACCAAACTTACTTGAAAGCCATTTTGTGCGAATACGTGTGCTATTCCGTTCCCCATGGTTCCTGCTCCGACTACAGTGATATTTTTCATTCGTATGATTTTTTAGGTGGCATGGTGCCAAATACTCTATCCCATAAGGTATTTGAAACACCAAAAGCTTTGTTAGGGTATTTATAATGATGCAAACTGTGGTGTCTCCATAAAAATTTAAACTTCTTAGGCGGTTTTACCAGATGAGTAGCACGATGTAAAAATGAATACAACAGATACCCCAAGAAAAATCCAGGAAAAAAGCCCCAAGTATAAAGTGGAATACCCAGCAATGCAAAGATGAGGTAAAAAAAAGAGAATAGTATAGTGGCCATTATGATTCCTGGAACGGGAGGCATTAACAATCTTTCCGTATCTCTAGGAAATAAATGATGAGAACCATGCATTACAAAATGGAAACGTTCAACAAATTTATTCTCAGAAATCCAATGAAATATATAACGGTGTAATAAGTATTCAGCAAGCGTCCAAAAGAATAACGCAAATATAAAAAGGCCTATAAAAGTAATGACAGGAATGTTCTGAATAAATAAAGCATTGTAAATCAATAGAAAAACAATTATTCCATAAACAAATATGTTTTGCGTCAATGAAGTCTTGGTAAGACTTTCGAGGATTGGGTTTTTGAAAATGGTTGCCGTTCCTCTATGGTGTTCTGTGGTAACTTTCGGTTCCATGTTTAAAAATTATCAATAATTTGTTGAGCCACTTCAAGGGCTTTCGCGCCTTGTTTTAATGAGACTACAGGAGTTGTGTTGTTTTTTATAGCTTGAGCAAAAGATTCCAATTCGTCTAAGATCGCGTTATTGGCAAGAACTTTTGGATTCTCAAAATAAATTTGCTTTTTGTTACCCTCAGCGTTTTGAAGGATCATGGCAAAGTCATCAGGAATTTCAGGAGCATCTTTCATTTTGACAACTTCACTTTTCTTTTCAAGAAAATCTACCGAGATATAGGCATCTTTTTGAAAGAAACGAGATTTCCTCATATTCTTCATTGAAATTCTACTAGCAGTTAAGTTGGCTACACAACCGTTTTCGAATTCAATTCTGGCGTTGGCAATATCAGGTGTGTCACTAATTACAGAAACACCACTTGCATGGACTTTTTTGACTTCAGAATTTACAACACTTAAAATGATATCAATATCGTGAATCATCAAATCAAGAACCACAGGTACATCAGTACCTCTAGGGTTGAACTCTGCCAATCGGTGACATTCTATAAACATTGGATTCTGAATCATATCTGACACAGCAGTGAAGGCAGGATTAAAACGTTCAACATGGCCTACCTGCCCTTTTACTTGCATTTGCTTCACCAGATCTCTTAAGACTTCAGCTTCTTCAACAGTCTTTGTAATAGGTTTTTCAATAAATATGTGTTTTCCTTTTTCAATGGCTTTTTTTGCGCAATCAAAATGATTTAATGTCGGAGTTACAATATCTATAACATCCACCATATCAATCAATTTATCTATGCTTTCTATAAACTTGTATCCAAATTCTTCAGAAACCTGTTTGGCGTAAGACTCTATAGGATCATAGAAGCCAATTAGCTCATATTCTGAAGATTCTTGAAGAAGTTTTAAATGAATTTTACCAAGATGACCTGCGCCTAATACTCCTGCTTTTAGCATAAAAATGTTTTTGTCAAAAGTACAAAATCACTCCCTAAATAAAAAAAAGCAAGAGAAAGAAATATTGAAAATAAAAATGAGTATTTAAATTGAAGGTTCTGCGGCAACAACTACTAACTTTGAACCATCAGGACTTATAACCATCCTGCTAATTCCTAGCATTTGAAAGGCTGCATCAATATTTATGGGAACCCATTTTTTATCCAGTCCTGGATGATATTTATAGATCACTTTGCCTTTAGCCATGAGCATGGTTCCTTTTGAAGTCCAGGTCAAATCCTGCGATCCAGTCAAGGCATCCGTAATATATTTTGTATTGCTATTCAATGGGTCTATAGAGTAGATCTCCGGAGATTCATGATTTAAACTGATAAAACTCACCAAATTATAACCCAAACCAGAGCTACTAGGTATTTTATGTATTGATCTGCCAATATTACTCTGAATAGGGTACCTAATTTTGTATTTGAATCTACTGACTTGCAATGTTTCAATGTCATCAATAACAAAACTGATAACTGTTTTAGGATCGAACCATAGATAATAGCCCACCATTAATTCAGGAATCAACAACTCAGGGGGTTTATTTTTATACGCATATTTGTACAAATATTGAGTCTCATCTTCATTGAGTCTCACACAAGTAAAATACTTCTTTTTGCCAGGAACTGGAAGCGGCGAAAATTCACTTTCTTTTGTGTTTGTTAGCCAGACCCTATAATTTTCAGTAATAAAATATTTACAAATATCAGACTGACCATCTCTAAATGATGAAAATAAAATACCCGTTCCATCCTCTGAAAAACTGGGCTGGTTATCATAGCCCTCATTATTTGAGATGTTTACCGGATTACTTATTGTGATTTGGTCATCTTGCTCTGAAAGATCGAACAAATAGATTTCTGTCGCTTCTTGTGCAGCCATACAGACACACAACAAAGACATCAAAATGGAGGGGATTATTTTGATATACATGAATTATAAATTAAGCTATTTCAATGTCAAATATAGAGTTTATATATGCGAAAAAGAAAATTATTGCCATTAGATTAAAACCAGGAGTAAAAATACTCCTGGTTGATTGTACTAAAAACAATACTTGTTTTCTTCTATTAGAATGGCTGCAATCTCTTTTCTCAATGCAATAACATTAGGAATGTTTGTGTATTTTGTAAATCGTTTTAAGCCCATAAGCATCATTTTCTGCTCATCATCTTTTGCAAAGTAGACAATTGCTTCTTTTCCTTTTTCATTGATTATTCCGATAGCATTGCTTAAATTCAATTTAGCCATGGCAATTTGACCTTTTGTAGATTCTTCTGATGACAATGAAACAACCTTTTCTGCTTTAAGAATGGCGCTTTCTGCCATATAGATTTCAATAAGTACTTCAGCAGCAGCCAAGATCAATTGTTGGTGTTCTTCCAATTCCATGCCAAAGGTCTGAACGGCCTTTCCAGCAATCATTAGGAAAGCTTTTTTCAATTTTGAAATCATTTCCTTTTCTTCTGAGAACAATTCAGAATAATCGGGTGTATCAAACGAGGGTATTTCCATCAAGCTATTACCAACTTCCGTAGCGGGAGTCAATAAATCTAATTCACCTTTAAATGCTTTTTTCAAAAGCATTCCGACAGTCAATAGTCTGTTGATTTCATTTGTTCCTTCATAGATCCTTGTGATTCTGGCATCTCTCCAAGCAGCCTCCATCGGGGTGTCTTTTGAAAAGCCCATTCCACCAAAGATTTGGATACCTTCATCGGTTACAAATTGAGATGTTTCAGAACCGTAAACTTTTAAAACAGCTGCTTCGATTGCGTATTCACTAAAGGCTTCAAGTTCTGAATCCTGATGAGACTTGCCCGAGGCAAGTAAATCATCAATATAGTTTTGGATATCTTTTGCGGCTCTATAGGCTCCTGCATCTGTAACGAAAGTTCGAGTTCCCATTTCTGCAATTTTGGCCTGAATAGCTCCGAAACTTGAAATTGGTTTTTTAAACTGAATTCTTTCATTAGCATATTTAATTGACTCAGTAAGGATTCTTCTACTGGCATCTAAACAAGCTGCTGCAAGTTTTATTCTTCCTACATTTAATGAATTAAGAGCAATCTTAAATCCTTTTCCTCTTTCAGAAAGCATATTGTCAATCGGAATCTTAGTATCATTAAAAAAGACTTGTCGGGTAGAGGAGGAGGTAATACCAAGTTTTTTTTCTTCTTCACCAAAGGTTACTCCATTAGGGTTCTCTTTGTCATATTCTAGAAGAAATCCTGTAATGTTTTTATCATCCTCAATTCTAGCAAATACGATGAAAATCTCAGCAAACCCTGCATTTGATATCCACATTTTTTGACCATTAATTAAATAACTTTTACCATCATCAGTCAAAGTTGCAGTTGTCTTACCTGAGTTGGCATCACTTCCGGCGCCAGGTTCAGTCAAGCAATAAGCACCAAATTTTTCACCAGCTGTTAATATGGGTAGGTATTTCTGTTTTTGCGCTTCAGTACCATACAAAAAGATAGGCATGGTGCCTATACCTGTATGAGCTCCATAGGCTGTTCCTAAAGATCCGGAAGCTGCGGAAATATAATCAGTTACCAACATGGTTGATACAAAGCCCATACCTATACCACCATAAGCTTCAGGAATTGAAACTCCTAGAAACCCCATTTCACCAGCTTTTCTCATCAACTCTTCGGTCAAGGCATAGTCTTTTTCTTCAAACCGTTCTTTAATTGGCCATACTTCACGGTCAATAAATTCAATAACGGCATCCTTCATCATGTTTTGCTCTTCACTAAATTGTTCAGTAACAAAGACATCTTCCTTTTTAACTTCCCTCACAAGAAATTCTCCTCCTTTTATAGCTTCCATAATTTTATCCTATTTAAATATCGATTGAGTTCAAATTTTTATTTCAATAATTCGTATACACCTGCTGCTCCCTGGCCAGTGCCCACACACATTGTAACTATACCATATTTGTTGTTTCTTCTTCTCATTTCATTGAATAATTGCACCGATAATTTGGCTCCAGTACAACCCAGTGGATGGCCTAAAGAAATGGCACCTCCATTTACATTTACAACATCCGGATTCATTCCTAGTTCACGAATTACTGCTAAAGATTGCGAGGCAAAAGCTTCATTTAATTCGAAGAGATCGATATCATTTAGTTTTAGTCCAGCTTGTTTAAGAGCTTTAGGAACAGCAGCAACTGGGCCAATACCCATGATTCTTGGTTCAACTCCTACCGCCGCAAAACTCACCATTCTTGCAATTGGTTCTAAATTTAGTTCCTTTACCATAGCCTCACTCATGACCAATACAAAGGCAGCACCGTCACTCATTTGAGATGAATTACCAGCAGTGACACTTCCTTTGTTCGCAAATACTGGTCTAAGTTTAGCTAAGGCTTCAACAGATGTACCTCTTCTTGGTCCTTCATCTGTTTTTGCTATATAATTTCTTACAGACCTTTTAGCGTTTTTATCTAGAAATATTTGCTCCACATTAATGGGAGCAATGTCATCATCAAATATATTATTGTCAATGGCATGTAATGCTTTCATATGAGAATTATAAGAAAACAGATCTTGATCTTCGCGACTGATTTTATATTGCTCCGCTACAGCTTCTGCTGTAAGTCCCATTCCCCAATAATAATCCTCATGACCTTCTTTGGCCGATTTGTAATTAGGCACAGGTCTGTAGCCACCCATAGGGATATAACTCATACTTTCAACTCCGCCAGCTATGATACAATCTGCCATTCCAGCCTGAATTTTTGCTGTTGCCATGCTTATCGTTTCGAGACCTGAGGCGCAATAACGATTAACAGTTACACCTGCGACGTCATTTGATTTGGTGCCCATTAAGGAGATTAACCTTCCCATATTAAGACCTTGTTCTGCTTCAGGCATCGCATTTCCTACGATTACATCATCAATTCTTTTCACGTCTAGTTCAGGAACATTCTTAAGTAGGTGTTCTATGGTTTCAGAGGCAAGTTCATCAGGTCTTTTAAACCTAAAAGTACCTCTTGGTGCTTTTCCTACCGCTGTTCTGTATCCTTGTATGATATATGCTGTTCTCATGATTTAATTTCTTAAAGGTTTACCTGTTTTCAAGGTGTGTTCTATTCGTTCCAAGGTTTTGCGCTCTGTTAACAATGAAAGTATTGCTTCTCTTTCAAGATCAAGAAGATATTGTTCTGAGACCATGGTTGGCTCGGATAGATCACCCCCAGCCATAATGTAACCTAGTTTGTTTGCAATTTTTTTATCATGCTCTGACGCGTACCGTCCTTTTTCTAGACTATCTGTTCCAACAAGGAACATTCCTAAAGCTTGTTGACCTAAAACTTTTACGTCTTTCTTTACTGGCTGGGTATAACCATCTTCAAGCATTTGTATGGCATGTCTTTTAGCAGTAGCAATCTGTCTGTCAGCATTAACTACAACTAAATCTTTTCCTTTCTGAAAATATCCTAAATCAAAAGCTTCCTCTGCTGAAGTAGCTACCTTGGCCATGGCAATGTTAATAAAAGCATCTCTAAGCCTGTTTAATTTTACATCGTCTTTCACCCATAATTCGGATACTCTTTTTGTCATTTCCTTTGTTCCGGCACCAGCAGGAATAATACCCACACCAAATTCTACCAAACCTGTATAGGTTTCAGCAGCTGCAATAACTTTATCGGCATGCAGTCCCATTTCACAAGCGCCTCCGAAAGTCATTCCTCTTGGAGTAATTAGTGTAGGTACAGAACTATATTTTAGTCGCATCACCGTATTCTGAAACATACGAGTAGCCATAGACAACTCATCATATTCTTGCTCAATGGCGAGCATAAAAGCCATAGCCAAATTAGCCCCAACCGAAAAATTAGCAGCTTGGTTTCCGAGAATCACCGCCTCATATTCTTGCTCAGCCAGATCAATACCTTTATTTATAGCTTGAAGAACTCCACTTCCTATAGTGTTCATTTTTGACTGAAATTCAACGTTTAAGACTCCATCACCTAAATGTTGAATTGAAGCATCATTATTTGACCAAATCATTTTTGAATCTCTGATGTTGTCAAGTATGATGAAGGCATCTTGACCAGGAATTTTGTTTTGTATTCCGCTTTCAAGGTCATAAAATAACTTTGAGCCTTTTTCTATGGTATAAAACGATTTATTACCTTTTGATAACATTTCAGTTACCCAAACATTTGGGCTATAACCTTCCTTCTCCATCATGGCAATACCTTCTTCAACGCCAATAGCATCCCAAATTTGAAACGGACCATGTTCCCATCCAAATCCAGCTTTCATTGCATCATCAATCCGGAAGAGTTCGTCAGAAATTTCAGGTATTCTATTCGAAGAATAAGCAAAAATCGCAGAAAGCGTTTTTCTAAAAAACTCTCCTGCCTTATCTTTTCCTTTCACAAGTACTTTAAATCGGTCAATTACCTTTTCGACAGTTTTTGTATTACCTAGGGTAGCAAATGATACCTTATTAGATTTGCGATACTCAAGGGTGTTAAGATCAAGTACGAGAATTTCTTTTTTTCCGCTGCTGTCAACATTTTTTTTATAAAACCCCTGTTGGGTCTTACTTCCCAGCCATTTATTATTTAACATGGTATTGACATAGTCAGGAATCACAAAACTATCATGCATTTCGTCATCTGGGGCATTTTGGGCAACCCCATTGGCAGTATGCACCAAAGTGTCGAGCCCTACAACATCTATAGTTCTGAAAGTTGCTGATTTCGGCCTTCCGATTACTGGGCCGGTCAATTTATCCACTTCTTCAACTGTTAAGCCCATCTCTTTTACAATATGAAATAAACTCATTATCCCAAAAACACCAATGCGATTACCTATAAAGGCCGGCGTATCTTTTGCAAGAACCGTGGTCTTACCAAGAAATTTTTCGCCATACATCATCAAAAAGTCTGTAACTTCTTGAGAACAAGATGGCCCGGGAACGACTTCGAAGAGCCGTAGATACCTCGGTGGATTAAAAAAATGAGTAACAGCAAAATGTTTCTGAAAGTCTTCGCTTCTTCCTTCATTCATGAATTTGATAGGAATCCCAGAGGTGTTTGAGGTAATCAGACTCCCTTGTTTTCGAAATTTTTCAATTTTCTCAAAAACCAACTTTTTGATATCAAGTCTTTCAACTACAACCTCAATGACCCAATCAGCATCTTGAATGCCAGAAATGTCATCCTCCAGATTCCCGGTAGATATTCTTGAGGCAAAAGCCTGATCATAAATAGGTGAAGGTTTAGATTTCAAGGCAGCTTTTAGGCTGTCATTCACTAGTCGATTCCGGACTTGAGGGCTTTCTAGAGTCAGATTTGCTTTTGCTTCTGCTTTACTAAGTTCGCGAGGAATAATATCTAAGAGCAGTACTTCGACTCCGATATTTGCAAAATGACAGGCAATACCAGAACCCATGATTCCGGAGCCTATCACCGCTACTTTCTTAATATGTCTTTTTTTCATTAGATTTAATTAAAGCTTAGTTCTTAATCGTTAAATATTGATTTTTGATAAATGAGTTCTTTGATCAAATCTGTCACCTCAAAAAAGTGTTCAATTTTTTGTTGATCAATATTGTCCTTTACTTTTTGATTGAATTTGTAGACAGACGATTTTGAGATTTCTCGTTTTTCATTACCTAGTTCGGTAAGTTTTATAAAAACGCCTCTTCCGTCTTCTGGGTTTTTCTCCCTAAAGATCAAACCTCTTTCTTCCATGCTATTTAGGGTTCTGGATAAACTAGTGGCTTCCATTCCCATAGACGGTCCAAGTGCCGTTGAAGCTGTGCCATTTTCTGCATCAATATATAATAGTGCCATTGCCATTGCCATCGTACTATCATGTTTTGCAGCCTGTTCATTATAGGTTTTTGCAAGCGCCTGCCATGTGGCTCTTAAAGCGTGATCTATAGTTTTTTCTTTTTGCATATGCCAAATATAACAAAAAATACTATGCATGCATAGTATATTAAAAAAAATTTACTTTTTAAAAATAAATATTGTAAATTGATACCATAACTACAGCATAACCATTCAAATCACATTTTTATGAAAATACGCGAATTAATAGGGAAAATTACACTTCAAGAGAATATCAGCCCCATTGAACGAAACAAGGTTAGTGGTACATTTGTAATTCACATTCCGAATCCATTGGCTTCCTATTATAGTCGTTTTACTGAAGTAAATCGACCAAATTCAATCGTTTTGATAACTAAAAACCCTGTATCATTTGAAAGAATACTAAGGGCGACAAAATCTATTAATCACAAACACAAACTAACATTAGATGGAGCAAAATGTGAAGTGTCGATAGGTAGAAATAAGTATAGTGGTATTCGTGTCATGGGAATTGATCGCTATACAAATATTGATAAAGTGCAAACTGCTTATCAAGAAGAAGGATTTGAATTCCATAAGAATGCCAGATTGAGTAAAGGTACTGATGCCATTATCAGAGTGAATAAATTTTTTAGCATTATTGATATAGAAGAGGGCATATACCAATCACCTAATAACAAGGATAGGTATTATTTTGAGGTGCCTAGGTATATGAAATGGGAGGAATTTAGAGAGATTACTTTTGATGTTAAAAATAATATTTCTGTTACAAATTATGATATAGCCAGGGGTATTATCTATGAGAAAGACGGAATAACAGATGTTCTTAGGGTTCTAAAACCCAATTTATCACTAGATATGGTTCGAAATATTCGTGAAAAATACATTGATAGACTTAGCTAGATAATTTAATACCTTTTTCGACGTTCATTTTACTATATTTGAATTCTTAAATTTCTTCTATGGATCAAATTTTAGTGGCCGAAAACATCGTAAAGAATTTCGGATCCTTTAAAGCTTTGAATAAGGTTTCCTTACAGGTTCCTAAAGGAAGTATTTTCGGTTTATTAGGTCCAAACGGAGCAGGAAAAACCACATTTATCAGGATTATCAATCAAATCACTATGCCAGATGAAGGTATGGTATGGTTTGATGGGAAACCCTTGGCTCCAGATGATGTTCATTATATTGGATATTTACCTGAGGAGAGAGGCTTATATAAGCGCATGAAAATTGGAGAACAAGCCCTTTATTTAGCCCAACTTAAGGGAATGTCAAAACAAGAGGCCAAGAAGAAATTAAAATTTTGGTTTGAAAAATTTGAAATCGGACCCTGGTGGAATAAGAAAGTTGAAGAACTTTCTAAAGGAATGGCGCAAAAATTACAATTCATTATTACGGTTCTTCACGAACCAAAATTATTAATTTTTGATGAACCATTTACTGGTTTTGATCCGATCAATGCTAATTTAATCAAGGATGAAATTCTCAATTTAAGAAATCAAGGAGCGACGATTATTTTTTCAACACACAGAATGGAGTCTGTAGAGGAATTGTGTGAATATATTGCCCTAATACACCAATCTAATAAGGTTCTTGATGGTAAATTGTTGGATATTAAAAAACAATACAAAACCAATACTTTTGAAGTCGGCTTATCTGTAATTGATAAACCTGCCTTGCAAATTGACCTAAAAGAGAAGTTTGAAGTGAGCCCTGCTAGTTTTAAGACACTTGATGATGACCTAAAATTGAACATTAGGTTAAAAAATGGCAACGCTTCATCTGATCTCATTAGATATTTGAATAGCAAGGCGTCTATTACACATTATAAGGAAGTAATACCAAGTGTCAATGATATTTTTATTCAAACCGTTCATCAGAATTCATAGCTAAAAATCGCAAAACAGTTGCATGAAAAAGTTAAGACTAATCATTGAGAGAGAGTTTCTAGCCAAAGTTAGGAATAGAACCTTTATTGTAATGACTTTTTTAAGTCCTATTCTCATGATAGGCATGATTGCTCTTGTTACCTTGTTAACTAAAAATAGTTTTGAGAAAAAAGGGGCCATCGCCTATGTAGATGACTCTGGTGTTTTTTCTGGAGATGATTTTAATAAAGATAAATCCATAATTTTTGAAAACTTAACAGAGATTGGTCTTGACAAGGCAAAGATTCTTGTTCGAGAATCTTCACAAGAAGGGCTATTGTATATCCCTGCGGGAGAAGAAATGGATGACATTGCAAGGAATATTCAATTTTTTTCTGAGGATTCTCCAAGTATGATTACTATTTCAACTTTAGAATCCATTTTAGATAAAAAGTTGGAGAATGAAAAAATGAAGCAATTGGGTATTGACCTGATAAAACTTGAGAATTCAAGGGTTGATATAGATATCAAAATGTCAAATTTTAGTGGTATAAAATCTTCTAAATTGATCAATGGAATAAAGATAGGAATAGGCATGGGGGCAGGATACCTGATCATGATGTTTATCATTATCTACGGGGCAATGGTAATGAGAAGTGTTATAGAGGAGAAGACCAGTCGCATTATTGAGGTAATTATATCTTCAGTGAAACCATTTCAATTAATGTTGGGAAAAATTTTAGGAACTGCTGCTGCTGGATTGACTCAGTTTATTATATGGGGTTGCATCTTGGTGCTCATATTTGTTGGCAGCTCTTATTTTTTTGGTGTTGATTTACATCAAAATGGGGTTGGAGCTCAACAGTTAGGTGTGGAACATATGGATAGATTGGCCCAAAATGACACACAACTTATTTATGATGAATTAATGAGTCTGCCACTTGTTAGTACATTCATATATTTTATATTATATTTTCTTATGGGTTATTTATTATATAGCTCATTATATGCCGCGATAGGGGCTGCAGTGGATAATGAAACAGATACACAACAGTTTATGCTGCCGATAATGTTGCCCTTGATGTTGGGTGTTTATATTGGTTTTGCCACAGTGATCAATGATCCGCATGGGACAGTGGCGACAGTGTTTTCATTGATTCCTTTTACGTCTCCAATTGTAATGTTGATGAGAATTCCGTTTGGTGTTCCGTGGTGGCAAATTTTAATTTCTCTTAGCTTGCTTGTGTTAAGTTTTTTAGGTATCGTATGGATTGCGGCTAAAGTTTACCGAGTTGGTATTTTGATGTATGGAAAAAAAATAAATTATAAAGAACTTATAAAATGGATTCGTTATTAACCACCATTTAATTAATAGTTGAAGATGTCAAGAATATTAATAGTTGAGGATGAGGATGCGATCAGAAGGGTTTTGATCAAAATCATTAAGAACGAGAATAGCACCTATGTAGTTGAAGAAGCAGCTGACGGTCAAGAAGGCTTTGAAAAAATTGAGGCAGCAGATTATGATTTGGTTCTTTGCGACATTAAAATGCCCAAAATGGATGGAGTGGAAGTACTTGAAAAAGTTCAAGCTATTAAACCTGAAATTCCCTTTATTATGATTTCTGGTCATGGAGATTTAGAAACAGCTGTTGAGACGATGCGTCTTGGTGCCTTTGACTATATTTCTAAACCGCCGGATCTGAATCGCTTATTAAATGCCATTCGTAACGCCTTGGATAGAAAAAAACTTGTTGTTGAAAATAAGCGGCTGAAGAAAAAGGTAGATAAGAGTTATGAAATGATTGGTGAAAGTGAAGAAACAACAAGAATCAAAAATATTATTGATAAAGTTGCCCCAACTGAAGCCCGCGTCTTAATCACTGGAGAGAATGGCACAGGTAAGGAGTTGGTAGCCCATTGGTTACATCAAAAAAGTGATCGTTCAAAGAATTCTATGATAGAGGTGAATTGTGCAGCAATTCCCTCTGAATTAATTGAAAGCGAGCTGTTTGGTCATGTAAAAGGATCTTTCACCGGTGCAAATAAAGACAGAGCGGGAAAGTTCGAAGCTGCTAATGGTGGAACTATTTTTTTAGATGAAATAGGTGATATGAGTCTTTCAGCTCAGGCAAAGGTCTTGAGGGCTTTACAGGAAAATAAAGTAAGTAGGGTTGGGAGTGATAGAGATATCAAAGTGGATGTAAGAGTCATTGCCGCTACAAATAAAAACTTAAAAAGAGAAATTGCCAAAGGAAGGTTTAGAGAGGATCTTTACCATCGATTGGCTGTAATATTGATTAATGTACCATCATTAAATGAAAGAATAGATGATATCCCTATCTTAGTGAATCATTTTTCTGAAATAATTGCAGCGCAACAAGGGAATTCGATAAGGTCTTTTTCAGCAGGAGCTTTAGATTTATTAAAAACGTTTAAATGGACCGGAAATATTCGCGAATTACGAAATATCGTTGAGCGTTTGACTATCCTCGGAGAAGAAGTGATTACTGAAAAGGACGTACGATTATTTGCGAATAAATAAGTAGATCTTTCAATTAGCTCCCAATTATTATTTGTTTCCTTGTTTACCTTTTTTATATTGAGATAATAGCCTTTTGTTGAAATTCATTTCGGCGTGATAAAGGGTGAGTAATTTCTTTGGGCTAAGCGTTTTTGATAGTGCCTTATACATATCTTCTCTAGTTTTAGATACCTCTTTCTCTGACGCGAGTAACACATTTAACGTTTTTGAAGCCTCTTCATCAGAAAGTGCCTCAGGCCCACCCATCTCTTTGATTCGGGATCTCTCTTTTCTCATCTTTTCAACTCTTAAGCTGAATATTTTTTTGCCATATTCATTATATATAGGCCAGAATTCCTCAGCTTCCTTTGAACTGAGATCTAACTCTTCCGTGATATAGGCTATTTTGTATGCCTTAATTCGTTCTTTTCCTCTTTCTTGTGCGATAATCCCAACTGAAAGCATTAGGGCCATTATGGCTATGATTAATGTCTTGTTCATTGTATTAGTTTTCTATTATTAAACTCTCAATATCTATAAAATCCAGATAATCATTTACTGCCTCATCAGAGTAAAAAGGATGTTCCAATTCTATATCGCTAAACGCTTCAGCAATTTCATAAGTATCAAAGGAAATTAGATCCTCATCCACCCAACTCGCCACTTCTTCACTTTGCAAAACGATTTGATCTAGATTATGCTGCCCTTTGTTCATAAACTGAATTCCAAAAAACAATAATATGGATGCTGCAATCGATAGGGAAATAAAACTTAGTCTGCGTACTTTTGAAACACGCTTCTTTGTGTCAAGGGATTTAATTACCCTTGTTTCAACTTCTTTAAAATAATCAATTGGAACTTTAAATCCAGTGTCTTTTCTCTGAGCCTTTAATTCATTAGGTCTAATAATAACTAGCTTTTTTAATGACTTCTTTTCTGCCACTTTTTTAGCCAATCTATCCTCCAATTTATCAAAATAATCTTCAGGGGTCTTAAAGCCTGAACCAGATAAATTTAATTTATTTAATATGTCTTTATGATCTTTATCCATTTTTATTATTGATTGGTGACATATGCCTCAATTTTTTTCCTTGCGTGATGATAAGATGCTTTTAATGCACCAACGGAAGTTTCAAGAATTTCAGACATATCGTCATATTTCAATTCATCAAAGTATCTCATATTAAAAACCAATTGTTGCTTTTGAGGTAATTTTGCAATAGCTTTTTGCAATTTTAATTGAATCTCATCTCCGTCAAAATACACATCTGCTTCTAAATTTTCAGCTCTTTGTTCACCTAAGCTTTGAATGTCTGCACCTACTTGTTTCGATTTTTTATTCAAATAACTAAGGGCTTCATTAGTTGCTATGCGATACATCCATGAAAAGAGTTTGCTTTCACCTTTAAAACCTTCAATATGTTTAAATACTTTTATGAAAGTGTTTTGCAATACATCATCGGCGTCTTCATGATTTAAAACAATCTTTCTAATATGCCAATAAAGACGTTCTTTATGAGTTGAAATAAGCGTGCGAAAGGATGCTTCCCTTGTTGAGGGATCCTTGAGTTTTACAATAAGAACTTCTTCGTCTAGCACTTATGTTTATATATTAAGACTAGTGATTTTCAGAAAGGTTTAAAGTTCAATAAAAAAAATGAATATAATCTTGAAAAGATCTAAAATCTCATAGCGATTTTTAGATTAAGAACCCTTCCTGTCAAATAGTTAGGAATGGCGACGTAGCGATTAGATGAGACGTCTTTTACCCAAGTATTTGAAATTGTATTTTGATTGTCAAACATATTAAACAACTCCAAACCCGCAGATAATTGCTTGAATTTTTTTTGCCATTGGGCTTTTGGGGGGTTATTGATGTCAACAAAAACATAGGATATTCCAATATCTGATCTAAAATAGGCTTTTAATCGATTCTGGTATTGGTATGGATCAGCGTAAGAAGGGGAGCCCCCTGGAACACCTGTATTATAAACTAAATTTAAATACATTCTTAAACTAGGAACAGAAGGAACATAATCCTGAAAAAGAAGGGCAAATTTAAGTCGTTGGTCTGTAGGTCTTGAAATATAGCCTCGGTCTTCAATATTTTCTTCAGTTTGAAGGTACCCAATACTAAACCAAGATTCGGTTCCAGGAACAAATTCTCCGTGCAGCCTAAGATCCACTCCAGCTGCATAGGCAATGGCATTGTTTTTTGCTCTATAACGGATTTTTACATTATCAATGGTGAATGGGTTGACATCTGTTAAATTCTTGTAATATATTTCGCTTATAAGCTTGAAAGGTCTGCCCCACATGGCAAAACTATAGTCGTGCCCTAAAACAATTTGAACTGACTTTTGCGCCTTTACTTCGGGATGAACTGTTCCAACTGAATCCCTTAGTTCTCTGTAAAATGGAGGCTGGTAATACAAGCCACCGGAAACTCTAAACAGCATATCATGGTTCCAATTAGGTTTGATCGAAAACTGGCCACGAGGGCTTATTACGGTGTGATTATCTGACACCAACCCATCTCCGCTTACTTCCCAATGCTGCGCTCGTAATCCTAGATTATACCATACTGTATGGTCTTTTATGTTCGACTTTTTACTCCATTGGGCAAACCCTGATATTCTTTGAATGGTAACATCATTCGTTGCATTCACATTTATATAGGGTTCAATAGGCCCAGTAAAAGGAGCGTAAGGCTCGTCATTTCTAGGCAGTAAATTTGGCGGTCTGAGTGAAAAACCTGAAGAATCAACTACTTGCCATTCGTTAATTCTGTCTTTTATATTTTCATGTTGATATTTTGCTCCAAACTCAAACAGGTTGGAATCTTTTCTCCAATCAGCTTTCAGCCTAATATTGCTGATCTGAGCTTTTAAATTATTTCTTGCATGGTCTAATTGTGAACCAATTGATTGAAGAAAATCAGTATCTTCGAAGTCATCCGGACCAAAATCAGCATTTGCATCACCCAGACCATAGGAAGACAGGATATCGTAATATTCTTGCTCCTTAGTGTTATAAGATGAGGCTGTTAATGAAATCGATACCGCATCTGAGAATTGATAATTTCCTTTAAGAGCAGCAAATAAAGTTTCGTAGCGATCTTCCTCTTTGCCCTGATAATTCACGACAAGAGATAAGGGGTTTGTTAAGGTTCCAAAATTAGTTTGTCTTGAAATAGGAGTGAAGTCATAATTATTCAATGAATAACTTCCCAAAAAATCAAGTGAGAATTTTTCAGTAAAATCGTAAGAGAGGTAGGCCTGAATATCTGTAAAATTTGGATTAAAATTAGCATTTAAGTCATTGCTATTTAGAAACAGGCTATTATTTCTATACCTCGCTCCAACAAGTGCCTTGAATTTTTCATTCTTTGACAGGCCTTCAACTGAAAGAGATGCCCCAAGAAAACTGGCCTCGAAACTTACACCAAAACGAGACGGTTTACGGTAAGTTATATCAAGGACGGAAGAAAGTTTGTCTCCATACTTGGCCTGAAAGCCACCGGCTGAAAAATCTACATTCTGTGTCAATTCAGGATTTACAAAACTCAATCCTTCTTGCTGGCCTGATCTTACTAAAAACGGTCTGTATATTTCAATTCCATTGACATAAACCAAATTTTCTTCAAAACTTCCGCCTCGAACATTATATTTTGTACTGAGTTCGTTATTGAAATTGACACCTGGCAATGTTTTCAGGACGCTCTCAATCCCTTGATTAGCACTGGGTATTATTCTCGCAGTTTGGCTGTCAATAGTAACAATACCTTCAGTACTCGCTCTGGGGTCAATGATGATTACTTCATCTATAGATTCGGTTTTGTAAAACAGGCGTGGTGAAAAATAAAGTGTTTTACCTCGATTGACTCTGAAAGTTTTGGAGAAACTATTATAGGAAATATGACCATACCTTATGGTTATATTTTTGCCTGCCGGAATAATGATTTCATAGGCTCCACTTTCATCTGTAACTGTTCCAAGGCTACCGATACTTACTGTGGCATTCTCTATGGGATTATTTATACTGTCTAAAACCTTCCCTTTGATGGTGGCTTTTTGTCCTGATAGCAATTGCGTCGAAAGGCTAAAAATAAAGATGATTAGAAACTTTGCTTTCAAGGGATTATCAAGGTTTAATTCTTCTTGTTAAATGTGGTTGTAAATGTAGTGGAATTATTAACATTATCTGTTACAACTACTCTTAAATTGTGCAGTGTTCCTTCCAGTTTCTTGTCGCTAAAATCATAGCTAAGAGTCCCATTTTTAGGATTGAAGGCCATGCGAATCCATTCCCCGTCAAGTTCAGCTCTATATGTTTTTATTCCTGAACCTTTATCGTGAATCTTAACCTTTAAGGTTGAAAACTTGGTTAACCATTGTTCATTTTTAAAGCCTACAGTTCTAATTGTAGGACTCACGTTATCAGATAATAATGTATAATCACCTAAATTTTTACTTACGGTATATAAATTGTTATCTTTCCTTTTGGTACTGACATAATATAACTTACCATATTTGTTTTTTTTAGCAATATGCAAGGTCTTTAATTCTTCTTCAGGATAGTTAGATATGTCAAATGATAGCCTGAAACTTTTGTGAACCGGAACACTGCTATTGTGAAGCTTGACGATACCGTCTTTATTCGCATAATCAAAATAGAAATCTTCGTAAAAAATATTTTTAGGAAAAGTCACAGTGACTAATGAATCACTTATTCGGTTAGGTTGATTGGCCTTGAAGAAATAGGGTGTTTTTACAACGACTTTAGGAATAATAATTGAATCTTTTTTTCCTTTGACAGGGATGATAAGCTTTGTCTTATTCCCTTCAAAGTCTTTGGCAATGATCGAAATGGTATACTCTAAACTATCCTTAATATTGATAAAACCATCATTTTCTAGTTTTTTATACAGACTCAAATTATTTGATTCATGCTCCACAAAACATTTCTGTACTCTTTGTTTTAACTTAATAAGTCTTTGATAATCTATAAATGAATTTATAAATCTTGATTCATCGAAGGAGAACTTATTAACTGTAAATTGAAAAACTTTTTCTCCATTAACAGACATTTCAAGTGAATATAGTCCATTTCTGTTTAGAGCCCCATCAAGTCTGTCGTAAGCATTTATTCCGAAACCAATTTCCCCATGCGCATAAATGGTATTGGCTAGCAGATCTCCGTCATATTGTCGGCTAAACACTACCTGAACATTTTTTGATGATTGATTCACCTGGGAACTATCATTTCGAGAATAGGCAAATGCATTCTGAATTGTTGGATTTTTGTGATCAGGCACTGTAATGCCAAAAAGCATCGGATTTAAAATATTTGATTTAACATCCCTAATTTCATAATGAAGATGTGGTCCGCCTGAGCTGCCTGAATTGCCACTAAGCGCTATTAATTGCCCTTGTTTTACTATAAGTTGGTCAGGTTTAGGATAAAGTCTTATGGAATAACTTTCATTTTTGTATTGCATTTTACGCACATAGGCGTCTATTTCAGGTGAAAACTTTTGCAAATGACCGTAAACAGTAGTATATCCATTGGGATGAGTGACATAAAGCGCATTTCCATAGCCCCATAATGAGACATTTATTCTCGAAACATAACCATCAGCTGAAGAAAGAACTTTGTGTCCTACAACCTTTTGCGTTTTAATATCAAGACCAGCATGAAAATGATTGGTTCTCAATTCACCAAAAGTACCTGACAACACAAGTGGTATTTCTAGTGGGTTTGTAAAATAACCTTCAGGGAATTCATTTTGTGAAAAAATAAAATTTACAAACCCTAAAAATAAAATGGTGAATATTTTCTTGCGCATAATTGCGCTAAAATAATAATAAGAGGCGATAAAAAAAATGAATATTTTAATTGATTATGATTCAATAATTTGTCCAACTTTTTATGGATTTATGGTAAAATAGTTGTTTTATAGAATCAACTATGCTAAATTTGTTGCAATTGTTTGATTCTTTGAGTTGATGAATAAATTATTTGAAATAGTGAACCATCTGGAAGCAAAGCTTTCCAAAATATTAGGTCAGTATACTATCCTGCAGCAGGAAAATTTAAAATTGTTGCAACAAAAGAATAATTTTCAACAACAGTTGAGTAAGAAACAAGATGTGATAGATACATTAGAAAAAAAATATGAATCGTTACGAGTTGCAAACACCATCGTAGGCAGCAAAGAAGACAAACATGCAACAAAGCTTAAAATAAATACTTTGATTCGAGAAATTGATAAATGTATTGTTCAATTAAGTGACTAGAAGATACAATGAGTAATAACCTGAAAATAAAAGTTACCATAGCAGATAGGGTTTATCCGCTTACCATTAGAGATGAGCGAGAGGAAGAAGGTATTCGCAAAGCGGTCAAGCAAATCAATGAAATGGTAAAACAATTTGAACAGAATTATGAAGTAAGAGATAAACAAGACGTTTTAGCCATGTGTGCCTTGCAAGTTGCATCGCAGAAGGAGGTTAAGAGCGTTAATGAAAATCAAGATTCGAGACAAATCGAAAGCAAGTTATTAGAGTTGAATCAATTATTAGATTCACATCTTGCATAAGTTCTTTAAAAGAAAGCAATTTACTGCCTACATTAGTTATTTGTTTATTAAACTCAACACTATCAATTTAAAAAGGATGAGTTTTTAAAGTGAAAGCGTGCCTAAGTAAGTGATTTTATCACTTTAGAATTGGATACTTGACCTTTAAGTTAGTCCTAAACTTGTTAAAATGGAGTTTTAAAAACCGTAACCGATGTAGGCTTTTTTTATATATACATTATGATAGCAACAACAATTAGTATAGCAATAGTGGCCTTGATTTTGGGCTATTTTATTGCCAAAGTTTTAGAGAAAAAAAAGGCTTCCTCAACAATTAGAAATGTTAGAGAACAGTCTGCAACTATATTAAAAGAGGCAAAAATAGATGCTGATGGAATTAAGAAAGATAAAATTTTACAAGCAAAAGAAAGATTTATTGAATTAAAATCGGAGCATGAAAAAGTTATCTTTTCGAGAGATAAGAAAATAAATGAATCCGAGAAAAGAATTAGAGATAAAGAGTCTAAGGTTTCTCAAGAATTAGACAAGAATAAGAAAATCAACCTTGCCGTAGAAGATAAAAATAAACAACTACATAACAGACTTGAACAAATTGAAAAAAAGAAATCTGAAATTGATAAGCTACACAAGAGACAAGTTGAACAATTAGAAACCCTTTCGGGTATGTCTGCTACTGAAGCAAAAAAAGAATTGGTTGAGACTTTGAAAGAAGAAGCCAAGAGTGATGCCATGGCTTTTATGCAAAGTACTTTGGAGGAAGCCAAGATGGGAGCACAGCAAGAAGCAAAGAAGATCGTGTTAAATACGATACAGCGCATAGGGGTTGAACAAACCATTGACAATTGTGTTTCTGTATTCAACCTTGAAAATGATGATGTAAAAGGTAGGATTATTGGTAGAGAAGGCCGAAATATCAGGGCTATCGAATCTACTACAGGTGTTGAGATAATTGTAGATGATACTCCAGAAGCAATTATTTTATCATGTTTTGATCCAGTCAGAAGAGAAATAGCCAGACTTTCATTGCATAAGTTAGTTACTGACGGAAGAATTCACCCGGCTAGAATTGAAGAAGTTGTAGCTAAAACCACCAAAGAAATCAACGAAGAAATTATAGAGGTAGGTAAACGTACCGTAATTGATTTGGGTATTCATGGATTACACCCTGAATTAATTAAAACCGTGGGGAGGATGAAATATAGATCTTCTTATGGTCAAAATTTACTACAACACTCTAGGGAAGTTGCAAATTTATGTGCCGTAATGGCCTCTGAATTAGGCTTGAATCCTAAAATTGCGAAAAGAGCCGGATTGCTTCATGATATTGGTAAAGTGCCAGACACTGATACAGAGCTACCTCATGCTATTTTAGGTATGCAATGGGCAGAGAAGTATAATGAGAAAACTGACGTGTGTAACGCCATTGGAGCGCATCATGACGAAGTTGAAATGAAATCATTATATGCTCC
>RCNB010000721.1_pt1 | contig 21825 bp, 18 predicted proteins | sample 2041321 | NCBI WGS metagenome assembly RCNB01 (sample SAMN09708232, study PRJNA481090) | Marine sediment metagenome, whole genome shotgun sequencing project. | reverse complement strand
TCGTCGGCTTTTTGTGTGATCATTTCTTTGATTTCGGGCGTGAGTTTGTCCTTTTCCAGAAGGTCATAAAGATGCATAGCGTAAAGAACAGAGCTGCGATTCTTGCTTTCGATGGTGTCGAAAACCAGTTTTGTGTAATCCACATCCAGCTTATCCGCTACAGTCTTGTCCGCCCTCCCCCATCTGATTTTAACGTTTTGTCTGATAGCGTTAACATATTCCTGGAAGATTTTAAGGCTGAGGATCATCCAAATCACAAGAAATCCAATAATAACCCAGATAAGGTCCTTCGCTAACTCTATATCAAATACGGGGGTAAAACCTTCCACTTCTTTATTTAAAAAAAGCGCGTATATCAAAAGAAGAAGAGCCGCGAAAACTTTCGCGCCTCGGTTGATGAACATGTCAATGAAAGGCTTGACCTTTCGTTTCAATTCCGAGGAAACCGGGATGTAGAGAAGTTCGCGGACAGATTGGTGGAGAGAGAAGGCCAAACCTTCATCGGTACCTTTAAGGACAATGACGGAAAGCAAAGTAAGAGGAACAAAAATTATGCTAACCGAGCATAGCAGTAGAACCAATGGAGTCAACAGGATAATTAAACGCATGCGAAAGATCTTAAGAAAGCGGCTCGTTAAAAACAGATTAAGGAATAAAGCGAAAGCCATCAGACCCGCATAAAAAAGAGCAAAAAAAGCTTGCATAGCTTCTTTTCTTCCCGCCACAGATACTATGCTTCTGTAATGATCCTCCACTACGGAGCTGAATTGGAAATCGATAAATGTGGCGACAAATACTTTGATGACTACTATCGAGGCGATAAGGACAAGATATTTATTCTTAAGGACGGCATTAAAACTGTCTTTAAAACCTAGCTTTTGCGGCTCAGACGCTTCTTTTTTTGGTGCTGAGTCTTCGGTATATACCATTTTTTTCTGCCGGACGACGAATATGGCTCTCACGACAAAAATGCAGGTAAACATTAAACCACTGGCTAGGGGAAGCAACAAATTGGACATATTCACGCTAGTTAAAAATCCCGCGAGTAATCCACCCAGAACACCGCCCAGAAGTCCCCCACTCACGCAGAAGCCTATCAATCTTTTGGCTTCTCTGGGATTAAACACCTCGCTGACAATCATCCATGCATGAGTCATCAAAATGATAACAAAAACACTCGCCCACACCCAATAAAAGTAAGGCAGAAATATGCTCGTCCTGGCAAACTCCATCTGAAACAGAACTTGGAAAAGTAATCCGGAAATAACAAAAAAGGAAAGACTAGAAATGATCAAAACTTGGCTGGACAGCTTTACATTGATTTTCGATTGAAATAGCACGACCAATCCGGTCATAATGGCTGCGCACAGATAAGCTAAAGGAAGACCTCCCGCTCCCATTTTCTGCAGCAGGTCGGCATACCTAATCGCTGTAAATATGGTATGGGGGCTTGTTATCAAGAAAAAACAAGTGAACAGTAAAACCGCGAGCGTTTCTTCACCTGGTTTGATATCGACGATGCGGGATAAAAGCCTGTATAATCGATTTTTCCCCATCTTTTTCTTGCTATGATTTTTGAGTTAACTTACCACACTATAAACAAGACAGTCAATTAACCTGAACTATTCATCGGCATTTTTTACCCTTAAGGGAAACGCCGCGAACAAATATTGCGAGATATTCATGACTGTGTTAGTATTCTCCCTCAAATGAACCTAAACAGGAGAAAGAAATGAAACGTTTTGTCGTTTTTGTGCTTTTGCCAATATTGTTGCTCTTGGGCTGCTCCAAGGAGCAAAAAGATGCTAGGTTAGAAGAAGGAACCCCAGGTTATCAGTTGGCCAAAGATCTTACTCCCATACTCCCCTTGCTTGACCCAGAAGTGAATGCTGTGTTGATCAGAACAAACACTTTCACAATGACAACCGGCGATATCATCCAGACCTTATATTCCAACATGGGAAAACGCACCGAGCAACTAAAAACATTCGATGCAGAGCGTCTGAAGACGATTATCGATGAAAATGCCGTAAAAATCGCGGAGAGAAAACTGTTACTCGAGGCCGCTTCAAAAGCCAAGAGTTCGGTCACTCCAGAGGAGATCGATGAAATATTGAATATTCAATACGGCCGCTCCGGAGGAGAGGAAAAATTTCTACAAATGCTCGATGAGAACGGGATCGATCTTGAATTCGTGAAAAAGAGCATAGAGAAGGACGTACAGATCCAGAATTATTTGGATGGGTATTTTGCGAGCAATATCCTGGTCTCCGAAGAAGAAGTACAAAAAGTCTACAACGATGATAAAACCGCTTCTGTACGCCACATCCTTTTGTCCACACAAAAGATGGCGGATGCAGAAAAGCAGGAAATCCGCAAAAAAATGGAAGGGATTCTTTCTCGAGCCAAGGGTGGAGAGGATTTTGCCGAGCTTGCAAAGACCTATTCGGAAGACCCTGGCTCCAAGGAGAACAGCGGTTTGTACGAAAATTTTGGGCGTGGGCAGATGGTGCCGCCTTTCGAGGACGCAGCATTTTCCGTCCCCATCGGCGAGATCAGCGATATCGTCGAAACAACATTCGGTTACCACATCATCAAAGTGATAGAAAGAAAAAAAGAAATCCGGCCACTTGATGAAGTCCGGGCTGAAATAGAAACGCAAATCAGGCAGAGGCAGCAAAACGATGTCTACCTAGAACTCTTAGGTCAATTGAAGGAAAAAGCTTCTTTTCAGATTATTGAATATTAATTTCGCCACAGTTTTCTCACGGGAACTTTTCCATAAATAATTTCGTATATGTGTATGAATCAAGAATTTCAGGGAGAAATACGTGTTAAAAAACTATATCAAAATAGCCTTAAGGAATCTCCGGCGCAATAAACTCTATTCCATCCTCAACATAACCGGACTGGCCATCGGCATAACATGCTGCATTCTGATCCTGCTGTATGTTCAGGACGAACTCAGCTTTGACAGGTTTCACGAAAAGGCGGACAGAATTTATCGAGTTTCCTCCCATTTTGTCCTAGGGGACCGGATTATGAATTTTGCATCGACAGCCCATGTCCAAGGACCGATGTTCTTAGAAGAGTACCCTGAAGTCGAAAACTATGTGCGATTCAACAGCTACGGATCCCGCCGAATGGTCCGTTACGAAGACATAACCTACGCCGAGGAAAAATTCATATGGGTAGATAACTCTGTTTTTGACATATTCTCATTCAACCTTATAAAAGGCAATCCCAAAGAGGCCCTTACCAAACCCAATATGGTCGTTATCACAGAAGATATAGCCGAAAAGTATTTCGGCGATCAGGATCCGATCGGGAAAAACCTCAGGATACACAATGATGAGTTGTACATGGTTACAGGTGTGGTGGAGAATATCCCACAGAACTCGCACATCCGGCCCGATTTTTTGGCCTCTTTCATTACACTCGACCTTCAACCCACCGGCAATGCCACCGCTGATCTTGTCAATAATGTCGATTATTACACATACATCCTTCTTAAGGATGGAACCGATTACAAAGAACTGGAACAAAAGTTTGTCGGATTTGCCGAAAAATATCTCGGGCCCCTGATCTCTAGTATCGGGGGTTCGGCAAAATATGAGCTTCAATCCCTCACAAGTATTTACCTTCACTCAAACTTAGAAAACGAATTGGAGCGTACTGGGGAAATGTCATATGTATGGCTTTTTTCTGGAATAGGACTTTTTATCCTGATCCTTGCCTGTTTGAATTTCATGAATCTCTCCACTGCCCGTTCGGCCAACAGAGCAAAAGAGGTGGGATTGCGAAAAGTTGTCGGAGCCCAAAGGCTCCAGCTCATCAAGCAGTTTATCGGCGAATCCATGATCCTGACATTCATCGCCATTCTCCTCTCGTTGTTTCTCGTCTTCTTCACCTTACCGATTTTCAACAGCATTTCTGGAAAGAACCTGGCTATGACTTATCTTTCCAACCCTGTGCTCCTGTTGGGACTTTTCGGATTTTTTATCATCGTCAGCCTGATCGGAGGAAGTTACCCGGCTTTTTTCCTTTCGGCCTTCCGGCCGGTCGAGGTTTTGCAGGGAAGACTCAGGAAGGGAGCAAAAAGTTCTGTCTTAAGAATCGCCCTAGTATCACTCCAATTCACGGTGTCCATCGTTCTCATAATCGGGACTCTTATCGTAAGTAAACAATTAAACTACGTTCGTAACATAAATTTGGGATATGATAAGGATCACGTCATCGCTCTGAGAATCCGGAACGAGGAAACCCAGAAAAAACATGAGGCTTTAAGAAACGGATTGCTGACAAATCCTAACATCCTGAGCGTTTCAGCCTCCTCCAGCCTCCCTCTGGGACAAAACAGCTTCAGCGCGCATCATATCGGAGGGCAACCAGCGAGCGAAATGATCATGCTCCACACCCAGCAGGTGGACGAACACTTCATCGATACCTACAACATGGAGATCGTCCAAGGCCGGAATTTTTCCAGAGACTTTTCCACGGATCCCCAAGAAGCCATCATTATCAATGAAGCGACAGCGAAAAAGCTTGGATGGCAGGACGATCCTTTGGGCAAAGAGATCGATGCTCTCATGTCTTTAACTGAGTTTAAACACTACAAGGTCATCGGTGTCGTGAAGGATTATCATTTTCAATCGCTCCATGAAGAGATTCAACCCCTCGTTTTGTACAATGCGAGCCCTTATGGCGGCGATTTCTATCGGATGTCTTTGCGCACCAGCCCGGAAAACATCCAGGAAACTATTAAATTTCTCGAGTCGAAGTGGAGTGAATTCGATTCCCAGTACCCTTTGGAATTTGTGTTTTTGGACGACCAGTATGATGCTCTTTACCGAGCTGAGGAACGGCTGGGACAGCTCTTCGGTTATTTCACAGCCCTCGCTATCCTTATCGGCTGTTTAGGCCTATTCGGCTTGAGCGCCTACAGCGCCGAACAACGGACAAAAGAGATCGGAATCCGGAAGGTCCTGGGAGCAACGACCTCGAATGTAACTATGCTTCTGGTCAGAGAATTCACGAAATGGGTGTTGTTGGCCGTTCTGATAGCCTGGCCGGTAGGGTACTACATCATGAACACATGGCTTCAGAACTTTGCCTACAGGGTTGGCCTGGGAGTGGATACTTTTTTGCTGGCCGCTTTGCTCGCTCTGGTTATCGCGATAATAACCGTTGCTTATCAAGCAGTGAAGGCTGCTGTTGCCAATCCTATTAATTCCCTAAAGTATGAGTGATTAAACTTAATCCTCATACAACGCGTCTAGCTGCACTCGGTAGTTTTCCGTTACCACTTTGCGTTTGACTTTCATGGATGCCGTCATTTCGCCGCTTTCGACGCTGAATTCCTTGGGAGCGATGATAACCTTTTTCAACGTCTCATAAGAGGCAAGAGATTTATTTTTCTCCTGGACTTCGTTATCGATGAGCTCCTTCACTTTCGGATGTCTGTTGAGTTCTTCCTGATCGCTGAATTGTATACCATGTTTTGTCGCCCACTCTTCGATCTGTTCCTGATCGAGGGCAACAACTCCTGTCAGATACTTCTTCCTATCGCCATGCGCAACAGCCTGGTCGATATAGCGTGATGTCCGCATGATTTTTTCGATTCTTTGAGGAGCGACATTTTTTCCGCCCGATGTCACGATGATGGCCTTTTTGCGGTCGGTTATGCGTAAAAATCCGTCTTCATCTATTTCGCCTATATCTCCTGTATATAGCCAGCCATCTTTATCGATGGTTTCGGCCGTCTCCTCGGGATCTTTGTAGTAACCGAGCATGACATTTTTTCCTCTGAATAGAACTTCACCATCTGGCGCGATTTTCTGTTCGATCTCCGGACCGAGGGTGCCCACCGTGCCGAACTTATTGTTGTCGAACCGGTTGAGGTTGGTGAAAGAAGTGTTTTCTGTCATACCGATGCCTTCCAGAACTAGGATACCGCAGGCATGAAAAAATTCAGCGATGGCCTTATTCAAAGGAGCGGCTCCCGAAATCGCAAACACAATATTGCCTCCCAAAAGAGCTTTAATTTTGGAGAAAACAAGTTTGTTGGCGAGCTTATGTTTTATAGCAAGCGAACCGGTTACCGGCTTGTTCTGCTGTTGCAGCTTGCTCACGACATATCCCACACCCAGCGCCCATCTGAACATCTTGTGCTTGATCCCACCTGCATCCATGGCCTTGGATGTGATCCCGACATAGGCTTTTTCATAAAGACGCGGAGAAGTGCCAAAAAAGTGCGGTTTGACCTCGTGCAAATTCTCGACGATCTTATCCTTGCCTTCGCCGATGTTTACCGTGACTGATGCCCGTATACAGACATACACGATGATCCTTGCAAACACATGCGAGAGAGGGAGCCACAGAAAATTTTCATGATGTGGTTCTATCGTGAGAGATTCGAGGGCTGACCAGGACGTGAAAACAAGGTTTTCGTGCGTCAACATCGCTCCTTTAGGGATACCTGTTGTCCCGGATGTGTAAACAAGCGAGGCCACGTCCCCGGGCCGGAGTTCAGAGGCTCGTGCATAGAACTCCTCATCGGCAATATTTGTGCCCTTGGCCATGAATTCCTGCCATGTCATCACACCATCGACACCGGACGGATCCCCATCGATCATAACGATGTGCTTCAGGTTCGGCAGATCGTCACGGATCTCGGCGATCTTATCCAGTTGTTTCTGGTTTTCGACAAAAAGAACGACGGCATCGCTGTGATTGATGATGTAAGCACAATCATCGGCCAAATTTGAGAAGTAGATCCCGACAAGGACAGCGCCGATGCTCACAGTGGCCATATCGACCTGAATCCATTCCAGCCGCGGAGAACACAGGATATTGACCTTGTCGTCTTTGGCTGTACCCAATGCCATCAGGCTTTTGGAAATATTCTTACAGGTCTCCTGATTCTCCTTCCAGGTTACCGGTTTCCATTCGCCGGCGGCTTTGTACCTGTAAGCGACCTTATCTGGATTTTTTTCGCAGACATTTTTGAATAACTCATAAATCGATTTTTCTAACATTTTGCTCCTCCGATTCTTTCCCCAACATAAAATTTTTTCTACTTAACATGTAGGAGATTATCAAAAGGGGAAATCGATGTCAATTCTTCCTTCTCCATCTTATTTCGTGAGAGTGAATTCTAATGAATAAGACATCCGGTATTTCCGCAGCGCCATTGAGGATCTAGCCTTCCCGATTCGTTCTTCGAGGGTAACAATATGGGGATATCCCAATATTGTCGGCGATGTTGTATTGAGCACGACTTTGCTAAAGGATCAGAGATGCGGGCAATCATGGGAACAGAAGCTAGAGCGGAAGAGATTGGGTGTTAAGACGCGCAGTTCAAAGCCGCCGAGAAGGACACTCCGGAGATGCCTGATGGCGATAAAACGCTTTGCAATTGTCAGGATTTCACTTTATGAATGTTAAAATCGGACAAAAATTCTGTTGACTGAATAGTCTGGAAAGGGTATTCGTATATCTAATGGAGTAGAAATATGAATGTTGTCGAAATCGAAAACGTCACCAAAACCTTTGGTTCTGTCACAGCCGTGGATGATCTGTCCCTCAATGTTCCGAAAGGGTGTATTTACGGTTTTATCGGACCCAACGGCTCCGGGAAAACTACCACCCTGCGGATGATCATGAACATCTTCTATCCAGACTCGGGAAAGATCCGAACGTTTGGCGAGGAGATGAAGGGGACCAGCACCGACCGTATCGGGTATCTCCCTGAAGAGCGGGGCATGTACAAAAAAATGAAAGTCCGCGATCTCCTTCAGTTCTACGGGGAGCTCAAAAGCAGCCGCAAAGTGAATAAGGAAGTGAACTACTGGCTCGACCGGTTGGAACTCAGCGAATGGGGCAACAAAAAGATCGAGACCCTGAGTAAAGGGATGGGACAAAAGGTCCAGTTCATCTCGACTATCGTAACCAAGCCAGAGTTGATCATTCTGGACGAACCCTTTACCGGTCTGGATCCGGTCAACGTCGAGGTCATCAAGGACGCCGTTCTCGATCTCCGGTCCAATGGATCCACGGTGATCTTCAGCACCCATGACATGAATGTTGCCGAAAAAATGTGCGACTTCATATTCATGATATTCAAGGGACAAAAAGTTCTGGACGGGACATTGGTATCGATCCAGGATAAGTACGGCAGCGATACACTCCGTATCCGGGCCGAAGGCGGAAGATCCAGCCTGGAAAACCTGGAGGGAGTGGATAAAATCGCAGACTTCGGAAAGCTCCAGGAACTGCGTATCCATCCAGGATCCGACCATCAAAAAATCCTTACTGAAATCATGTCCCGGACACAAGTCTACAGTTTCGAACTGGGTAAACCCACACTGTACGATATTTTCCTGAGAATTGCTGGGCCAGAAGCCAAGGAGAAAGCCGATGCGTAAAATTCTAAGATTCGTCAAGAGGGAGTATCTTGCCGCCGTTAAAACAAAGGGATTCATCATCATGCTGCTCCTGATGCCTGTGTTGATGGGAGGAAGCGGTATCGCCATGTATCTCCTCCGAGGTCAAGTGGATACATCAGATAAACGTGTGGCTATAGTAGACCGTTCAGAATTTGTGGCAGATATAGTTCTGAAGGCAGCCGAAGAGCGAAATGCCGCAGCCGTGTTTGACAAGGAAACCGGGAAAAAAGTCCAACCTGCTTATGTGTTCGAGGTTATCGAGCCGAATGAAACAGATCCTCGGGCCCAAAGATTAGCGCTTTCCGATCGCATACGCGAAGGGAATCTTCATGCTTTTTTGGAGGTAGGACCGAATGTCCTTCATCCCACAGGAGATCAGAGCACATTCCGGATTAAATACCACAGCAAAAATGCGGCCATCGACAACATCCGCAACTGGCTGAACAACACAATTAATCCCTACCTCCGTAAGATCCGACTCTCTGAAGCAGGTGTCGATGAGTCCAAAGCAGACGAGATAATGGCCTGGCTCCAGGTAGAGGCTATGGGATTGGCAACTGTGGATGAGGAGACCGGAGAGATCAAAGAAGCCAGAAAAACCGGCGAGGCAGAGGCGATCCTTGTTCCTGTTGTTCTTTTTTTCCTGATGTTCATGCTGGTGATGATGGGGGCCATGCCCCTTCTCCAGAGCACCATGGAGGAAAAAACACAGCGGATTGCCGAAGTTCTTCTGGGCAGCCTTCAACCTCATCAGTTTATGGCAGGCAAGGTTTTTGGAGGGCTATTGGTTTCGCTTACTGGCGCGTCGGTTTATGTAGCAGGCGGTGTTTTTCTCATGCGAAAATTAGGATTAACGGATTTTATTCCATTCCATATGATCCCCTGGTTTTTCACCTTTCTTATCCTCGAGATCGTCATGGTCGGTTCGATTTTAGCCGCGTTGGGATCGGTATGCAATGATCCCAAGGATGCACAGAATCTTACTTTCCCAGCCATGTTTCCAGTATTTTTCCCGATGTTCGTCTTCATGCCGGTACTTCAGGAGCCGACCAGCGCTTTTGCTACCTGGCTGTCCATGTTCCCTCTTTTCACACCGATGCTGATGCTTATCAGGAAGGCCTCACCTATGGGGATCCCGGCATGGCAGCCGTGGGTTGGACTCGTCGAGGTTGTGCTGTTTACCATTTTTATAGTGTGGATCGGCGGACGGATTTTCCGCGTCGGCATCCTGATGCAGGGCGGCGCACCCAAACTTTCCAATATGATCAAGTGGGCCTTCCGCGGATAAAAAAAGTGGGAAAAAGGGGACGGTTCTATTTTTATTAGTTAATCTGGGGGGCAAATCTTTAATTTTGAGGCTAAAAAAATAGAACCGTCCCCTTTTTTTACTTGACATGAGTATACATTTCTATTATATTAATTACGTATAATGTAATTATTGACTAATATCGTAAGATATTTAAATTAATGTCCAACATTAATTCCACAATGAATAATAATAAACGGCCGGCCAAAAGCAAAAAATATAAGATGATTATTGAAACCGCGCGCGATCTGTTCATGCATTATGGTATCAAGAGAGTCACAGTAGAAGAGATCTGCGAAACGGCCGGTGTCAGCAAGATGACCTTTTACAAACACTTCAAAAACAAACTTAGTTTGGCCCTTTTCATTCTCAATAAAGAATGCGAGGAGGGAAAAAATCGCTATAAAAAGATCATGGACCAAGATGTTCCCTATTCCGAGAAGGCCAAAGAAATCATCCAAATGAAATTGGAATCAAGCGAGGACATAAGCCAGAAAATGCTGAAAGATTTGATGTCTAGCACGATTCCCGAAGTGGCCGAATTGATGCATAGGATATCCCAGGAAAACCTCGAGCTTGTTTTTGACGATATGGTTTCGGCTCAAAAAAAGGGAGAGATCAGGCCCGATATCAATCCGCAATTTATTATATACATGCTGGGCCAGATGCAGGAGATGGCTGCCGATGAGTGGGTAATGAGCATGTACGAAACCGTCAGGGCTTTGACTTCGGAAATTACGAATTTTTTCTTTTACGGCATTCTATCGAGGGAAGAGGAGTGACCGCGTTGAGATTACGGTCTAATGCGGCCCGACTGATAATTCTGAGCTCGTTTTTATTGGTCTTGCCGACTGCGGCCTCTTCCTTTATGATCAGCCTTAATGGGTTGGTCACAGGATGGATCACAGAAAATACGAAAAGCATCACCGAACCGTTCTTCGGAATCCGTTTTATTCCCAAACTCACCCTGGAAAAATCCTTCTCACAAGATTTCTCACTGGATTTTGAGGCATCGCTGAACGCTTTTGGAACAGCCCACTTCCATTCTCTCAAGAATACGCAAACCGATGGAGAGGTCGATCTGTACCGGATGTGGGGACGGTTTTCCACTTCCCGATTCGAGGCCAGGATAGGGCTTCAGAAAATAAATTTCGGTTCGGCTTCACTCCTCCGGCCTTTAATGTGGTTCGACAGCATCGATCCCCGCGATCCCCTTCAGCTCACAGACGGTGTCTATGGGCTTCTGCTGAGATATTACTTTCTCAATAATGCCAACATTTGGATCTGGGGGCTCTATGGAAATGACAATCTCAGAGGATGGGATTTTTTTCCCACTAAGCTAAAATCCGCAGAATATGGGGGGCGACTTCAGCTGCCGATGGGAAACGGTGAATGGGCTTTCACCTACCACCACAGGACAATGGATCCGAATCAAGGCCCGTTCGCCCTCTCCAATCACGATGTTTCGTCTCTTCCGGAAGATCGCTATGCTCTGGACGGCAAATGGGATTTGGAAATCGGCCTATGGTTCGAGGGCACCTTAACCCATCAGCGTACAGATCTTCTTCCCTTCACCTGGCAGCGGGCGATCAATATCGGCATCGACTACACCTTCGGGTTAGGCAACGGCCTTTACGCCCAAACAGAGTTTTTTAATTATACGAGCAGCAACACGGCCTTAGGATCAGGAGAGGACATCTCCTTTTCCGCTCTGTCACTTGGGTACCCGCTGGGGCTCCTGGATAATTTGAGCTGCATCGTCTATTATGACTGGGATAATAAAGATCTCTACAGTTTCTTAAACTGGCGCAGAACATATGACCAGTGGACGATTAACATCATCGGATTCTGGAATCCGGAGCAGTTCCAGATCTACCAGAATCTGCCGAAGAACACACTGTATGCGGGCAAAGGATTCCAAATCATGGTAGTATTTAACTACTGAAAAAAAAAGTGAGGTCATCATGGACAATTCCTATCTGATTAAAACCGACGAACTGGTCAAGATCTTTCCGATGGGCGAAAGCAAGATAACGGCCCTCAACCACGTCAACCTCCAGTTCAAGAAAGCAGAGTTTGCAGGGCTTGTGGGACCCAGCGGCTCAGGAAAAACAACTCTGCTCAACATCGTTGGCTCTCTGGATTCTCCCACTGAAGGAAGTGCGACTGTCATGGACCAGAAAATCGAGGATTTGAGCCACAAACAGGGGGCTGAGCTGCGCAACAGGCACATTGGATTTATCTTTCAGACGTTCAACCTACTTCCCGTCTACACAGTTTTCGAAAACATCGAATTCCCCCTTTTACTTCAGGATTTATCTTCCCAGGAAAGAAAGGACAAAGTCATGAAGGCTCTGGAGTGGGTTCAACTGGCCGACAGGGTTAAATCCAAGCCAGCCCAGCTTTCGGGAGGAGAAAGCCAGAGGGTGGCCATTGCCCGAGCAGTCGTCAAAGAACCGAAAATCATTCTGGCAGACGAACCTACGGCCAACCTGGACGCGGAAAACTCCCACAACATCCTCCAGACCTTGGAAAAGATCAACCAAGAACTGGAAACGACCTTCATCTTCGCCACCCATGACGAAAAGGTGATCCAGTACCTGCGGCGGAAAATCACTCTGATCGATGGAAAAGTGGCTAAGGATGAGGTATATGATAAACCCACAGGCCAGGGAGAGGAACAATGATCATTCCACGTTTAGCTCTCAGAAACCTGCTGGGTGCCGGACTCAAAACCTGGCTCAATGTCGTCGTTCTTTCCTTTTCTTTTGTGGTCATTATCTGGTTGCAAGGCCTTTACAAAGGGATGGGAGACCAGGCTCGAGTGGCCCAGACCGACGCGGAATTCGGCGGCGGCCAGTACTGGCAGGAAATATACGATCCCTTCGATCCTCTCACTCTCCAAGATGCACACGCCGTCATTCCCGAATCTTTGCAAACATTGATAGACAACGGACAGGCCACTCCTATTCTCATCTCACAAGCCACCATCTACCCTGAAGGCCGGCTTCAAATCATCCAAATGAAAGGCATCGACCCAGCCCAAAGTATTGTGAATCTGCCCACCCAGTTTTTGGATCAAGAGGCCGAGGAACTGCCGGCTTTGATCGGCACCCGGATGGCCAAAAACACAGGACTCAAAATCGGAGACACGGTCACCGTCCGCTGGCGGGATGCGCAGGGAACATTCGATGCCCGGGATGCCAAAATCGTACAGATCATGAAAACCAGCGTCCCGACCGTCGACCAGGCCCAGATTTGGGTTCCTCTAGACAAACTGCAGTCGCTGACCCGGATGGAAAATGAAGCCAGCCTGGTCATTCTCGCCCAGAACACCGAAGAATCCCCTCAAACTAGCGGTTGGATTCATAAAGACATGGACTTTTTGCTCAAAGACATAGACTTACTGATCAAGAGTAAGCAAACCGGTGGATCCATCATTTACGTTATGCTGCTCTCCCTGGCTTTGCTGGCCATTTTCAATACCCAGGTCCTCTCCATCTTCAGGCGGAGAAAGGAAATGGGGACGTTGATGTCCATGGGCATGACAAGAGGAAAAATCATTCAGCTTTTCACCTTGGAAGGGGCCATGCATTCCATTTTTGCTGCCGTTGTGGCCGCCGTTTACGGGATACCGCTACTTCTATGGTCAGCCAAAAAGGGATGGGCGATGCCTGAGGCTGTAGACGACTACGGAATTGCTGGCCTCAGTGAAGCACTCATTCCCGTCTACGGTACAGGTTTGGTGATCGGCACCACCATTTTGATCCTCCTGGCGACTACGATCGTCAGCTTCTTACCGACACGAAAAATCGCTAAATTGAAACCGACAGATGCATTGAGGGGGAAAATGACATGATTAAATTCATTTTAAAAGGCATTCTTCGTGATCGCTCCAGGAGTTTGTTCCCTATCCTTGTCGTCGCCTGCGGCGTTTTTCTCACCGTTCTGTTCTACTGCTATTTGGAAGGGGCAGTCAATATGTTTATCGACACCGGAGCCAAATTTGACTCCGGTCATGTTAAGATTATGTCACGCGCTTACGATGAAAATTCCGACCAGATGCCCAATGATTTGGCCTACATCGGTGCCGAGCAGTTGATGAGCGAACTCAAACAAGACTTCCCCGGATTTGTCTGGACAAAAAGGATCCGTTTCGGCGGACTGCTGGATGTTCCGGATGAAGAGGGAGAAACACGCGCTCAGGGCCCTGTAGCCGGTTTAGCCCTTGATCTTTTCACAAAAGACAGCCTGGAATGGAAGCTATTGGGAATAGAGGATTCCATTGTCCGAGGGAAAGCACCTGAGAAGCCGGGCGAGATCCTCATCAGCGACGAATTCGCCACCAGCCTGGGGATTTCCATAGGAGAGACGGCCACTCTCATCGGCTCAACCATGTACGGCAGTATGGCTGCCGCTAATTTCACAGTAGTCGGGACTGTCCAATTCGGAATATCGGCCCTTGACCGCGGGGCCATGGTGGCCGATGTGAAAGATATCCAGATTGCTTTGGATATGGAAGATGCGGCGAGCGAGATCCTCGGTTTTTTCGATGACTTCGTCTACAGGGAAGAAGAAGCCGGATTGGCCGCCCTGAATTTCAACGCCAAATATGAGGGTGACCAAGATGAGTTTGCGCCTGTGATGAAGTCTCTCCACCAACAGGGGGGGATGATTGATATGTTGAGCATGCTCGATCTCTATATGCCGGTCATGTACTCTGTTTTTGTCATTATTATGTCGATTGTCCTCTGGAATGCTGGGCTTATCGGCAGCCTCAGACGGTATGGGGAAATTGGAGTCCGATTAGCCATGGGAGAAAGCAAAGGTCACCTCTACCGCTCCATGATCACCGAGTCCTTGCTTCTGGGCTGCATCGGAACGGTTATGGGCACTGCCTTAGCTTTGGTCATCTCTTTCTGGATGCAGGAGAAAGGTATCAATATATCGCAGCTCATGCAGAGTTCGACTCTGCTCATTAACGATGTTCTCCGGTCTAAAATCACACCATCCTCCTATGTGATCGGTTTTATCCCCGGTCTACTGGCCAATGTGCTCGGTTCGTCCATTGCCGGCATCGGCATTTACAGGCGCAAGACCGCTCAATTGATGAAGGAGCTGGAAGTATGAAAAAAGCCGCATTGTTTCTTTTGATAACGCTTCTATTGACACCCATGACATGGACACAGACACCTCCGACCGGCGAAGAAATACTTCGGCACGTCGATGCCAACATCGGCTCGGACAACAAAATTGCAACATCTGAGATGATCATCCACGGGCGGCGGGGGAGCCGGTCCATCAAGTCCAAATCGTGGATATACGGTGAGGAAAAATCTTTCACCGAATACCTAGCGCCGGCCCGTGAGGCGGGCACCAAGATGCTGAAACTGGAAGACCAGCTGTGGACATACATTCCTTCGACAGACAGAACAATCAAAATCTCAGGGCACATGCTGAAGCAGTCAGTCATGGGATCAGACCTTTCCTACGAAGACATGATGGAAGATCCCGAGCTTCTTAACCTCTATGATGCCAATGTTATTGAAGAAGAGGCCTTTCTAGACCGCCCCTGCTGGGTGCTGGAGCTGACTGCCAAAGTCGAAAAAATTTCTTACTACTCCCGAAAAATCTGGGTGGACAAAGAGAGGTATGTGTCTCTCAAAGAAGAGCGTTTCGCCCGCAGCGGCAAGCTGCTCAAAATCTTCGAAGTCAAGGAGATCCGGCGCATTCAGAATAGATGGGTGCCCACTCATATGGTCTTCAAAGACGCCCTGAAAAGCGGAAAGGGAACGGAATATTTCATCGAATCCATTGAGTTCAACGCCGATATCCCTGAGGCTCTCTTCACCAAAGCTTCCCTTCGTTAAACAGAAAGCATTCGAGCACTTTTTATCGTTCCGACCGCAGCCAAACTGTCATCTCCCCCACTCCGCGATGGGACCAGGCATAATAAGGTATGGCCGTGAGCTCTCTGGTCTTTCCGTTCCGGAGAGCCTTTCCCTTAATGACCACAAGACCATCGAGCAGATCTGGGACAAATTCCACAAACACTTCGGATTCTTCAGGTAATACCAGGTCAAGAGCTTTGCTCTCGTGATCGATACCCTCCACACAGTAAACCAGCGGGCCCCGCTCTAGAGCAACTTTTCCGGTATTCTCCACAACATTCGGATGGCTCTTAACACGGCGAACAGGCATGGGCAAGTCGAGTTTTATGACATCACCCTTTTTCCATGTACGATGAATAAAAGCATATCCTTTAACCAAATCCAAGGCCATAGATTCGCCGTTTACAGCCAGCGCAGGCTTGTTTTCGTATGTCTCCATGTAATGGTAAAGGTCGCCGGGCACTGGACGGTTTTGGGCCCACCCGGGTATGCGGACAAACATGCCAAACTCCGCTTCGTGCGTTGGAAACACTTCTATCTGAATCTGTCCTTCCCAGGGATATTCGGTTTTCTGTTTGACACGGATGGCATTTTTCTGGAGTTCGATATCTGCTTCACTCGTCACGAAGAGATTTACATAAATAGCGTCCCCGGTGGCGGCATAGATGTAGCCTGGCATCGAAGGAATGAACCGGGCAATGTTCCCGGGACAACAGGCTGTTCCGAACCAGGGTTGGCGACAGGCCGCTCCTTTATTGAATCTGTATTTTCCGTCCGCGGCCAGAGGATTGGGATAAAAGAACGTGTCCCCCTCCAAGGAGACGCCCACGATGACGGCATTGTAAAGAGTCCGCTCCAGGGTATCGATATACATGGCATCCCGGTGAAGGAGAAAAAGCCGAAGGTTCCACATCACGCTGCCGATAGCCGCACAGGTCTCGTTGTAAGAAGTCAGGTTGGGAAGCTCGTAGTTTTCGCCGAAACGTTCCCTGTCATGGTGGGCTCCAAGGCCACCTGTAACTGCCATCTTTTTATTGACCACGTTCTCCCAAAGTCGGTTGATAGCCTGGATGTACTCCTCTGACCCTGTGAGAGCGGCCACATCGGCCATTCCGGCGTACATATACATGGCACGTACGGCATGGCCGACAGCCTCCTTCTGTTCGAGCACAGGTTTGTGAGCCTGAATTTGGGTGGGTTCGTTGTAGATAGAAAACCTGTGACCTTTAGGATAGATCTTGAGCTCGAGATCCTTTCCTCTCTGGTCGAGAAAATATTTTGCCAGTTTCAGGTAATCCTCGTTCCCTGTGACCCGGTAAAGCTTAACCAGGCCGATTTCCACTTCCTGATGACCTGAAGTGGCTTTTAGCTTATCCGGGCCGAACGTCCGGACCAGAAGGTCGGCATTCTTGATGGCGATATCCAGAAAATTCCGCTTGCCTGTGGCCAGAAAGTATGCCACAGCTGCCTCATACATGTGCCCGGCATTGTAAAGCTCATGGCTGACTGCCAGGTTAGACCAGCGCTCTTCCCCAATCCCGATAACCGGCTTTTTCGGGGCAGCCGTACGCGGTGTAAAGAGATAACCGTCCTCCTCCTGGGCGGCTGCGATCACAGAAATCAGCTTGTCCAGGGATTTTTCCAGTTCTGGGTCAGGATCGGTTGCCAGTGTGTAAGAAGCTCCCTCCATCACCTTGTAGACATCGGTGTCATTGTATCGCTCGCCCTTGTACTCCCCTTCGATCAATCCACCGGCAATGGCAAAATTGTCCACCCGGCCCGTCTTCTCGTTCTGCTGCATGGCAAAGGGAATGGTGATATTTTGGTTGGTTTTTATCCTGGGCAGCCAGAAGTCATCCATGACTTTCACCTTGGTGAACTCCACGGGTTTCACCGGATAGTCTCCTTTTGCTTCCTTCTGACAAGCGATCTCTGCCATTAACGCTAGAAAAATACAGACAATAAAACCAAATGATTTTTTCATACTAATCCTCTAACACTTTTTCGCCCCCCATCATACCTTGAGCCCATTCCATGTATCAAGTTTTATCCAATTTTATTACACCCAGTTATACAATATTCATTTTTGGCGATTTTTATAACTTGTAGTTATATAAAATAGAAATATTTCTTGTGTCGGATTGTTAACCTTCGAACCGCGTTAAACGTTATTATTATGATTCAAAATTTTTGGAGGTCAAAATGTTAGGTTCTGAAGATAAAGTTTTGATTGCTGTTTTACCGCTAACAATCCTGTTTTGGGCATGGGTAGTCTGGGCCATCCTGGATTGGCGAAAGACTCGACACAAAAGCCAGCTCCAGAACAAAATCGTGGACAAATTCCAATCCGTCCAGGAGTTCAACGACTTTCTCCAGTCCCAAGAAGGGAACAAGTTCCTCAACTTTATTAAATTTAACGGACTGGCTCCGAAGGAAAAGCTTCTTTCTTCCCTTTCCAAGGGAGTGATCTTGGTCACATTGGGAATCGCCCTCATTCTCGTCGGGCAGATCTTCACCGAAGAGATGAAATATTTCATCGCCTTCGGGATCGTGTTCATCGCTCTGGGCACAGGCTTCCTCATTTCGACGTTCATTTCCTACACATTGAGCAAGAAATGGGGCATAATTGATGAGAAAGACTGATCCAAGATTATCGTGCTGAACAGCATTGTCCACGCGCTGAAGCTTCCGCTCATCGCAAGAGAGCAAAACAGAAACTTGTTTATGGAAAAAAGCCAGAAGGAAATTTGGGAGAAATTCTACGCGAATCACTCCCGTTCCTTCTGGTTTTATATCTACAAGGTCTGCGGCGATGAAAACATGGCCGACGACATCTTTCAGGAATCCTTCGTCAAGTTCCTCAAAGCAAAACCGAACATCGAGAACGAGACTCACCTGAAGGTATACCTGTACAGGATAGCGTTTCATCTCATAGTCGATAAAAAGAGACGAATCAAGGTGGAGAAAAAATCCTTTGAAGAAAAAGTCCATACGTATGAAAGAGATATGCATGATGCCAGGCAGGAATCTGGCGTTCTGTTATCGATGGAAATGAAAAAAACCTTCAAAAGACTCAAACCAAAACAGAGAATGCTCCTCTGGCTGGCTTATGTGGAGGGTTACAGCTACAGCGAAATCGCGGAAATGACGAACACTAAAAAAAACAGCCTCAAAGTCCAACTATTCCGAGCCAGAGAAAAAATGGCGACACTGTTGAGAGAAAAGAAAAAACAGGGGGAATCGAGCAATGAGTAAAAAGAAATGTCATCGGGAAGAAGAGGTCCAAGCGTGTCTGAAAACCGAAAAAATAAGCCCTGAACTCCAAAAACACATATCAGCGTGCCCGGTCTGCCAGGATATTGCCCTTGTGCAGGGCTGGATGAATCGATTCAAAGAAAACGCATGGAAAACCGATATGCCGGAAAAAACTCTCCCCGATGCCGAGAGTATGTGGAAAAGAGTTTACGCTAGGAAAAGACCCGACAAAAAATTGGTTCGGAAGGCACTGAGGCCAATGCTTATCCCCCAGGTGCTATTTTATGGTCTGCTTATAGCGGGCATCATCTACTTGACATTCTGGGGTTTCAAAAAATTCGGGAACATCCTGGATAGCCGGGTGATCTCTCAGATTCTGCCCTTCTTCGGGATCATGATGATCATCGTCGCCATTTCCCTGTCCTTCTGCGCTATTGTCGTCGCCTTCGACAAACGCAAACATCCCATCTAATTCGGTGACGGGATACCCGACCCCTTAATTCGAATTCGGTACCTGTCCCTGAATTATGCAAAATCACCCCTAGAATCACCCAAAAAGAGGATTGATTCGCATTTCTTCATGAAATACCATTTGTGCAGATATCAAACATTATGTGTGTATTTAAAGACACAAAATTTCAGAATTAAAAGGAGCTCTTCATGAAATCTTTCTTGAATCCTATGTTTGGCGGTACGGTCATCCTGCTTTTGGTTGGATTCGGTTTGCTGACAGCGGCCGATGTCATCCAAACTCAGGAAAGCGACATTTGGGAGGGATTGGAAGCCGACCTGACCAGAATCAGTATCCGCAACGACGTCTTGACCCTTCGATTTAAAATCCGCAATACCAGTAGTACATCGCACACAGTGGAATTCTATTTCAAAGATTGCTATATCGTCGATGCAGCTAACCAGAAGAAATATTTTCCTCTTAAGGATTCCGAAGGACAGTTCATCGGCGGCCCAAAGGAAAAAGATTGGGAAGGAGGTCGATACCACTTCTCCATTGATGCAGACTCATCGGCTGGCTTTTGGATGAAATTCCCGGTTCCCACTGACAATCCTGAGTCTTTTGACATCAGCATCCCAGGTTTCTTTCCGTTCGAAGAGGTCTCGTTGAATTAAATGCACAACACGCATGAAGCCAAAAATGAGACTTAGAAGAATATTACTACTTCTCGGAATCGTCGGATGGATGTTCTTGCTTTGGACAATCCCCAAAACATTTGCATTGGATAAAGACGAGATCGTCATCCCTCCAGAGGCTCACAAAAAAGCCATCGAAGCCCTCAAGGACCTGGGGCCAGAGAGAGGAGCCTTCAAGCTCAGCTACAAAGTTTTGACAATTGAGGGCATCATTCAGGGAATAACAGCACGAAGTGAGAAAATCCAGGCGACTCTCAAGGAACTCGGAGCAAAGGAAACGGATACTGAATATCTGATCGAACTCCCCGGCGATATTCTCTTCGACTTCGACAAATGGACCATACGTGAGGATGCTGAAGATACCCTTTCTAAGGTCGGAGAGATCATCCGTGCCTCCCAATATCCTGTAGCCATTATCGGCCATACTGATTCGAAAGGGGCTGAAGCTTACAATTTGGAACTGTCCAAGAAGCGGGCGGAAGCAGTCAAACAATGGTTGGTGAGCCAAGCAGGGATCGATCCGAGCCGGATAGAGCCCACTGGCAAGGGGGAAAACGAACCCGTCGCATCCAATACCAATCCAGACGGTTCTGACAACTCGGAAGGACGCCAGAAGAACCGGCGGGTTGAGATCATAATCCGTAAAGAATAATCCGAACTTCTGATAGCAGCCGATACTCTTATTTCAAGATGTCATCCTGCACGCATATGGCGCTTCGTGAACAACCATATGCCGATAGCAAAATAGAGGACGGTCAAAACAGCAATGGCTCCCATCTCAAAAGCAACGTCACCTAATCCAGCCCCCTGATTCAGGATTTTTCCAAAGGCTGTGATCGAGTGGGTTGTGGGGAGGATGTCATTCACGTTGATAGAGCGCCCACCCAGGGCAAAAAGAGAGATAGTCGGAAGCGGGAACATCCCACCAGAGAAAAACATCAGGATAAAAAACGGAAAACATCCGACAGTCATCAGGTCAAAGATGGTTCGCAGCAGAGCGGCCACCAACACACTAATGGCAATAATGGCCAAGCAGGACAACACGCCAACCACAGTCACCGCTATCAACGATCCTGTTGTTTGATATCCGAGGACCAAGGCAGTTAGATATGTCAATCCCATGGCTAACAGACCAATGATGACTTGAGATAAGCTCATAGCTATAAGCCACTCGGAGGTTGTCATGTTCGAGATACGCAAACGCACGATGGTCCCCTTATCCTTCTCTTTTATTAGGGTAGCCGCAGCCGTAAACACCAGCATCATCAAGGCTAATCCCAACAAACCGGGGACATATAAATCAAAATCTGTCAGAGATCTCGACAGCGAAAGATTTTCTGCCTAGAGGCCCCTGCAATCCAGACCATTCCTCTGCAAACTGATAAGTGAGGGAGTCAGACCACGCTGCAGCCATGATGTACTTGGGATTGGCTGGATCGCCATACGTCTTGATAATCGCCGATTCCGGCCTTTCTCCCTCTTTGTAATCCACAAGGATTTGGGAAAAATTCTCCGGTATCTCAACAACCAGGTCCACGGATTTGTTATTCAGACGTCCTTTGGCAGCAACCAATTTTTGTTCCCGGGAGACCTTCAGAACGATCGATCCATCTTGGTCTGAAAATTCCTCTATCTCAGAAATCAACGCCTGTCCGGCATGGATAACGGTTCCATCTTGCACTATAGTTCCCTGATCAAGGTTGACAAATACTACCCGATAGGTCTCGGTGGCCTCCCCAAAATAAAAGTGCATCAAGAGCACGAAAAAGGGAGCAAAAGT
>RCNB010001371.1_pt1 | contig 21832 bp, 19 predicted proteins | sample 2041321 | NCBI WGS metagenome assembly RCNB01 (sample SAMN09708232, study PRJNA481090) | Marine sediment metagenome, whole genome shotgun sequencing project. | reverse complement strand
GTCATTAAGTTGAGATAAGGTAAAGCCTTGGCGTATTCCTCGCGGTAAAACTCAACATCCCTGAACGATTTGTCATAACCTAACTTGTCAATCTGATGACCCATTAGATACTCACCGACAACATGACTTGCTGGGCTCTTACCCCATAAGGATCGCCAAACGTCCCGCATCTCATGTGGACCTTTTCCGGTTCGTTCATGGGTGGTGGTTACTATCCCTAGACGGCGAAGTTTCCTAATCCAATACTGGTGAATAGCTGACTTGGCAATTCGGGTTCCAAACTGATTACAGAATATTAATTCACTGTCCTTGGGTAGCTTACCAAGTCTAACATATTCATCCCGGTATCCAAACCAATTCCGTATGGCCTCGATTCCATCCCTACCAATAAACGTATAGAAGGGTCTTATGTTCCTGCCCCGCTTTCTGCCCGGTAGCTCAATCTTAATGACCTCAGGGTTTTCTGCCAACTGTTCCAATAAATCAGAGTATCCGTTGTCATTCCAATAGGTGAACATTTCCTGATCTAACGCACCCTGAAACATACAGGTAAAGATTCCACGAAAAGCCGGGTTACTCGCCAAGATTGTGTTTTTTATTTCCTCTACGGTTAAAGTCCCTTGAACTGGTTTCGTGATTCCATTCCCTGCCGTTATGTTGAACTTGTCCCGTGGTAGCTCAGCGCGGTTATGCGCGAAAAAACTTCTAATAGAACTGTACCGCCCGGTTTTTGTTTGAAGAGTCCCCACGGACTGTAAAACGTATCTTTGCGCTAAATCCAATAAATCATACCTTGCGCCATTATCGATCTCTTTTTGATGCTCGATTAACTGATCAGGGTTAAAGTCCTTGAACTCGCCCCCGTTCTCCTTCAACCAGGTCATATACGAGGTTAAATGCGAAATCCTAGGTTTTCTTGAACTTTCACCCAATCTCCCTAGCCATCGATCAACAGTCGCGTATTCTTTCAGTTCCATGACTGTAATAGTTATTTATTTACTTATAAGTATTAAGCGTTATCATACACGTTATCCATGAGTTAATCACTCGATATTGGGCAGTTGTGTGCTCCCAAGATATAAACAGTGCTTAAAATTCAGATAATATATTCCCATAGGAATAGGTCGCCATTCTGTCATGATAAATACAATAAAAGAAAGTCCATTATGAGTATTCAACAGGAAACAATAAAACAGGAATCAAAGTATAGGTACTCAGTGAATCAACTTGGATGATAAATCACTTGGATATACAATCATGATCATAACGCTGGCAGTTATGGCGGTTTACTTTGTCTGGCTTTTCCCGGGACTATTTGGTACTATTTTTGCATGGCTCGTCCAGTACAGTGAATGGGCAATCAAGATACCGGTAATAGCCGCAGTGTACATGATCCTCTTCATCGTTCTATGGATCGGTTACACGATGGCCACGACCCCTCCGCCAGTCCCCCTCGACACCCCTCTAGACCTAGACAGCGAGTTTAATTTTGAAGAGGTCGATGAGAAATCAGAGGAAGAGGACTAAATCTATTTTATATTATTAACTACAAACCCCGATAGTTTACTAGAAAAGTTAATTATTTAATGCTATTCTGGGTTGTTTTTAAACATATGTGTTAATACCTCAATATGTTTACAGTATTAAATATGAAAAAACAAGCCTAATCATATAACGATATTATACTTTTTAGCGAATAGCCGTAAGCATAACCCAAACACCATCATGATCAGCATATGAGGCGGGGGAGAACTAGTGGGCACCATCGATGAAATAAATCATCCTTTATTATGGATCGTGCCATTTGCGGGTTTCATACTCGTGGGAATAATAGCCGTCGTTAACACTTTTTTAAATTTCATACCAATAGGAGCGAATTACTATCTCATGCTCCTATCCTGTGCCTTGCTGGGCGCAGCTGTATCAGGTTTCATCACTGAACTCATCAAGGGAAGGTGCCAGTATGTCTACATCAGCATGGGTGCGGCTTCATTGGTAGGCGCAATCTCATTCCTTGCTGGATACGGCTTCTTCAAATCAAATCTTATAATTGGATCATCCGGGGCAACGGTCCCCCTTTTTAGCGAGCTCATATCAAATGTAACACTTACCCTGTTACCGGGAGTGTTCACGGGAGCCCTTGTTGGGGGAGGCGTGGGCATTATCCCGGAGGAGGCCCAAGTCGAACCAATAGAACCTCTCGTCGATACTGTGGTTGTGGCCCCAGATAAGAGAGCTGGATTCGAGAAGGTCTGCAGGAGATGCAGCCAACTCATGCCCTTCGACTCACTGTTCTGTAGTCAGTGCGGCGGTACGCTGAAGAAACGTAGGACAAATCAGATCAAGTTCTGCAGGTTCTGCGGGAACAAGCTCCACTTTCTGGGGGATCACTGTCCAGACTGTGGAAAGGAGATAAACATCATCTCAAAGCCCAAAGTCTTCGTGGCTGATCAATAGATTCTAACGTCTATCCTGACCTTTGAGACCCTCGGACTGTACTTCGCCACCTTTACGCCTTCAAGGAACTCGGTCTTCCTTCCGTACCTGGACGCCGCTTCATCAACAAGCCTGTGGGCCTCGGAATATGGATCATCATCGGCGGCCCAATGATAGTGATGCAGTATACCGCCAGGTTTGACTGTCGGCACAATGACGTCCAAGAATAAGTATGCTCCCTTAGGTAAAGGAGCTAAGACCCTGTCGAACTGTTTCCCGAGGGTAGGACATATCTCTCTCACATCGCCTTGAATTGCAGATACTCTCCCCTTGAGCTTGTTCAATCGTATATTCTCAACACAATACCTGTGGGCCTCAGGATTGAGCTCAATAGCAGTCGCCGTAACATCCGATTTCTTTTTTGCGATACATATAGGAAATGGCCCTATACCGCTGAACAGCACCAGGACATCCTCAGGCCCCGAAATCTGATTAATTATCCTCTCTCTCTCGGTGCTCTCTCGGACGGAGAAGTAGGTCACACGTGGATCCAGTTTGAACCTGCACCCCGATTCCTTGTGGATGATCTCAGTGTTCTCATCTCCGACAAGCAATCTCATTTCCCTGAGTCGATACTCCCCGGTTCTCTCAGATTTTTTCGCCAAAACACTCTTCACGTTGCGATGGACATGACGAACCGCTTCACCTATCTTTGTCTCGTATTCCTCAAGTTCTTCTGGAATCTCAATTATCGCAACGGCTTCACCTTTTGAGCCAAGTATATCGAAACTCGTGGGAACAAGAGAAATTAACTCATCGGGAATCGCTCCCGATAAATTTGATTTGATAGTTTTCTTCAAAAAGACTCAACCAGGCGTTAAAATATAGATTTTTCACCAGTCTTCTTGGCAAGCTTACCCCTTACTTGGATCTCGTCTCTAAACATATCTTCAGGACGTGATCTATCACTGGTTTTTCGCTTGACTGTAAGGCCACAGACTCCGCTCTCTAGTAACTGACGCTTCTGGCACATGGCGTATGTACAGCCTTTAGGATTACATGGTTCACTTGTCCAGTTGCACCACGCTGTTTTTCCTCGGAAAGTTAGGGATCTTTTTGTACATTTAAAGGTCCGGCATTTTGGGTAACATAATTCATTGGATACCAATATGCTAACACCAGAAAGTTCTTTATCTAGAGTACTCAGACAAATAGGATAAATTTAAAGTTTTTTCAGTAAAATATCAGAGACGGATGGAAAGAGGGAAAAATATACCGCTTAATCGAGTATTCAAAACTCTATTTTTGATCAATCATCCTTTAATTGGCTCTTTATGTTGTCTGCGTAACTAATAGGGGAAGGCTAGTGAATAAAAAAGAAAAAATCCTCATTGTGGACGATGACCCGCTCCTTCAGGAATCTCTAGTCAGCATTCTCGAGAGTGAGGGATATTACATCGATACCGCCAAGACAGGAGCAGAGGCGGAGGCAAAGGTAAGGAAGGAGTTTTTCCATATAGCTTTACTTGATATTCGTCTACCGGATACGACAGGCACGGATCTACTTGTTAAACTCAATAAAACTGCACCCCGAATGAAGAAACTGATCATGACAGGTTATCCGGACGCGTCTTCTGCCATACAGGCGGTTAACCAGCGAGCAGACGCATACCTGACAAAACCATTCGAACCCGATGAGTTGATCCAGCTCATTACCGATAATCTTGAGATCCAGAGAGAGGAAATCAAGTATTCCCAAGGAAAAGTTTTGGAATACATCCAAAACAGGGTCAGGGAACTCGATTCTTCAAAAGCAAGATTACTTAGCGTAGGTGAAAACGATGCAAACCGAACAGGTAGATATGAAGGCGAACCTAAACAACAAGAAAAGGGAAGAATTCAGGGTCTACCTGATAGAGAGCATTGAAAAAGCACTCAATTTCACCCAAATAGTTTTTAACTTCCTAGAGCGTAACACAGACTTTCGCCAAGAGTACAACTAAGATGAACCTTGGGTGTTCTGCGCAAAGCTTGAGGATTTATTCGGGGCCAGCGCGAAAGGCATCGAAGCGCGCGCATTATTTTTTGAATATAATGATGTTATGTAATTTTTATATAGCATTAGGTAACTTTTCGAACGTACGATTTGACTTATCTGGGAGATTATTTAAATCATACAAGAACCATTGAAGGAACGACAGAAATGCCTCAGAAAACAAGACCTCCGAAAAACATGCTTCTTGCAACTCGTATTACCCCAAAGGTCCGGGATAGTGTAGTCCAGTTGGCTCAGGGGGAGGGGCTTAATGTCAGTGAGTGGTTGAGGAATCTTATAATCATGGAACTGAAGAGAGCAGACGTATTGCCATCTGTACATAATGGACCCAACCTTCGCATGGAGCTAAACGACAATGAGTGAGAGAGTCTCAACAGGTAACATGCAGCTTGATACGCTTCTTGATGGGGGAATCCTCAGAAACAGTATGATCCTGCTTGCTGGAAATCCAGGGGCTGGAAAAACCATTCTTTCTTCAAATTTCATCTATCATGGGGCGATGATTGATGAGCCAGGTGTCTATGCATGTTTCGCCGAGACCAGAAAAAGGCTTATTCAGGATATGGAAAAGTTCGGAATCGATTTCGAGCCCATGATCCGAAGGAGAAAAGTGGAAGTCCTTGATCTGAGCATAGGCAGCGAGACAGAGGTCCAGTCAGCTTTGAACCAGGTCTTTGAGACCATCACATCGTTGAGGGCGAAGAGGCTCGTGATTGATTCAATTTCGGCTATGGCGATGGGTCTTGAGACGGAGTTTGAGAAAAGACACCTTATTAGACTATTGTATAGGTTGATTCTGAAAACTGGGTGCACCACAATAGCTATCACTGATATTCCGTGGAACAGCACGAAGATTGGTGAGAGCATCGAGGAGTTCGTTGCTGATGGTATTATACTCATGCAACACCATTATGATGAGAAAGAGAACATGAAAAGACAGCTCAGGATTACAAAGATGCGTGGAACCAACCATTCGAGAAAGACTCACATATACACGATCTCGGCTGAGGGTTTAGATTTCGAGTTGTAACTAGATTTACCCCACTTTTTATGTATAACCTCTAGGTAATCGCGCGCACGATGAGATGCTGCCAGAGAAGCGCGCTCGCTTGCATACAGGTCATGATAATAACAGAGCATATGTTCAATTGAATAAACTTTTTAGATCTTCTCCCAATTTCAGTTTGATGTTCTTAGATATAGACCCGAATGGAAGATAGGCTGGCTGACCATAAACAAGATACATCTTTTTAGAATTTGACATACTCTCAGTAATCTTAATGTTATAAGGTTTAGAACGAGTTGATCCATCCTTTTTCTTAGTAATACTCGTGAAAATTTTCCAACCTGATTTCTTGAACATAACTCGTTCAAGGTATTCTCGAGCAATGGAGAATAAGATCATATCTGGTTCGAGAATTTCTATGAGTCTATGCCAGAACTTTCTACCTTCTCTACTAAATGTATACTGTGTCGAATTCTTTAGCTTACTCCACGTTATGTCTGTAGCAAAAGGTGAGCAAAGATTAGTATGGAGTGTATTGTTTCCAGAGGTGTTAGGATACAAGCTTGTGTTCAAACCATCTAGTATCGGATTGTAAGAATCAAACCAATTGTTTGGGTTATTCTTAAAGTAATAATTCATTGAGTTCAGATATGTTATTATTTCGTTTTCGTTTAATGTGGAAGATACGTTGAGTTTTTCTGCTTCTTTGAATCTTGTGAATCGTGAATTTTGGGGGAATTCGTTATGGGATGGGTTTAAGCCAACTGTGATAACTTTTGGGTAGGATTTCTGATATTGTACGTAGTCTCCGAAATAGATTATTGGTATTGATGGATTAGTTATGACTTTTTGATTTTGTCTCATCTGATTAAATGAAGCAATGATGTCGATGGCAAGTCTCTTTATGTCAGAATCTCTCGAGTATGAAGAGTCTAAGATTTCTTGTAGCGCTTCTGGTTTTCCATCATTGGAGTGTAATGGAGTATTACAATTACGACAGATCTGTTTTTTTGTTATCGGATCTATTTTTTTTACTTCATACCACCGATGTTTTTTTCCACAGTTAGGGCAAACATTGTCAGACATAATTCTTATTCTCCATACGTACGCGTTTCGGGCACTAGAGAGTGGAAGCACGCGCGCTATTTAACGACTATAGTCTAGTATTTCGATCTGAATGTACATTGGCTATTCCTTATTAAAACATACGCGTGTACCTAAGACACGTGTATAGCACAGATAGAAATATGTGGTTTTATTTAACTGGTGATTTTTCTAGATGTTTCATTATCATGAAAACAACTACTGCAATTATCAGAAAATCAACTACATTCCCAATAAAACTACCAACCATCATTACAATCGGACCAACAGTCAACGTCGTCTCCCTCCAAGCCCCACCAGGAATGAAAAACGTTACAATGGGCATCAAAATGTCTGCAACGAGTGATGAAACAAGTTTTCCAGCTGCCCCGCCGATTATTACTGCGATTGCTAACCCTATTACTCCGTATTTTGATAGAAACGCCTGGAACTCGGAGATAAAGCCCTCAGGAGCTGGAGCAGCAGGTGGAGTGGGTTTGGGTTCTACTGACGCCCTGATTGCCTTCACGTGTTCAAGAAGTTTTTCAAAACTTTCATCAGACATATAACCACTTTACAATGTCTTTCAAATTAGCCTATATTAGTATATTCTAATTTCCCTTGACTTAAAATGAGAGGAGGTTTCAAGGTCTACAAAGACTCGGCTGATGAGCACAGATCTATGCTATAAGCTCCTAACGGAGAAATTATCTTAGTTAGTGAGGGATACACACACGCTCGAATGGGGTTTAATCGATGAACGATAACTATATGCGCGCACATGGCGAAGGAATAGACCTCGCCATCCCCCTTTTTTTCAACAAGATCAATCCAAATAGTCCCATAATAACCCCGGCGATTGGAAATCCCGGAACAGAGCCAAAAGCCTCCACAGGAGCGGTCAACTGGATAACAAAACTCGATCCATTTGCCTCCACCCATTCATCGCCGTTGAGGAAACTCGGCTTAACGATTATACTCATGGGGGCCGCAACGGTTGATGTGGCGATGCTTAGACTATAATACTCGGTTCCCTCACCGTTCAAGTGATCCTCCAGACTGGCCAGGACCTCACCTGTAGCAACATCCACGAGATCAACTCTCATATCCCTGGGAACCGGACAGGAGAATCCGAGACCAAACGCCAGATCCACGAGCTCGTTAACCCCTGCACTTGGTGGGTACTGGATATCTTTCACAGTCACCTCTGTTAGAGCCGGATCGTAGAGCGCATCAACAGGATCAGGCTCTATTAATACGGTCTGACTTGAGGAAGCGCTGTACCCAAACTCGTCTATAACCGTAAGTGTTACCAGGTACTCCCCCGGATGGAGAACTGGGGTAATCAGCCTGGTTGTATCACGCTTCACCTCCATTCCCTCGCCCATAAGCAGCCAGTTATAATCAACTATCTCAAAGTCTCCCCAATCCGGTTTGAAGGTCAAACTGGTCTCACCTACTTGGTTCTCAGATGTCCACGTAAAGCTAGGATTAATAGCCTCCCTAGGATCTAAAGAGAACGTTAGGTTCCCGAGGAGGGTGAGCCAAGTATATACATCGAATACAGTTACAAACACATCATCCTGTACAACTGTGAATGTATCGTTCAGGTGTTCAGGAGGATACACTACCAGCTCGAAATAATCCCCTTCATAAACCATCTCCCGCCAGAACGGAGTCTGTCTGGAGAAAACCTCCTCGCCATTGACCAAGATCTCGGGAAGTGTATCATTCACTGGTTCGATACTTATCATGAGCCACCCATCCAGTGGTGCTGTGTAATTCACCTCATATAATGGGTACTCCTGCTCGACTAAACTGTGGAAGGGAGTGTCAATATTCTCAGAACGCTGAATTACGTTTATGAGACCCCAAGGGATCTCGTAAGGTACTGTAGTTTCTATTGGATCAGCTAAGATAGGAGCTATACCTACTAGTATTAGTAACATCATAACTAACAGGAGTCGGGTAGTTCTCCCCATAGGAACCCGTTCCTTAATCTAGTTTTAATCGATTATGAACATGAGATATGGATAACTATTCTATTAATGTAATTTCTGTTGGGCAGGGTCGAATGAAACGGATATATTTGCGTGCGCATGCATTAAACAACTATAGCTGTTACCCACGTAGGCGAAGCCCAAGGACTTTATATGCGAAATAAAAAAGTCCGAATACTATGTAACCTAACAAGAATATGTAGCAGAGATATTCAAGCAAAACCAAGGATTTTACCCACCATTTTTCTTTTACGCACATATCTGGTTCTGGTGGGCTACCGAGGATTTTGTTGAACCATATAGTTTTTAGTTAATCGATATTTAAAAGTTTATCATACGGGCGCTTTATCGTTTTTTTCTTGGACTTGGAGCGCGAGCAGTTCTTCAAACTGGATAGACATTTCTGTGTATATCCTCAACACAGTCTCAATCTCACCGTCTGTTTGCGTTTAACACGCTCGTCAGTCCATTGAAGGTAACCGATATTGTCTGCACCGTTAAATTGAGTTTCTGATCCCCAAGCGCGTTTTTAGATGATTTTTCGGTATTTATATTGAAATATTTTTTTTGAGATTATTTCGGGTAACTCAAAAAAAGTTCTTACAAGACTTTTCTTTGGTTGTCTATGTATGTTTAGCGATGTTTTGTAATATGCTACTTTTGAAATTGCTTTGAAGATTTTGTTTAGTTGTTGCTGGTTTGTTCTGTTATTTGAAAGTGCGTTTTCAATGGTATCTGTAATTTGGGTGAATCCTTCTATTTCGCTAAAGACGTTGTTTATTAATATTATTTCTTCTTCATTTAGTATCTCTTTGATATTTTCGATAGTATATATACCGTAATATTGATCTTTGTTTTTTTTCAAACTCGTATTCACTAGATTATTGTACGTCATGTTTATTTTGGTTTCTTCTTGAATTTACCTAAATAAGGCTATTATGCGCGCTAATTTATTGGAGAGGATTATTTTCATTTCTTGGTATTACTGTTTCTAAATTAATGTGGTTATGTTTCATTTTTGTTTATGCTATTTCTATGTTAATATTGGATGCTCACGGAGCCAATAGACACGATAATATTATTTCGCGAAGCAGAATATACTGAGGGCGTATTACTTTTAATAAAAACATCATCGATATTCTGTCTTTTGTGGGTACCGAATGCTAGCTTTGAGTGTGTGCGCGTTTACAAATGAAAAACAAATATGAGTTTGTTTATGCAAGGTCCCATAGTAGCATCTCAACCTTGGGAAGATAAACAACAAAGATTATCACAGCCGTTAAAATAAAAATCAGCACCAAACTCCATAAACTAAGTTGAAAAACTGTCCACCAAAAACCAAATTTCTCAACACCATTCCTGTAACTTTGGCGATAATCTTGAATGAACTCAGAAAATCGACTATTTTTTTCCTTGATTAATAAACGTGTTTGTTCTGGGGTGTCAGGTTGAACGTTTTCTTGGTTATATGATGATTTTCTGGGTGTATCTTGTGAGCTTGTTTTATATTGAAGATGTTTTTTTCCTATTTTTGAGGATAATCGATGGTTATGTCCGCATTTAATGCAATAATATATTTTTTCGCTCACATTAATACACCCATTACATTATCCTGCGTGTGCATGCAGTAATCTTGATTTATGGATGTTTCATTATTTTACGGTTATGGTTTTTACTAGGCGCGCACGCGCCGAGTCTTGAAGACTGCTGCTTTTCAGGATCACTGCACCACATTACCTGCGCGCGCGCCGGTATAAATTCAGCCTCACTCGAATGGAAAATGGAGAGATCTAAATAAGAATAGAGTTCGTAATTACGAACCTTATTTCAAATAGTAGGTTTGTACAATCTCGACGCACTCAACTGCATGCGCTTGGACATGTTAAATATTTAAAAGGGCATAAAAGAAAAATACGCACGTTCAATCATCCTTTTATCTTCGCTAATAATAATTTACCCAAAGTTGTGGGATCTATGAATCAACAAAAAGTTATCGATATCGTAAACGAGCAGAACAGGTGGCGGCGAGAGGAGTGTCTGAACCTCATCGCCAGTGAGAGTTTGATGTCACCCCTCGCCGAGAGCGTGTATGGCTCAGATTTTGAGGGCAGGTATAACGAGCACACTGGCCCCGAATGTCACTACGAGGGGACCGAGCTCTCGTACGAGATAGAGGAGATCGCCAACCAACTCTTCAGGGACCACTTCGAGACCCCATACGCCGATGTCCGGCCTATCTCAGGTGCCATCTCCAACATTATAGTTTATAATGCCCTGACGAGGCCAGGAGACATCCTGGTGAGCCTCGGCATACCAAACGGCGCCCATATCAGCCACACAAGGTGGGGGCCCGCCGGGATAAGGGGCCTGAAGAACGTGGACATGTTCTTCGACCCCGAGATTATGAATATCAACGTTGAGCGAACCGTGGACATTATCAGGGCATCGGACCCCAAGCTGGTCATGTTCGGGGCCTCTATGTTCCTGTTCCCGTCGCCTATCAAGGAGATTCGTGAGCAAGTAGATCCGGACATCAAGTTCATCTACGACGCTGCCCACGTCCTTGGACTCGTCTACAGCCGGCTCTTCCAGGAGCCCTTCAAAGAGGGCGTCGATATTATCACCTCAAGCACTCACAAGACGTTCCAGGGACCCCAGGGGGGCATCATTATTGGGAATTCAGAGCTGTCCGTGAAGGACTGGAAGAAGATAGATCTCTCAGTCTTCCCTGGTACTCTGAGTAGTACCCACATTCACAGGTTCCCAAGTCTGGCGGTCACCGCCCTCGAGATGAACGAGTTCGGGGAGGAGTACGCCGGCCAGGTCGTGAGGAACGCCAAGGCTTTTGGCAAGGCTCTGTATGATCGGGGGTTCAAAGCCCTCTGCCCCGACCTTGGGTTCACTGAGAGTCACCAGGTCATAGTGGATGTCAAGGAGCATGGGGGTGGCCAGAAGGTGGCCCGCAGGATGGCACAGTGTAACGTCATATGTAACAAGATGGCCCTACCCAACGACTCGAGCGATGACGCTACCCACAATCCTTCGGGTATTAGGCTGGGTGTCCAAGAGCTCACCCGGTGGGGGATGAAGGAAGAGGAGATGGACGCCGTCGCGGAGTTCTACAAGCGCATAATAATCGACAGGGAACCCGTTGAGAAAGTCAAAGTAGACATCATGGCTTATAAAGCGCAGTACCCGGACATCCATTACTGCTTCCCTGTGGAATGATGAACGCCTAGATTTCCGCGTATACTCAACGCGCCCACACTCAACATTCTTACACAAATACCTGATGTCGGAATAACCATCAATATGCGCGCGTATCAATCTTGTGAATGGTTATGGAGAATTGTGGATAAAACATTCGATAAAAAGAGGTTTGCTTTTATATCAATTATATTAGAAGCCCATTCGGCGTACAGATAAACAGGCCTCCTGGGACGCCGGTAAGCCCCCGGTGGGGTAAATGGTATATCTTCAATATACACATGAAGTTACATGATTAACAAGGTGACCAGTCCCGAGGATTTTTTCGGGTACAAGCTGGGCAGCGACCGTAAACTCGCGAGATGGGACAAGATAGTTGAGTATTATTATCTTCTCGAAAAAGAGAGCGATAGAGTAAAAGTAACTGATCTGGGCCCCACAACGGAGGGGCACCCATTCCTCCTCGTCACCATATCCTCCCCGGGTAACCTTTCAAGGCTAGACAAGATAAAGGAAGACAACCTGAGGATAAACGACCCACGTGGCTTAACTGAGGAAACGGTTCAGCGCCTCATCGTTGAAGGCAAGGCAGTGGTGTGCCAATCCATGAGCCTCCACGCCAGCGAGGTCGCCCCCACACAGATGGCGCCCGAGCTTGCACACATGCTTCTCAGTGGCGAGGACGAGGACACCATGCGGATACTAGAGAACGTTGTATTCCTGCTGGTGCCATGCTTCAACCCAGACGGTCAGATCATGGTCACAGACTGGTACAACGAGACCCTGGGCACGGAGTATGAGGGCGCGAACCTTCCCTGGCTCTACCACAAGTACGGTGGACACGACAACAACAGGGACGCATTCCAGAACAACATGGTGGAGTCAAGGATCATGGCTGGGATACTGTTCAAGGAGTGGAAACCGCAGGCTTATGTGGATCACCACCAGATGGGAAGCTTCGGGGCCAGGTTCTACATCCCGCCTTACACAGAGCCCATGCGTCCATACGCGGACCCGTTGGTGTACTGGGAGCACATGTGGTACGGCGCACACATGGCTACTCACCTGGAGCAGCAAGGCAAGGCCGGTGTCATAGCCGGCGGCAGCACTTTCCCCGCGTGGGGGCACATGGGGTGGCATCGTATCACCAATCACCACAACATCTGTGGGATGCTCACCGAGACAGCTAACGCCAAGCTAGCGACGCCCATCCACGTACAGAGGGACCAGTTGAAGGGAAACCACTTTAGCTTCCCGGAGTACGTGGCTCAGACCAATTTCCCCAACCCGTGGAAAGGAGGATGGTGGGTCCTCCGCGAGATGGTTGAGCAGATCAAGGTCTCTGCGTGGGCCACCCTCGACCACGCGGCGAGAAACAGGGAGACCGTGCTCAGGAACGCTGTCCTCAAGGCGACGAGGCAGACAGAGAGAGGGGCCGCGGACTTTCACACGGCCTACGTGATCCCCGCCGAGCAACATGACCCATCCACAGCGAGGAAGCTGCTTGAAAAGCTGCTTCTTCAAGGAATAGAGATCAACAAAGCGACACGGGGGTTCAAAGTCGGGAACATTCAATACGGGGAGGGCTCCATCGTCATTTATTCAGCTCAACCCAAATGGGGGGTCATCAAAAACCTCCTCGATAAAACATTCTACCCCGACAACGCATGGACTCGTGAAAAGGATGGAACACCAAGACCTCCGAGAGACAAGGCAACAGACACTATGAATGAGTTCATGGGGGTGAGGGTGGATTCCCTTAAGGTCGTGCCTGAGGTTGAGGTCAAGCTGATCACTGAACCTACAGCAGCCGCTGGGACGGTGCAGGGAGAGTCATCCAGTGGATATGCCCTTGATCCAAGGCAAAACGACAGCTACAAGGCGGTGAATAGGCTGCTTGAAGCCGGTGCACGGGTGTGGCGTTCAGCAGACCCCGTCTCCACTGGTGTCGAGACTCTTCCCCATGGAGCATTCGTGGTCAACGGCGCCCAGGGCATTCTTTTAAAGACGGCGTCTGACCTCGGCGTTACGTTCCATGGGGTCGAGGGAAAGCCTACTCTCATCGAGGTGAAGAAGCCCCGCATCGGTCTGTACCAGAGGTACTACGGCGGGAACGCGGATGAGGGATGGACGAGGCTTGTGCTGGAACAGTTCGGGTTCGGTTATGAGACGTTGATGGACTCAGGGGTAGATGGTGAGTTAAGCAAGAGGCTTGACGTCATCGTTCTGCCCAGTGACCCATCGTGGGCTATCCTCGGTGAGGATGTGGAAGAGCACTTTGACTCGATGGGGAGACCCATACCCAGTTACCCCGAGAAGTATAGGAGCGGCCTAGGGAAGGACGGGGCGGATTTGCTCGCTAAGTTTGTGTCCGAGGGAGGCACGCTGGTCTGCCTCAACGAGTCATGCATGTTTGCGGTCGAGGCGTTCCAGTTGAGCCTATCTGACTCAGTCAAGGGTTTGTCTAAACACGAGTTCTTCTGCCCGGCGTCCACGTTGCATGTGCGGGTCGAATCAGGGCACCCATTGGGGTACGGGATGATGGAGGAATCGCTTCTCTTCTTCTGGGGCAGCCCAGTCTTGAAGGCGAAGCCAAGCCTGGACAGCGAGACAATAGAGGTTGTCGCGAGGTACCCTGAGGACCAGATACTTGAGAGCGGGTGGCTTGACGGCGAGAAACACCTCTCGGGTAACCCAGCTTTAACAGTCGTAAAACTGGGTGAAGGCAGGGTCGTGTTATATGGGTTCCGTCCCCAGCACCGCGCCCAGACCCATGGAACCTACAAGCTATTTTTCAACAGCTTTTTCCTCTAGAGACCTACATGGGTCTCCTTTTGAGCCTATGTTGAATACTTTTTTCACGGTCTTAAAATAAGGCGAGTAAAATAATGGATTAAGAGATAATTTAAAAAGGGTTTTTTTGTTTTTGCGTCGCGTTGTACACTACCAGTAACCCGATAGCGATGATGATCAAAGGCCAGAGGTTATCGAATCTTGCCCATGCGAAAGTTTTCTCGAGGAGGAAACTCAATCCGGCCAGTATCAGGATTGCCCCGAAGAATATTGGGCCAATACTTTTGTCTCTTCCACCGAAACACATGTCCTCAAAGTCTTGGTCGTTGCTCCTATGCCTTGTGGGGCCACCCTTCAGTGATACCCCGCAGTTCGCGCAATTTTCAGCGTCGTCCAGGTTCTCGGACCCGCATTTTGTGCAGTATACCATTAGAGTCACTTAGACAGAACCGAGTAGTGATATTAAAGATTATTATGCAAATTCAAAGCCTTCTAGTTTTTAAGTCTCAATAACCTGAGGTTCTTTGTTATGAAGCTACTTCTTGTGGAGCCTCCCAAGGATATCTGGTTCATCATGGGGGAGTACCTGCCTCCACCTTACGGGATCATACAGCTGGGAGCATATGTCGAGCGGGAGCTTCCAGGCGTCGAAGTAAAGGTCCTCGACTGTAACGCGAGTCAGGTAGACTGGAACGGCCTGAGAGAGCACGTTAAGGACACAAAACCAGATATCGTTGCCTCAAGTAGCCTGGCGACCTGCAACACCTACGAGGTGGCCAGGACACTTCAAGAAGTGAAAAAAGCGGACCCAAATATATACACGGTGACAGGTGGGGTACATTTCTCCTTTTTATCAGAGGAAAGCCTTGAGGAGTACCCTGAAATAGACGCCATAGTCCGAGGCGAGGGCGAGGTCACGTTCACCGAGCTGATAAAAAGGAGGATATCTAACCAGCCGCTGGATGATGTCGCTGGCCTGACATATCGAGACGGAAACGTCATCGTAAAGAATCCTGACAGGCCATTGATTGAGGACCTCAATACCCTGCCTTTTCCCGGGTATCATCTAGTCAAGGATATCGTTCACAAGTACCATTTCGCTGCCATGAGCGGTAAAGAAACTCCATATGCGCTGGTTGAGGGATCTAGAGGTTGCCCCCACAAATGTACTTTCTGCACTCAATGGAGGCACTGGTGTGGTGAATGGAGACTCAAGTCACCCTCCAGGATTGCAGATGAGATGGAGTATATCTACAAAGAGTTCGGGAGCCGTTTTATTTGGCTCACGGATGACAACTTTGGACCAGGTGATAGGGCTGATCTCCTTGCTGATGAACTGTTAAAACGGGACTTCGGGGACGACCTCATGTGGTTCATACAGGCGAGGTGCGACGACGTGATAAGGATCAAGGACACGCTTCCCAAGCTGAGGAGAGCGGGGTTACATTGGGTGATGATGGGCGTCGAGAGTCCGCTACCGGATCAGCTTGCGCGGTATAAGAAGGGACTCGATTCAAACGCTTCGTACGAGGCAGTTCGTCTGCTTAAAGAGAACGATATCTTCACCCATGCGATGCTCATCATCGGTGACCGGAAGGATACCCATGAGACCATCGAGAACACCCGGCGTTTCGTTGACGACCTAGACCCTGATTTCGTTGTCTTCACGACCCTCACCCCTTTCCCGGGGACAGATGTCTACGACAACGCCAAGGAGAAAGGTTGGATAGAGGACGACAACCTGTTTAACTACGATATGGCTCATGCCGTCATGGGGACCGAGACATTGAGCAGGAGAGAGGTCCAGGAGGAGCTGTACAATTGTTATAACCATTTCTACAGCTCATGGAGTCGAAGAATAAGAGGCATCCTCTCAGCCAACGAGCTGAAGAGAAGTATTAACTTGTACATGGCCGGGCGAGGTCTTCTGGTTCAGTTAAAGGAGCTAATCTAGGCGCCAGCGCCGCTCCCGTTTTTTGTTACGCACGGGGTCAACTTTATATTCTCTCTCAAGGAGATTTCCTCGATTATCATGGACACCGAGAACTGGACGATTAAAAAGGTCCTTGAGATGGGGGCCGCGATGGAGCTTGAGGGCTATACGTTATACTCTGAGCACGCTGAGAACGCGGAGTACCCGGGAGCCAGCCTGCTGCTTAAAAGACTGGCCGAGGACGAGAAGCGCCACAGGGAATACTTCCTGAAGGGCCTGGATGACCCTGAAAATATCGATGTCAGGACGCTTGATGAGAGCGTGCCCGACCTGCAAATCACGGACAAGCTGGTTAACGTGCCCCTTGACCCGAAGGCGGATCTACCGCAGATACTGAAGTTCGCTGCCCAGCGAGAAGCTGCGACATACGATTTCTATATCCAGATCGCATCGAAATTCGAGGGAACCGGGTGGGGCAAGATGTTCCACAACTTCGCCTTGGAGGAGCTCAACCACAAGAAGCTCCTTGAGGAGGAGTACGACGAGATCATGGGCTGGTAAGGGCCACAGACCATCTTGTCAAGAACATCGGTTTGTTCCATCCAAATGTTAAACGGTCTCTCTCATTATCCGTCAAATGGGTTTGGGGGAAGAAAATTACGGGCTGGTTAGCTTGATTATTTTATGCGCCTTAAGTGGGTCTCTTAGATCAAGTAGGCTCACGCCAATACCGTGACAGGTGGCGTTTGTTCCCGGAGTCAGTTTTATCCAAACGCCATTCTCTAAGATATTTTCAGGGATATCAAACTTCAACACCTTCCTGTAGGTTCCAGCAGCCTGCCTATCGTTGATGTCTAGGGTCTCCGCCCTTGCCCTGAAGCTGATGGCGGCGGGAGGTGCCAGGGTTATCATCCTATGCAGTAAGTTCTTGTAGAAAGGGATGGTAACGCTGACCCTGCCGTCCTTTTTTATGTTCCTGATCTTTACGGTGTCTTTTCCCGTTAAAACGTAGATTACGTAGCCGTCACTGGCGTAGACCACGACGCTGCTCTGTGGGACCCCTTTTTGGGAGGTTGTTGATAGTGTGAGCCATCTGTTTTTCTTGATAGTGTCTCTTACCTCTCTCTCAAGCTCGGTTTGAAGGCTCATGGTTAAAGCAAGGGTGAATCATGGATAAAATATTCGATTCTACATAGAAAAACGTCTTTTTTCCGGTATTAATTAGCCTCTAGCCTCGAATAGGTTCCGGGCTACAATCTATACCCCATTTTGTAAATGAGCAAATACCCTAGTCCCCATTTTCAATCGCATTAGTCATAAATGGAAGTAACGTTCACCCGGTATCAAGCGAGTTACCAATCCACAAAAAACTCAAAAACCAACCTCACAAATAGTGGGCATGAAGACCATCGAGTCAGAAGGCCCATACCAGGCAGTGACCATTGGATTGGGGCCTGAGGAAAAACTTCTAGAATCCATCAAAGAGGCGATAAAGAGGCATGATATACGAAACGGCGCAGTGGTTTCGGGCGTCGGTACCCTGAAGCGGTGCCACCTCCACTACGTGGACACGTCCACGTTTCCCCCGGTGAACAAGTTCTACGTCATCGATGAGCCCTTGGAGATAGGCTCGATAAGCGGGCTGATAGCGGACTATGAGCCCCACCTCCACATCACCGTCGGGTGCAGGGAAGACAGGGTGTGGAACGGTCACCTTGAGGACGACAGCGTGGTGCTTTACCTGGCAGAGGTTTGCATCCTCAAGATGAATCACCACGGGATGAAAAGGGAGATGGACCCCAGGTACAACCTGGCCCTGCTGAGCGAAGGCTGAGACACTGGAAAAGGTCTGGACTGGTAAAGCCCGTCGGGGTCAATCAAACAGCAGTTTTCCGTCCTCTACGTACTTATTTCCATCAACGTAGAGGGTCGGTGTGAACGAGACCACGTCGATGTGGAGCTTCGCCACTATGCTTGTCTCGCCCTCCTCCAGTATGCGCCCCCCGGAGTCCCCCAGGGCGGTGTGAACTGTTCCCTCTGACTGCTTGATCTCATGGAAGGGCGGGACCGTCATGACCAGGTTGGGCGCCCCCAGGCTGGTCATCCCCTTCCGTGTGTAGGGGTTCATCCCTATGGCCAGTTCAGCGAACTTGTACATGTTGGGGTCATCCATCTGCCCCAGCGCCTTCCAGAACATCTTGCCTATCTCACCCTCTGCCTTCACGAGGACGCCGTCCTCGAAGGTGAACCGCGCCTTCTCACCCGGCATAACCTCGCTGAGGGTGCCTATCCAGTCGACGTTCTGGACGCCGTTGACGTCGCTGAAATCCCCCACGGACATGGTCTCGTTCTGGGTCCAGCTAGCCTTCCCGGTGCCCGGCCCCCACCCCTCAAACCTCTTGGTGGTTCCTGTCAACTCCTCGCCCCCCGTGATTAGTCTGAAATCCTTGCCCTTGTGCTCGTTGAGCATCCTTGCCCACCTCTTGGCCTTCTCGGCCATGGCGACCCTGTCGATATCCTTGATGTGCCACAGCGCCTCGTTGGTTGACTGCTGCCACCCGAATAGGAACTGCGCCCCGGCGGCCCGGGCGTCCCTGATCTCCTGGAGAAACGCTGGGTCCCAGCCCGCGAACCAGTAAATGTAATCAGTGGCCTTGAGGGCCATTGCCAGCGTCCTCGGGAGCTTTATCCCTCTCCCTAGGCTCCAAAGCCCCACTGCGTCCTTGGGCGTGTTCACCACTATCACGTGGGGGATGGCGTTTATTCCCAAGAGATGGGTCACCAGGGCGCTGTACCTGGTGGTATCCGTATCTGGGCTAACGCAGATGAGCACCTCGTCCCCGGCTTTCACGTTCTTGAACTCGATGGACCATTTGGCGAGCTCGCTGTACATTGTCTCTCTCAGCATTCGAATCAAGATACAATGGGTCGTGGATGGGAAAAGATTTTGCAGGAAATCAACGGTATACCTAGTTTCCTATCAGGGCGTCGACGGCTTTTTCGAGCTTTCTCTCTGCCTCCGCCAACCCCGCGAGCAGGGTCTTGACCTTTTCCCTGTTTTTCTCTAGGAGTTTTCGACTGCTCTGGATTTCCTCTTTAACCCTGACCGGTGCAGGTCCCCCAATAAGGGTCCTGCGGTTGACCATTTCCCGTGGGTCCATGGCCTCCTGTATCAGCCCGTCTGGTAGTCCCAGAGGTTTCCTGTAGTCAGGGTACTCCACGGCTGCCCTATTCAAGAACTCCGAGGTGATGTCCTTGGGCGACTTTTTCTCGCTTATGGCTAACCTAACAAGGGTTGAGACTATCTGATGGGCTGTCCTCCACGGCAGCTCCTTCTCCCGCATTATTGCAGCGGCCAGATCTGCTGCCCCTGTCCAGAACTCTCCCGCTAGCTGTAGGTTCCTCTCCTCGTTTACCTTCACGGTCTCGAAGAAGCCCGGTATCATCCTGAGCCCGTTGATTATATCTGTCCAGGATTCCTGCATTCCCTCATCGTTTCTCGCCTCCATTAAGTGGGCCTTGACGTTGACAGTGATGTCGGACATCCACCGTAGCGCCATGGGGTTCTTCTTCTGGGGCATGATGCTGCTAGTGCCGCAGTACCTGTCCGCTGGCTCTATGAGGTTGAACTCGTGTGTGCTGTAGATCAATAGATCGAAGAAAAGCCCACTGATGATATTGCTCAGGGTCAACATGACCGCGTAGGAGTCCAGCGCGTACCCTTCGTGCTTCTCGGCGTCGAAACAGTTCCTGTAGAGGTCAGCAAACCCAAGCAACTCCATGGTCCTGGTGCGGCTGAAGTTGGGCACATCCGTCCCTGTGCCAATGGCCGAGCCGGCTGGGCTGATCTGCATGAGCCCGAAGGCCGCCTCCAGTTTGTTGAACTCTCTCTCCAGCTGGTTTACCATGCCCATGATGTAGTAGCCCCAGGTCATGACCTGGGCGTGCTGCAGGAGGTTGATGGACCCGTAGACTGTCAACCCCGCAGAGTACATGGGGGTGATGGTCTCGACGTGTTTCTCCGAGAAGTGTACCATGGCTTTGACGGCGTCCAGCAGGGCCTCCATAGCGTCAAGGATGTAGCTCCTCTGGACGATGTGCATCGAGGTGGTCCTCAGGTCCCCGGTGCTCCTGCCCACGTGGATGCGTCCCCCGGTGTCCCATCCGAGCTCCGTGATGAGGTATGCCTCACCCGAGTGGTCCTCTCCCCCCACCCTGGTTCTGGCCGCCTCAACGCCTTCCTGTTCCATCCGTCTGAACGCCTTCAGTATATTGACCCCGTCCTCTCTTGGGATAATCCCTTGTTCGGTCAGCATAACGACGTGAGCCTTGTCGAACATGTGGTAAGCCTGGAAGGGGGGCTCCCCATCCCACCCCTTTAACGCCACCTCATACTCGGGGGCCATTCCCTCCATCAAACGGCCAATGCCGGGCCTCTTGGCGAACCAGAGATGGCCCCGATACTCGTAATCATCAGGTGATATATCAGACAAAATAATGCATCCTCTGACAAAGAGTTGTTTTACTTCTATTTAATATATAAAAAGGAAAAGAATCTGGAGCTACCAACTACCTATTAGGTATCGTATGCCTCATGTTTTTCTAATAGCGTTCCAATAGATGATCATGTCGCTCTTCACGCCAGATGTCGAGAAACAGATACTTGAAATATTCAATGGCCTCGACAAAACGGTTCAAATCGTGTTCTTCAAACAGGCCGATAACTGCCAGACTTGCCCGGAACAGGAGAAACTGCTCAAAGAGCTCAAGGGTTTCAGTGACAAGCTTCACCTCAATGTCTATGACATGGTCCTCCACAGCGACGAGGCCATGAACTACAAGATCAATAGGGCACCGGCTACTATAATCATGGATGAGACTGATTATGGAATCAGATTCTATGGTTTTACGGCGGGGCATGAGTTCTCATCACTGCTATCAACGATCTTGCTGGTATCAACGGGAACAAACATCAACCCACAGCTGAGAGACCTGATAGCCTCCATCAGTAAGCCCGTCAATCTCAAGGTGATGACCACATTAACGTGCCCGTACTGCCCGCAGATGGTGCAGGCCGCCCACGTGATGGCCTACCTCAACCCCATAATTATGGCAGAGGCGTTCGATGTCTCCGAGTACGATGACCTTGCCCAGCGGTTCCAAGTGAACAGCGTCCCAATGACCATAATCAATGATACCGAGGTACTCGATGGCGCAGTCTCTCTGCCCGAGTTATTCTTGGCGGTTCTCAGGACCGCCGACCCCGAGACGTACAGGGAGCTAGATGAAGGCATACGCGAGGCCATGAGTCGGAAAGT
>RCNB010000707.1_pt1 | contig 21846 bp, 19 predicted proteins | sample 2041321 | NCBI WGS metagenome assembly RCNB01 (sample SAMN09708232, study PRJNA481090) | Marine sediment metagenome, whole genome shotgun sequencing project. | reverse complement strand
CGCATCTGCTGATAAGCACGACGTCGTAATCGTCGGCGGGGGGACTGCTGGTTTGGCGACTACCTCGAGCATGCTGAGACGAAAGCCGGATCTGGATATTCTCCTTATCGAACCACGCGAGGCACACTATTATCAGCCGGGCTGGACGCTGGTTGGTGCGGGTATTTTCGATCGAAAGAAGACCGAGCGTGCGATGGCCTCGGTAATGCCGGCCGGCGTTAAGTGGAGACACGCGGCGGTCGCCGGATTCGAACCTGAAAACAACAACGTCGTTCTTGAGGATGGAGAACGAATCGGTTACCGGGTCCTGGTTGCCGCAGCCGGAATCAAGCTCGACTGGGATGCTGTTGAAGGGCTTGGCGACACGCTCGGCAAGAATGGTGTCACCTCGAATTATCGTTATGACATGGCTCCCTATACCTGGGATCTCGTGCAGGAATTGAACCAGGGCAGGGCGGTCTTTACGCAGCCGCCAATGCCTATTAAATGTGCGGGAGCACCGCAAAAAGCAATGTACCTGTCATGTGATCATTGGCTGCGGCAAGGAAAACTGAAAAATATTAGCGTCGAATTTCATAACGCTGGCGGAGCCCTGTTCGGCGTAGCTGACTATGTGCCGGCACTGTCGAAATATGTCGACAAGTACGGAATTGACCTGTGTCTCAATGAGAATCTTGTTGCCGTGGACGGCCCGGCTGGTAAGGCATGGTTTGACCGAACTGACGGCGAAGGAACAACCAGTCGCGTCGAGGTAGATTTCGACATGATGCACGTCTGCCCGGTGCAAACCGCACCTGATTTCATTCGCCAAAGCCCTTTGGCCAATGACGCCGGATGGGTCGACGTTTCTGCGGAGACTCTGCAGCACAGCAAGTTTGGCAATATATTCTCAGCCGGAGACGTTTGCTCAGCGCCCAATGCCAAGACGGCAGCGGCTCTCAGGAAGCAGGCACCGGTGGTAGCGGAGAACGCACTTAAAGTACTTTCTGGCGGCACTCCTCATGCCGTCTACGATGGCTACGGTTCTTGTCCGTTGACCGTTGAGCGTGGAAAAGTTGTCCTGGCTGAGTTCGGTTATGGCGGCAAACATCTACCGAGCTTCCCGCAGTGGTTAATTAACAGCTATGAACCTTCAAGGCTTGCGTGGTTGCTGAAGGAAAAGATGTTGCCTGGCATTTACTGGGAGTTGTTACTAAAAGGCAGGGAATGGTTGGTAGATACGGAGCTACTGCCCCAGGTTCCTGCGTCGCGTGAACATAAAGACGCTGTTGATTAGCAAAGGGAGTACGTATGAAACACGAAAAATTGTTAGTTTTTGCGTGGTCAATCCTGTTGGCGCTGCCTGTTGTACCGGGCACGGCGCTATCGCAGGAAGAAGACGTTGCGCGCGGTGCCGAGTTGCTGGCTCCATTGAAAGTAGAGCTGAAGCAAGCACTCATGGCGGGAATGCAGAATGGTCCTTTGAGTGCGATCAGCGTTTGCAAGGATCAAGCGCCCGCGATCGCAGCGTCTCTTTCGGTCGATGGCGTTGAGATTGGGCGCACGAGCCATCGCCTCCGCAACCCGGCCAATTCGGCGCCCGACTGGGTCGATCCTATCCTCAAGAAATATCTTGGCGAAGAATCGGATCGTGCACCGACGGTCGTGTCTTTGGAGAACAATCGGCAGGGCTACATCGAACCGATTGTGGTCGCGCCGCTGTGTCTGGCTTGCCATGGAAAAACATTGGCGCCTGATGTCGCAGCTCACATTAACGAGGCATATCCGGAGGACGAGGCCACGGGATTTGACGAGGGCGATTTACGGGGTGTGTACTGGGTGGAGTATCCTGCGGAGAAGTAAACAACCAGAGTAAGCGGAGACAAAAAATGGCGAACGAGGGCTATCACGAACCAATTAACGAACTCTCAGATGAAACGAGAGATATGCACCGTGCGATCACTTCCCTAATGGAGGAGTTGGAAGCCGTAGATTGGTATAACCAGAGGGTTGACGCCTGTAAGGACGACGACCTTAAGGCTATCCTTGCGCACAATCGCGATGAAGAAAAGGAGCACGCTGCGATGGTGCTGGAGTGGATTCGTCGCAAGGATCCGTCCTTCGAAAAAGAGTTGAAGGACTATCTTTTTACAGATAAACCAATCGCACATTCCTAGCGCGACGTTGTTTGTACAGCCGGCGCCTATTCCTCGTCTTCTTCCGGCGGCGGTTGTGGTGCCGGTTGCGGCGGGATTGCTGGCTCGGGCCACCCGGAAGGAAAATTCAAATCGCGTTGTGGGAATGGGATCTCAATGCCGTGCTCGCCGAGCTTGGTCTCCAGTGCCCAGAGGTAGGCAGAGCGGGTTCGGGTGGGGCGCTTGGCTCCTTGCCGATTGACCCAAACCAGCATCAGGAAATTTAGACTGCTGTCACCAAACTCGGTCAGCCATACATCAGGCTCTCTGCCTTTCATGTTCGTCAGCGTATACGAGACTTCCGCTGCGGCTTCCATGGCAGCCTGTTTGACCAGGTCCTTATCGCTGCCGTATGCCACACCGAACGGAATACGGACGCGTAATATCCTTTCGCCAAGCGTCCAGTTCGTGAGACGAGTTGTGACGAATTCGGAATTCGGCACAACGATGTCAATATTATCGTTGGTATTGATGAGCGTGCTACGCACGTTTATCGACTTAACGGTGCCGGTGAGACCGGTATCGAGCTCGATGTAATCGCCGACGCGCAGCGTATGTTCAAATAAGATGATCAGCCCGGACACGAAATTGTTGACGATCGACTGCAGTCCAAAACCGATTCCGACACTGAGCGCACCGGCGACGAGGGCCAGGTTGCCAAAGTCCAGCCCAATTGAAGACAGAGCTATGAACACTGCGAAAATGACGATGAAATAGTGCGTGAGTCGGCTCACCGTATACAGCGAGGCCTGCGTTCCACTGGAATCGCTGCCAGCGACGCGTCTGATCGCATGTCGGATGCCGCGTGATAACAGCATTGCCACGAGCAGAATAACCAGGGCCCGAATAATGTCGCCGCCCGTGACGGGAGTTTCTCCCACGGAGAACAACGTGACGTCAGCCAGGTCTGCAATTCGAATATAAGCTGTTTTCGCTTTGAGGCTTGCGCTTGCCAGCCAGGATCTGAACGCACCTGTATATTCGGCTGCGGCGTTGTTCACGACACCTATCAACAACTCCAGATTGGCGATCGCCGTGTTCAGCTCTCTTGCCGAGGCGAGAGTTTCCTGTGCTGTTCCCAATCGCTGATCAAGTAGTCGACGAGACTCGCGATCGAGGTCATCTCGATTGATGCTCTGGACGGCGAGCAGCTCGTCTTCCGTCTGGCGTTTCCAGTCGATCGTTTGCTGGTTAACGTCTCGAATGAACTCAGACCAGGCCAATTCCTTATCTGCCAGCGCCTGCGTATCCGGCGCTGCGAGCAGGTCAATTTCAGTCCACCAATGCTGGGCCTCTGTCTGTGCGAGGGCAGTTTCAGCAAGAGCCAAACCGACCTCTGCTCCCAGCAGCCTCTGTTGCTGCAACCTCTGTTGTGACCGCCCCTGGGCAGCGTCCAGATCGAGACTGCTCGCCGCGATTTCGGCCGCGCGCAACTTCGCCTGTGCCTTCTCGACATCTTTCTTGTTGCTGTCTATGCGCCCGGCGAGTTCTTCCAGCGTCGCCGATTCTGCTGTGTGCGCCAGTCGATCCGTCGCGAACTCGACGCGAGTGGTGGTTGCCTGGGCGAAAGACGTCGCCAGCCCGAAGCTTTGCGTCAGAAGTGCCAGGCGGCGAGTGGAAATTGCCAGAGCTGATCGCGCTTGTATAAGTCTTGCGGCGACCAACCAGCGCTCGTCTCCTGCTGCGGCATCGACGTATTCTTTAAAAATTGCGTCACGAACCTGGCTTGCGCCATTGAAAATTCGTCTTTCTCGATCAACCTCAAGTTCTTCTTGTGCGGCACTTGCGAGGGCGTTACGCGCGGTGGCGGCAAGGCCAAGCAGGTCGTCTATCGTATAGTTCTCTGCAGGCTCAGGTAGCTTCTGCGGTGCCAAAACAGAATCGTCTAGCAGCTCGAGGTACGCGGTAAAGTTGTCGCGATCCACAACCAGCATCGACGCTGCAATTTCCTGATTTTGAGGCGCCAGGTTGACGATCTGAGCGCCGACTTCCGTTAAGAACGCGTCGACTCTTGGCTCAACCTCTTCCCGGGAACCCTCAAAGTAAGTCCACCAGTTAGATTGCAGGGAATTTAGATCCGGGATGGTTGGCGCGGTGGCGTCATCGGAATTTTGCGCCGGACTGTTCACGGCGACTAAAAGGGTCAGCAGCAACGCGACAATGCGTGTTGATCGCGCAATCTTCATGCGAATTCTTGTAGTCCCGTGGGTATAGAGAAGCCTAAGAGGTACATGCTACGAGAATTCCGGAGTTCATGCATTCAAGATTTTGGTCGCCTGTTGCGAACGACGGAATCAATCAGTGCTGCGGGTCCGCGACAACTGATCTACTGCGGCGGATATTCATCGAAACAGGCAATCTCCGTATCATCACATGACCACTCAGCGCGGGAGTTTCCGAATATCCGACCCTGCGGCAAGATTGTCAGCTCCGAGCTTACGGTACCCGCCGGCACTACGGCGAATCCAAGAGATGCGTTGCCGCGAGGCAAGGGACTTCCGCAGGTCTTGCAAAAGTGGGTGGTGTAGCGCTCCGCGTCCGGCAGCTTAAAGCTGCCGCGATCGTCTTTACTGCCTGTCCACCGAATTTCCGAAGTAATGGGGACAATAAGGTTTGTGGCATGGCCCGTGCCGGTCGTCCTGCGGCAACGCGAGCAGTGGCAATGGAGGAACCTTGCCGGTTCGCCATCAATTTCCCAGGTGACCGTGCCGCAAACGCATCCGCCAGTCATTGTTTTTTGCTCGTTCATATTCATTCCTCTTGTCGCAGTTTCCGGAGCCAGTTCATTGCGCAGCGACATTTATCCACAAACGTCTCGGCACATTCTGCTTCGTGCTCTGGCAATATAGCAGGGTCTGAGATGGAAACATCAAGACGCTATGCTTGTCGAATAAGGGCGCTGGGCTTAATGATTGATGGGTTTCTCAAGGCCGCGGCAATTGCTGCATTGCTTGCAATTGTGGCCGGAGCGGAAGAGCTGCGCGCTGATGAATCAGACGAGCAGACTCCGGCGGCCAGTCCTGCGCCCGATGTGCTTTCGGCAGAACGCCTCGAAGCCGACAACGCGAGAATCGGTTCGGTTACGATCGTCACCAACAACATATTCGATCTGGACGATCCACTCGAAGATCGCGCCCTGTTTCGGCTTGCCAACAAGCTACACATAAGAACGAGGCAAGACGTCATCGAATCGCAATTACTTTTTGCAGAGGGTGACGGGTATTCAAAACGGCAACTGGATGAATCTGAACGACTATTGCGCACGAAGCGCTACCTGCGCGACGCGACGATCTCGCCCGTTGCTTACAAAGACGGGGCGGTCGATCTGGAGGTCAATACTTACGATGTGTGGACGCTGAACCTGGGACTTGGCATTTTTCGCAGTGGAGGAGAGAGCGACACCAGCGTTGGTCTTCAGGAATACAATCTTTTTGGCACGGGCGCTCATGTTGGAGTTAGGTACGAGTCCAACGTTGATCGCAGAACCAAATCGTTTGAATACAGTGACGGGAATTTTCGGCGATCTCACGATCAGTTGGGCTTGGTTTATGAGGACAGCGACGACGGATTCGCAAGAGGTGTAAGTTTCAGACGGCCGTTCATTTCACTCGATACCAGGCGCTCATGGGGTATGTCTGCCTTGAATGGCGAGCACATTGACAGCCTCTACGATCGCGGCGAAATTGCGCAGGAATTTGAACATCGGCGTCAATTCCACAAGGCTTTCATCGGCTGGTCGGATGGTCTGCAACGTCGTCGGGTAACACGATTTTCGACCGGGCTGGTTTACGAATCTCATCAGTTTTCGGGGACAGATGACCCGCTACTGAGTGCACCAGTCCTTCCTGAGGACCGGGAGTACCTCTACCCTTTCTTCGCCGTGGAAATTATTCGAGAGCAATTCGAGAAAGCCAGCAATATTGACCAGATTCAGCGCACTGAGGATCGTTTTCTGGGTAGTCGATTGCAAGCGAGCGTGGGCTACTCCGGTGCAAATGCCGGCTCAACTGCGAACGCCATTCACTTGAGTGGAGCGTTTAGCCATGGTCTCCTGACGTTGCCGGGAAAGACCCTGCTCCTGCGCGGCAATTTCGGCTCGCGCATTGAAGACGGGGAGGCACGCAATGCGCAGCTATCCAGCGAGTTGCTTTATCACCACCGCAACGGCGAAAAACGTTTGTTTTTCATGAAGTTGAGTGGCGTTCTCGGAAAAAACCTGGATCTTGATAATCCACTCTACCTTGGTGGCGATAGTGGCTTGAGGGGTTACCCGTTGCGTTACCAGGGCGGAGACAAGAAGCTCTTGCTGACTATCGAGAAGCGATTCTTCAGCAACTGGTATCCATTTCGTCTGTTCCATATCGGCGCTGCGGTGTTCTTCGACGCAGGCAGAACCTGGGGCGATAATCCCGCAGGCGGACCCAATCTCGGTTTGCTAACGGACGTCGGTTTCGGCCTTCGAATAAGCAATGATCGATCCGGCATCGGGCGAATGATACATATAGACTTGGCGTTTCCGCTTAACGGCGAAGATGACATCGACGACGTGCAATTGTTGATAGAAGCCAAGAGAAGTTTCTGACGCCAGAAAGCTGTGACCAACGGAGTCGACCAATGGGACACAGGAGGGCGACCGAATGTGGTTGCCGCCTGAGGCGCGCGTCAAAATCTGGTAAGCGGCTAACCAATTCGACGTCGAGCGCATCCAATATGGGATGGTGGCAGTACTAAAACGACAGGGCGCGCCCACACAGGCGGAGTTTCACGAAGTAATTTCGAGAAGCTCGGGCCGCTGGTTTTCTGCGTGCCTGAAAATTACACGTAACTGTGACCTCGCCGAGGATGCTGTACAGGACGCACTCCTGAGTGCGTGGGACAAGCGCCAGCAGTTCGATCGATCTGCAAAGCTGGATACCTGGATCCACCGTATTGCTATTAATGCCGCCTTACAGCTACTCCGCAAAGGCCGACCAGGGGTTTTCGAGCCGCTCGAAATCGAGGTCGAAAGCCCAACACCGACACCTGACAGTATCCGAGCTGACGAAGAACTTGGTCAAAGTCTTTCGATAGCAATGTCACACCTTAGTGAAATCGAACGTGTGTGTTTCGTTCTGAAACACCTCGAGCAATGGCGGCTAAAAGAAATCGCGGCGGAAATCGACACGAATATCGGCACAGTCAAGCAGGCGATTTTTAGAGCAGTGCGCAAACTGCGCGTGCGAATGGTAAGCCTGCAAAGTGAGATCTTATGAACGACGACACACTATTACTCTATTTCTACGACGACGGACTCAGTGTTCAGGAGCGACGTGATGTTGAAGCAGCGATTGCTGCCGACGAATCCGTAAGAGCGCGATATGCGGAGCTTCGGCTCCAACTGGATGTGCTTGATACAGGATCAGACGTTGCTGCGCCGATGCACATGGTGCAACGATGGCACGAAAGCATTGATCGCGCCGCTCAGCGCGAGCATGTGCCAGCGCGAAGCAAGTCGAGCCCATTCAACGCGATGTCATTCTTCTGGGGCGCAGCAGTTTCGGCGGCACTCGCCGTAGGTATTGGAATAGGCGTGATCATGTCGGGAAGTCCCGTACCGGTGGAACTCGCCCCCACAGTTGCCCTTGCGGATCCTGAGACGAGCTCAATCGTGCCTGGTGCTTTTGCCCGGGGAATGCAGGTACATTTTCGCGATACGCAGCAGAATATTGCCGCGCTGTCTGGCGACAGCAAAGAAGACCGCACACTTCTGGTTATGCGGATCATCCAGCAAAACCGCTTTTTTGAGCGTGCAGCCGAGCAAAATGATTCGGCAGGCCTGGCAAGAGTACTGCGTGCTTTTGAACCCATTCTGCTGCGTCTGGCAGCTGACGATATTGCGCCCGAAGATGCCGACGCATTGCGCCGGCAACTCGCGTTTGAGCTTAACGTCATGCTAACCAAACTTGAACGTGACACATCCAAAGAGACACACAAGACCTAATTGAGGCATCCGAACATGCGCACCTATACAAGACTTATTTTTATTTTCTTCGCTTTGATTGCAGCGAGCTCAGCTGCCGCCCAAGACGGCGACGACCTAAGGGACGACGAAGCGCTCAAGATGGTGGCGCTTGAAGCATTGATGTCTGCGCCATCGGAACGTGCACTGCCCATCGTTATCAGAGTCCTCGAAGGTACTGGCAGCGACGAAATGAAAGAGGCTGCCCTGTTCATTTTGAGCCAGATTGATCATCCGGACGCCGGCGCGCAGCTGCTGAATATGGCACAGAGCGCAAGCGGCGAATTGCGTCTCGATGCAATTCGTATGATCGGCATCAGTGGCGGCGACGCAGTCGATAGCCTGGCCGCGATTTTTGATTCGGGTGACTCCGATGTTCGCGAGGCGGTTCTCGAAGCTTATATGATCGCGGGAAATAGCCAGGGGCTTTACAACATTGCGGTAAACGCAGAGAACAATGACGACTTCGAAGCGGCGGTCGAAATGCTCGGCGCCATGGGCGCGAGCGACGAACTGAGCAAGATCCGGGCAAGCGCGGGCGTATCTGATGCGATCATTACTGCCTACATTATTTCTGATGATGCCGATGCAATTCGCGAACTCGCACTGGATGACAGCGATCTCGAGCAGCAAGCGAACGCGATCGAAGCTCTGGGTATTGTCGGCGCCGATGATGCGGAAGCGCTATTGACGCAAATTTATCGGGACTCAGATTCGGAGTTCATTAAAGAGGCTGCCCTCGATGGCCTGCTCATCGGTGATTTTGACGACAGCGTATTGCAACTGTATCGCTCCAGTACGAGCGTTTCCGAAAAGCGCGAACTACTTCAGCGGCTGGTCATGATGGACAGCGATCAGGTAATGGACATCATCGACGAGACGTTGGCAGGTGATCAGTAATGTCCAGTCCGACACGAGTCCGTGGACTGGGAGTGATCGCACTCATGGTGATCGCCTGCCTCGGCAATGAGACGATCGCGTCCAGCGTGCTGGATATCACCGAAGATGGATGGCACACCTGGCGTGCACCAGCGATAGAGAACTCACAGATATTGTGTTGTTTTAGCTGGACCGGGTCGGGTGCTCGAGAACGTATTTGCGACCTGGATCGCGGTCATGGCCACTACAGTTCATCGAGCAGCATTGCGAGGTATTCGGGCGAGATCCAGGTCTATGTGCTCATAGAGGCCGGGCAGGCGAGCAAGATCTCCGTACTCAGTCCACAATGTGAAGTGGTGGCGAGTACCGAGATCAGCGATCTCGGCTCGGTTAGCGCCGACGACAGCATCGATTGGCTTCGGCCATACATCAGCGCCAGGACAGATGTCGCGTCTGACGCGCTTGCTGCAGTTTCGCGGCATTCGGGAAACTACGCGTTTCAGGTACTCACCGAAGTCGTAGAATCAAATGCCGACTACGACTTCCGCGAAGAAGCTATTTTCTGGATGGTCATGTCGGAGACCGAAAACGCGTTTGCCTACATTGACCGACTCATCATGGGTAAGTGACTTAGCGGCGCAGAACTATTTTTCCGGCTTCCACTGACCCTTGAGGTTAGTCGGCTAGTTGCCGTCGGCTATCGGCTTGAGCGAAATATCGCCGATCCTCACATGCTTGAAACGTGGCTCCACCAGTTCGATCTTCCCGCCACTCAGCTGATCTCGCAGAGCATTATTGTCCTGGTCCCGCGCCGAGTATTGAAGACCTCCCGCTTGCCAGCCTTGGTCGGTCTGGAAATAAAACTGAGCGTAACCGAGACCATATTCATGTGTCGAAATTCGCAGGTACTCGAATTCTCCATCACCATCCAGGTCGATCTGGATAAGCATTGTATCCTGAGTGTTCGTCAGCAGGGCGTCGTCAATGATCAGCGGTTTAAGTTCTGCAGGTACTTCGAATGGTGCCGGTCGATAAATAATGTCGGCCCAGGCCTCGTCTCTGGCTTCCGGGCTCGTAGTCGCGTCACGCCACGTCGGGGTTTCGATCAAGCCCAGAAGATCAGGATCCGAATCTCCAATGTCAGCCTTCATGTCCTGCATCGCGAGATACCCTGGTCGCCCAAGATGATTCTTCGCGTAGTAAAAATCGAATTCTCGTAGTTCGATCTCGCCGGCCTCAATTCTCGCCAATTGGCTGGCCAGAGAAATCTTGCGGAAGTCCAGAACGGGGCTATTGGCAAGCAACATGATTGCTAGCACGATCAGTCCCATTGCCGTATTCACCCGAGCAAGATCGGTGGTCCATCGCGCGCGTCGGCGGACGATGCCGACAACGTATCCCAGTGAGAACAGAGCGAGGACAAGCCAGACGACGAATGCCCAGCAACGCTCAACTGTCCAGCCGTACTGGTTCAGTCGCAAGACGAGCCCATAGAAACTTAACGCCGAGACAAATGGCATGACGCACAGTCCGACATAAATCGCCCGGTGCACGAGGGATGGGAATGGGCTGACTTCCCGACCGTCTTGATACACGGCATTCGTGAAAAACAAAATGATCGCCAATAACCAAAGTAACAACGCCGTCCCGTTGCCGGTCGACCAGAGAACCTCGAAGCCGACGACCGGGAGAGTTGCGAGAAAAATAACGGCGATAGTGACGACCAGAGGCAGCAGCAGTTTAATAAGCCAATGCAGTAATTTGCTGATGTTGTCGATCACATGCGTCAGGTCGCGGAACATGATCACGCCCAAGCCAAACGCGATGCTCAGCACTGGAAATATGAACCAGTCTTCTCTGAATAACTCGTGGAAAAATTCGATTTCGATGACTTTGAAAAGCTGTCCCCACAGAACCAGAACCAACCAGAAGACCAGCACGAATAGAGCGGAAAGAGCGCCGACCAGGAAATTTCGCCATGAGTTCGTGAACAACACCTGGTATGTCAGCGGAACTCCGTTCGCTCGTTGTTGCAGGTACATCAGGGCCTTAAAACAGGCCAGACCGATGCTAAAAATGAAGGCCATAGACAGGCTGGAGACTGGAAATTCACCGAATGGCTCTGCCTGCCAGCCTGTGTAAACGGCAAGTAAGGCCAGAATGGCCGCAAATCCTGCCACGTGCTTTGCGACGGCGATGGTGTTGCTGCGGGTTAGCGACAGCAGCAACAATAATGGTACCGCTGCAGCAATCGTCCACATCGGGTATGACCACAGCGGGGACTCGCTGGGCCACGTATTGTTATCGAAAGCGCGGTAAAGGCCGTACAACAGGAGGCCCTGAAGCGTCGAGATGACCAGCATCCGGACTTTGGGCAATGGCGAAGAAATGCTCATCCGTTACTCCAATCCAGCGCGGAAAGCGCCTTTATTGGAGCAATACTAATACTAAAAGGTGGCGCACAGGTGGCTGACCTGTGCAACAACACGGCCTGACTCAATCCTGTGAGAGCTATGCGTAGTGCGGATAAACCGGCTGATACATGTATTCTTGTATGTCAGCGAGAATGTCGTCTGGCTCTTCTTTGTCGGTGAGTCCTTCGTCATACGCGATCTTCGCAACGTCGTGAGCGATGAGCGCCGAAACCTGGCGGATCCTGGTCAACGATGGATAAATGCGACCTCGTTCAAGGTCCGACTCGGTAACCTGGTTGGCGAGCGAATGCGCCGCTGCAAGAAACATCTCATTTGTAACAGTGCGAGCTCGGCTGACAATGACGCCCAGGCCAACGCCGGGAAATATGTACGCGTTGTTTCCCTGCCCGGGAACAAATGTCTGGTTGCCGATTTTGACCGGATCAAATGGGCTGCCGCTGGCGAAAATGGCACGACCTTCACTCCAGTTATAAGCTTGTTCCGCCGTGCATTCTGCCTGCGACGTCGGGTTTGAAAGGGCGAATATGATCGGTCGATCATTGAATTCCGCCATTGCCTCGACAACCTCTTTGGTGAATGTGGAAGGCTGCCCCGATAAACCCAAAATGGCGGTCGGCTTCAGGGCTTTGACGGCCTGCAGGAAGTCGACAATATGGTGATGCGGGTGTGCGTAAGGCAATTTGTGCGAGGCCATATTGTCACGGCCCTGAACCAGTAGTCCCTTGCTGTCGACAAACCAGCACTGCTTGCGACCCTCTTCGGGAGCAATACCCAGCTCCGCCAGCGCCGCAACGAAGGAGTCTGCGATGCCGATGCCAGCTTCGCCGGCACCGAGGAATAGAATCTTCTGCTCCTGCAGCCTGCTACCCGTAATACGCATCGCGGCGATGATGCCGGACAAGGCCACCGCGCCGGTTCCCTGGATATCGTCGTTAAAGACGCAGGTCTTGTAGCGATATTGTTCAAGGAACCTGAATGCATTGCTATTACCGAAATCTTCGAACTGGATCAATACGCCAGGGAAGACTTCGTTGGCAGCCTCGATAAATTCCGCGACAAGTTCATCGTACTCTTCGCCGCGCTTTCTACGTCGCTCAAGTCCGTTGTACAGGGGATCGCTAAGCAATTTTTCGTTGTTTGTACCGACATCCAGCATTACCGGCATGCAATGCGTCGGATGAATGCCTGAGCACGCCGTGTAAAGAGCCAGCTTGCCAATCGGGATGCCCATTCCTTGTGCACCCAGGTCGCCGAGCCCGAGTATTCGCTCGCCGTCGGTCACGACCATAATCCGCGCTTCCTTGTGCGGCCAGTTCTGCATGATTTCCTTAATCTTGCCGCGATCCTGCAGTGACACGTAGAACCCTCGTGGGGTTCGATAGATATGTTGAAATTCCTGGCAGGCCTTGCCCACCGTTGGTGTGTAGATGATCGGCATCATCTCGTCGATATGGTTCATTACCACTCGGTAGAACAGCGTCTCGTTGCGATCCTGCAACGCAACAAGGTACAGATAGCGTTCAAGATCGGTCGGTTTTTCGCGGATGTTGCCAAGGACGCGCAGCTCTTGCTCGGCCGGAGTGTGGACGCGAGGCGGTAGCAAGCCCCTTAATTTCAAAAAATCGCGTTCGGCTTCGGTGTATGCAGTGCCTTTGTTGCGTACTGGATCATGGAGAATTTTTACACCCCGATACAATTCGGGTTGTGATCGCGTGCTCACGAGCGGGATCCTTCGATGTTGGAGCCGATATGAGTAAGTTACGCCGTTTGCGGCGGCTTTATATGTCGGAATTCACCTAGATCTAAGGTCGCTACATCGCGGAGCTTGTTTTGGCGGATTCAATGAAATCCGGCGATACCTCGGCATAGTGACTGAAGTCCATCGTGAAGCTGCCATCACCGCCCGTTAAGGATTTGAGTCGCGAGTGATAACCCTGCAATTCTTTGAGTGGAGCCTGGCCGGATACCACAATTCGGTCTTCAGGCAGGGCTTCGGTACCACTTATCATTCCGCGCATCGATGAGAGGTCTCCTGTAACACCGCCCGCACAGCGGCTTGGCACCGTGACGTTCACGTCAACGACCGGCTCCATGACGATCGGCGAAGCATTAGAGATGGCATCGAGAAACGCCTTTTTGCCAGCCTGAACAAACGCAATTTCCTTGGAGTCGACAGGATGATGTTTGCCGTCATAAACGGTTACCTTAATGTCCTGCATCGGATAACCAAAAGTGCCACCCGAATCCATAACCTGACGAACCCCTGTTTCAACTGCAGGCAGGTATTGAGATGGAATTGTACCGCCGACCACCTTGCTCTCAAATTGAAACCCTTCGCCCGAGGGCAGCGGTTCTATGCGCAGGTACACCTCGCCAAACTGGCCGGCGCCACCGGTCTGTTTCTTGTGCCGATGGTGGCCTTCTGCACTTGCAGTAATCGTCTCGCGATAGGCAATCGAGGGCAGGGAGGTGATAATCTCCAGGTTGTAGCGGTCGGATATCTGCTCAATCACCGTACGCAAATGCAGGTCTCCGAGCCCGCGCAAAACAATTTCATTGAGCGACGCGACGTGTTCTACCTGGAGTGATGGATCTTCGGCCTCCACAGTATGCAGGGCATCCGAGGCTTTCTGTGACTCGGCGTCATTTGCCGGTTTGATCGCCAAGCCATACATCGGGCGTGGCAGACGTACCGACTTCAGGTGGAAATGATCTTCGTCGTGTGAGTCGTGCAACACAGCATCGAAGTACACTTCGTCCACTCGCGGAATTGCGCAAATGTCGCCGGGTAGAGCTACCTGCATTTTTGTGTGCTCATTGCCGTTGATTCTCAGCAGTTGATTAACCTTGATCGGTTTTCGAGCATCACCGACGAATAGCTGGTTGCCGGGCCGAATCGTTCCCTGATGAACACGCATGATGCCCAGCCGACCCTTGAATGTGTCGATGTTTACTTTCACTACATGGGCGATAGCGTGCGAGTCCGGGTCGGCGCTTATGACAACTTCTTCCGCATTGTCACCTTCACCCTTGAGAAACCGCGGTGGCTTACCTTCTGTCGGATTCGGCATCAGGCGTTCGAATACTTCGAGCAGCTCTTTAATGCCCGCTCCTGTTTTGGCGGAGACAAAACAGATCGGTATCAGGTGATCGTCTCGCAGTGCTGTCTCGAACGGATCGTGAAGCTGCTCTGGTTTGAGCTCTTGACCCTGTTCAAGATAAAGCTCCATCAGATCCTCGTCGACTTCCACAACCTGGTCGATAATTTGTGTGTGCATCGCTTCAACGGAACCAAATGCTGTCTCGGCTGGTGAATGCCGGAAGAAACAATCGACAACGCTCTCGCCATCGGCCGCAGGCAAGTTCATTGGAAGGCACTCTGGCCCGAACGTGGATTGAATATCCTCAAACAGTGCTTCCAGGTTCACGTCCTCTGCATCGATCTTGTTGACGATGATCATTCGACAAAGCCGTTGCTCGCTCGCCGCCTTCATCATTTTGCGGGCGATCATCTCAATGCCGGACTGGGCGTCGATTACGATAGCGGCTGTTTCAGCAGCGGACATGATCGACAAAGCGCGACCGTAAAAGTCCCTGTATCCCGGTGTGTCTATCAGATTGACGTGTACGCCTTTGTGATCCAGGTGACAGACGGCGGAGAACTGTGAGTGGCCGAGCTCTCGCTCGCGCGGAGTAAAGTCGGACACAGTGTTGCCACGATCAACCGAGCCACACTCACTAATTGCGCCACCGGCATGCAGCAGCGCCTCTGCAAGCTGCGTCTTGCCGGAGTTGCCTGGTCCTACCAGGCATACGTTTCGAATGTCGCTGGAACCATAGGCCATTTGTTTCTCCCTCAATTCGAGTCATTTTACGTATTGACGGGAAAATCAGGCATAAAGTCTATAGTGGACTTCCTCAACATACGCGCAGCCATGTTAGGGTTGCCGGCTTCCCGAGTCGTGTGGACAAGAATAACAAGATGGGCTCAAAAAACCTCCTGGATACCAGGAAGGGCCGCTTTTTCACCTTCGGGATGCTCTATATATCCGAGGGTATTCCGTATGGATTCACGTCTACGGCCATGGTCGCTTTTATGCGAACGCAGGGCTTATCCCTTGAGCAGATAGGCACATTCGTCGCAGCGCTCTTTTTGCCCTGGGCGTTCAAGTGGGTTTGGGCTCCGCTTATTGACCTCGTAAAGCTCAATCGCTTTGGTGGCAGGAAGGCGTGGATCATCTTCTGCACGACCATGATGACAGTGACCCTGCTCATCACGGCGGCCGTGGATTTCGTCGACGACTTTCAGATGCTCTTAATGATGGTTGTCCTGAACAATTTCTTCTGTGCCACGCAGGATGTTGCCATTGACTCGTTGGCGGTTAGTACGCTTAAGGAGGAGGAGCGGGGGCGAGGTAACGGATTCATGTTTGGCGGGCAGTATTTCGGTATTGCCCTGGGCGGCGGTGGCGCTGTATTTGTATTCGGTTTTTGGGGATTTGACGTCGCGCTGATGTACATCAGCTGTCTGCTGATGCTGAACCTGCTTTTCGTGATCATTTTTGTCAAAGACCCAGCTGCCACATCGACCGGGGTCGAGCGCAAGAGTGATGTTCTTGGGTCGTTCGCTCGAGAGCTAAAGTCTTTCATGCATGTGCTCTACGTCAGCTTTTTTAGATCGGGGAGAGGGCCGAAGATCGGACTGCTCTTTTCCGTGACGCCGGTTGGCGCCATGGCGCTCGCATACGCAACGCTAGGTACTATCCAGGTCGACTATGGGCTCGCTGAGACGCAGATCGCCGAGATCAGTGTCTACAACACGATTTGCGCAGCATTGGGTTGCCTGATTGGAGGGTTACTCGCGGATCGGTTCGGCATCAAGAAGATTTTGGCGTTGTCCTATGTTTTGACGACGGTGCCGACGCTGGTACTGGCAACGCAGATTACGAGTATTGGTTTGGAGTCCGTCTCTATCCAGCTTTTGTACGGCGTCATTATCGCGCATGGGTTGACCTACGGCATGACATTTGCCGCAAACGCTGCTGTTTTTATGGGAATGACCAACCCCGCAGTTGCGGCTACGCAGTTCACCGCGTTCATGGCGATGACGAATCTCGCAATTAGCATGGCAAACTACTGGCAGGGGATCGTCGCCGAGCGCGTTGACTACGCGACGGTGTTTTATCTGGACTCGTTGTTCGTTCTGATTCCGCTCATGATCATTCCGTTTCTCAGAAATCGGGAGGAGGGCGCTTAGTCCGCTCTTCCTGAACACGCCTTGCAACGGTTATCATGGGAACCCTGTTCTGAATAGCCCACTCAGGAAATAGGAGCAACATTATGGATATCGCGTGGATACAGGTGTTCGTACTTACCCTGGCTGAATGTGTCGCGCCAGCCGGCAAGTCCATCTGTCAGGAACAAGAGTTCCAATTGCAGTTTCTCACCAAAGCAGATTGCGAGATCGCGCTCGACCAGCTTGTGTCACTCAAGGAAGAGTCCGAGACGGTTATCGTGAATCCCAATCGGTCGAATTGTGCACCGGCGGCTCGCCAAAGCGACGTTTTTGAGAGTCTTGAGGCGATCAACAAGGCTTTCGATGCGAATTGGGAAGTGCCCCAAACCGGTGAAACCGAGCCGAGCGTCAAGCAAATATCGCACAAGGGCCGCCTGGAAGAACTGAAAAGCTGCGAAGAAACAGAAGGTATTGCTCCCTGCACGATCGGCGACATCATAATGGAAGGGGTGGATGGGGATCCGGTCGAGGTCTGGCGTCGCGACTAGACAAGTACTTGCACACGGGTAACGGACAATGCGCTCCGTTGGCTGTGGTAGGCTTCAAAAAAACAAGAAAGGGGGGGTAACCCTTGACCGCACAAAACCAAACCGCGCCTTATCCTGAGTTAACCTGGGTCTCGGTTAGTGTCGGCTGGATACTCGGTGTCATCATCGCTGTATCGATCGGCTATGCCGCTCTGATCCTGGGCTTTTCCATCGAAGGTTCCGAACTAGCCGCAATTCTGGGTTTCGGCATTCTTCGTGGTGTGCTGCGGCGCAAGAGCATCATCGAGAACAACATCGTACAGACGATTGCGAGCGGCGTGAACGGCGCATCGTCCGGCATGATGTTCTCGGTACCTGCGATTTTTCTGCTCGGATACGGTGATCGTTTCGATCCGGTTATCCTGACCTTTGGTTGCATTGCAGGCGCTTTCCTCGGTATCGCCTTCATCATTCCATTGCGCAAGCACATGATCGACTATGAACGGCTCACCTATCCGGGGGGCGTGGCTGTCGCGACGATCCTGAAGTCGCCTGGCGCAGGCGTTCAAAAGGCAGTCATTCTGCTTGCTGCCGCGGCACTGAGTGCGCTCGTGCAGTACGCCACAATCAAGACAGGCGTCGCCAATTGGAATCTCGGCGCTCTCATCGGCATGCCCGAATTCATGAATGGCATCTGGTATCTGTCCTTGATGACGGTTGGCGTCGGTTTTATCGCCGGGCGCGGCGGTGTTGCCTTTATTATCGGCGGATTCGTCGCCTACTGGTTCCTTTCACCCATGCTCGCGGCGACAGGCGGTTTTCCACTTGACGAAGCCGGGCAAGCGATCAGCGCGCCGGAGTCACTGCGACTGTTGCTGTATCGCCCCTTGGGCATCGGCATGTTGATTGGCGGCGCGATCATGGGCGTCATTCTTGCCGCGCCGCTTATCCTCAGCGCGATTCGTTCGATGCAAAAAGCGTCCAAGGTGGCCGCTAGTCACGCCAATGAAGAGCTGCCGATCAAGTTCCTGTACTTCGCGATTTTCGGCGCAGTAATTCTCATGTGCATCATGGCGGTAACTTCGGTGGATTCGATAGGTCTTGGTGGCGGAATCGCAATGGCTGTGCTGGGCACGCTATGGGTCTGGATGGCTGGCATTATCCTGTCCGAGGCCATCGGTCGCACGAACTGGTCACCGTTGTCCGGCATGACGCTTGTCGGTATTACATTGCTCATCGTCGTGACACAGGCTCTCGGCCTGGATCGTGGCGACTCGATCGTTGCGGCGATAATGGTTGGTGCCGCCATGTGTGTCGCGATGTCGCAGGCAACAGACTTGATGCTCGACCTGAAGACGGGTTATCTCGTTGGTGCCACGCCACGCATGCAGCAGATCGGTCAGTTTGCCGGTGCCTGGCTCGGTCCGATCGTCGTTATTTTCGTCATTTTTGCATTGAACGAATCCTATGAGTTCGGCAGCGCACGATTACCGGCGCCACAGGCACAGGCGCTTGCCAGCACAATTGACGGCATCATGGGCGGTGACGTACCTACGCAGAAGTATGCGGCTGGCGCTGTTCTCGGCGGCGTGTTGTCCGCGCTGATCGGTGGACTCGGCATCACAGTCGGGCTGGGATTCTATCTGCCCTTCAATATTGTTCTGACTTACTCACTCGGCACTTTAGGACGCGAGCTTACCGACCGCTTCAAAGGCAAAACGTGGAGCGAAAATGTTGGCATACCGATTGCGGCCGGTTTTATTGTTGGAGAAGCGCTTGTCGGGGTGGGTGATGCCATTCGGATAGCGCGACCTGCGCTCGCGGCGCTTTTGGGGTTTTGACATGAAAAATATCGCATATTTTATGATCGCTGCCGGGTTCCTGGGCGCTGCTTACGCGACCTCTCTCCACGCCCAGCAAGTCGACTGGACTCTGTTCGTTATCTCCGCACTTATATCCACCGCAGGCGTGATCATTGCCAAACGCATGGACAGCGCCGACGCTCGCTCTGAATCTGTTCTCAATACCAATCGTGCCGAACTCAACGAGTCCATCGCGAATATTGTCACGGGGCTGGGCGACACTGCTTACGAGTCCGGCGAACAACTGCGCGACTGGATTGACGAACAATTGCGCCCTGACCTGCGTCGCTTTGCTGATGCACGCGAGAGTATGGTGCATCTTTATGGTTTACAAACCTACGCCGACATAATGAGCAATTTCGCGACGGGTGAGCGCTACATCAATCGCGTATGGTCTGCATCGGCAGATGGTTACGATAGCGAAGCTGCGACTTACCTCGAAAAAGCAGCCGGGCAGTTCGCGGAAGCACAGACCCAGCTATCGAGCGTCGCATAGAGCAGTTCCTGCATCTTCATGCTTGTCTCGAGGCGGTTGTATGCCGATTCATTTGCGACCATTTCGAGGTTGGGGGCATCTCTGCTTCGTAAGCAAACAAAACATGGGGTATTGAGATCATGAAAAGTGGAAGAATTCTACTGTTAGCTATGGCCTTGGGTCTGGCTACAAGTGCGTTTGCGGGCGAAGAGACGCACATGAAAATCGCTGTCGTAAAGAATGATGGTGATGGGGACGTTCGTATCGAACTCGACAGCGACGATATCGGTTTCAATCTGGATGAATTGCAGGAGGGTGAGAGCCGCTCAGTTGTCGACAAATCTGGCCAGTCAATCTTGATTACTCGAACCGCTGAAGGCTATACGTTCAACGTCGATGGCGAGACTATTGATATGCCAATGCTTGTTGGCGATCACGACGAGGTGGTCTGGGTCGACGAAGATGGAGAGACCGATGTTGATTTTCACGTGATGCGGAAAGCGAAGTTCATCGGTGAAGATCATATGGGCAGCACCATGATAATGAGTGCTGAGCCGATCGACGAGACTACTCAACAGGCGATCAGGACCACTTTGGAATCAGCTGGCCATGAAGGCGAGGTGCACTTTGCTACTCATGAGATGCATCACAGAGGCCGTCATGGCGGCGGGCATCAGGTCAAAGTCATCAAGAAGGTCGTCGAGGCCGAAGAGTAGGCCTATCCCAAGTACCGGGATGCTCCGCGATGAGCGCATTGAAGGTAAAGTCACTTTTGGCACCCGCACCCGCAGGTAGCAGATCGGCATGTCCATGACGAACCTTATGAGAGTGTCAGCGCGTGGCTGACACTCGGCTCGAACAGATGACCGGCCTCGAGGTTCTCAGCGCAATTGTGGACGGCACGATTGCGCATCCAACGATGGCGCACACGCTCGGTTTTCGGCTGACGGAAGTCGAAGAGGGTCGCGCAGTTATCACGGCGGAACCGAGTGGAGACTATCTCAATCCAAATGGCTCCATTCACGGTGGCTGGCCCGCCGCGGTGCTCGATTCGTGCATGGGATCATCGGTTCACTCGACCTTGCCAGCCGGCGCCGGATTCACGATTGTCGAGTGCAAAATCAACTTCGTGCGGCCCATTGTGGCAAAGACAGGTATCGTGCGAGGAGAGGGGAAAATCGTAAATGTCGGCCAGAAGATCGGTTTGGCAGAGGGAGTCCTGCGCGACAGCGCTGGCCGGATCCTTGCCACCGGTACGACGACTTGCCTGATTAATCGACCCTGATTTGTTTGGCCGAAAACCGATTTCCTAGTCGGCTGGTGTCGTTGGTGGGGCGTACGGGTTTGGTGGCATCAGGTCCGGCGGAATCGCCGCACGACGCCGGTCTTCTTGCGGCGGATAATTGTCAGCCAGGTAGGTGGTGATTCTGGATTCAGTGTCGGGGTCGAATTGCCACAGATTCTGTTTTTCCTGCATCCAGCGAATCAGTTTCAACCAGTGACTCTTGGAGCCACGCTGTTGAGTAATCAGTTTGGGCGAATGACAGGAGATACAGTTGTTACGTACGAGTTCCCAGTCGCCGGTCATTTTTAATCCGCTGAACGCGTCGAGTGCCGGTTCTTGCGCGGCTGCGGCAGCAGTGACAGCACAAGCGGCGGCCAGCATCAGCAACCGTCTTGCCTGGGAGCTCATTAGGCTACCTGCAAGGCAATACGGTGGCAGGCATTGTTCAGATAACCCTTTGGATTCCAGCCCGGCAAAACCATAGGTTGGGATCTTCCGGCACTGTCAGTGGCGCGCGCCCATACTTCATAGTAGCCGGCTTCAGGAAATTCAACTGCAGCCTTCCAGCGCTGCCACGCCAGGCGATTGGCCGGGGCGTTGAGCTTCGCTTTCTGCCAGGTTGCGCCGAAGTCGATGGATACGTGAACTTTGCGAACAGCGAAGTCGCCTGCCCAGGCGTGGCCGCGTAGAGCGAGTTTTGTGCCAAGTTCATGTTGCAGACCTGACTTCGGAAACGTGATGAGCGACTTGACCGGCATCGACTCGATAATACACATCTCATCTACTGGTACTTCGCTGCCGGGAGCGACAGGCTTGCACGGTACCCGGTACGATGTGCCCGTCATTTTCGGGCCGTCGTGTACCTGGTTGCGAATAACAATCTTCCTGAGCCACTTGCCGCATACAGATGCGGGCCAGCCACCGCACACCAGGCGCAGTGGGTAGCCATTCATCGGCGGAATGTCTTCGCCATTC
>RCNB010000706.1_pt1 | contig 21887 bp, 21 predicted proteins | sample 2041321 | NCBI WGS metagenome assembly RCNB01 (sample SAMN09708232, study PRJNA481090) | Marine sediment metagenome, whole genome shotgun sequencing project. | reverse complement strand
GAACCTGCGACCCTCTGCTCCCAAAGCAGATGCGCTACCAAACTGCGCTATATCCCGGAATTATACTCATTTTATAATGAGTATAGTTTTTTGTCTATAGTTAAAGTAATTATTAATCGTTATTCTAACGAATCATCCTCTAAAAATGGGGCTAAGAAACGAACTGCATCATCAACAGTCACAATATCAACTGAAGCGTCATCTGAAATATCAATATCCATTTCTTCTTCTAATGCCATCATTAATTCAACAATATCTAACGAATCGGCACCTAAATCATCCGTAAATTTATGTTCTGGGATAATGTCAATCTTTTCATCTTGAACTTTTTTAAAAGTACTTTCAGCGTGTTTTTTTAATTCTTTAAAAACTCTTTGATACTTTGCCTCGTCAACCATTTGAACTCCTTTATTTAAGGTAAATTAAAAATTTTAGATTGAATGTAGAATTTTTAATTTAATTAATATTCTACAAACTAAACTTATTGTAATTCATTTTTAGTATTTTTGAAATTTTTTTTATTTTCATACTAACAATTACGAAATATTTGTTAATGTTTTTATAATTCTTTGAAATGTATTTGTTGAAATAGTGTAAATTGGAATGTTTTTTTGTTTTGCCAATTTTTTAAATTTAATATTTTGTTTTATATGTTTCTTTAATGCAAGAATAATTGTTGCTTGTTCAATATCTTTGGTAAAAATTGGTTCAAATCCTATTTGATTACTTGCTTGTTGTATTAAATTTGTTGAAAGGGAATAGGTATAAAATATAAATTTTTTGCTTTTATCTAATATCAATCTGTTTAAATTTGTTGGGAAATTTTGATCCCTAATTGTGGGTTTTATCCAATTACTTAAATTATTTTGATTTTTAGCCAACAAAAAAGAATTGATTAAAGGGTTTTTATACTTAATAAGTGTTTTCCCATCAGGTTTTAATTGCCGAATTTGAGTAATAGGTTGCTGATTTTGTAGCAAAAAATCAACAGAATTTTCCACGTTTTCATGAATAACCCAAGAATTTTGATTATTAATTTCGATTGCTAATTGAAATGCAGAATAAGCTTTTCGTTCAAGAATACTTTTTTGAGTTCCACGTCGTTTAGCCTCATCATCACTTAAAGTTACATATTGTATACCCCCTATTAAATCTGATAAAGGAGGATTTTTAAGTAAGTTTTCTAGGCAATTTCCATGAGCCGTTCCAATTAATTGTACTCCTCTTTCGGCTATTGTTCTAGCTGCTAAACTTTCAAGTTCTGTACCAATTTCGTCAATAATAATAACTTCCGGCATATGATTTTCAACAGCTTCAATCATCACTTGGTGTTGAAGTTCTGTTTTAGAAACTTGCATACGTCGTGCTCGACCAATTCCAAAATGAGGTATGTCACTATCTCCGGCAATTTCATTTGCTGTATCAATAATGATAACTCTTTTTTCCATTTCATCAGACAATACTCGAGCAATTTCTCTAATCATGGTAGTTTTTCCTACACCAGGTTTTCCTAAAATTAAAATAGATTCACCAGATTCTAATAGGTCTCGGATTAAACCAATTGTTCCAAAAATCGCCCGCCCGACCCTGCATGTTAAGCCATTTATAATATATTGGCGGTTTCTGATACAACTTATCCGGTGTAATGTACGTTCAATACCTGCTCGATTATCATTACTAAATTTGCCTATACGTTTTGTCGTATAATCGATATCTTGCCAAGAGATCAATTTTTGAGATAAATATTCAGGGCCTGTTATAAATCGCGCCTCAGGCCTGCGCCCTAAATCCATAACAATCTCAATTAATTTCGATTTATTAGAATGCTGATATAAAACTTCACGAATAAAAAAAGGTAAATCTTCTATTAATTTATCTAAATCGTCATTTACAATCATAAAATCAACATTATTATATAAAAATATTATAGCTTAATATTAACATAAATATTAAAAATTAAAGTAAATCTTTAAAATACTTCAAAAACCATTATAATAAGTATTTGAAAACTCGTATTTAATAAATGATGCTAACACGTATTTTTTATTTTTTATTATGAGAGTTTCATAGATTTTCGTCTCCCTAAAGGAGAAACTCAATGGCAATAAGCTCACCTAAGCGTCAAATAAAAACCGTACAAGTTTTAGTAGAAAAAGACGCTGTCGAAACTAGTTTCGAAAAATGGGCACAACCTGGGCACTTCTCAAGAACTTTAGCTAAAGGTCCAAAAACAACAACATGGATTTGGAATTTACATGCTGATGCTCATGATTTTGATAGTCAAACAAGCTCTTTAGAAGAAGTTTCACGAAAAATTTTTAGTGCGCATTTTGGACAATTATCAATTATCTTTTTATGGATAAGTGGTATGCATTTTCATGGTGCATATTTTTCTAATTATTCTGCCTGGTTAAATGATCCAGTTGGTATTAAACAAAGCTCGCAAGTTGTCTGGCCAATAGTTGGCCAAGAAATTTTGAATGCAGATGTAGGAGGAAATTTCCAAGGTGTTCAAACAACATCAGGTTGGTTCCAAATGTGGCGTGCAGAAGGTATTACGAGTGAAGTTGAACTATATTGGACTGCTATAGGTGGATTAATTATGTCTGCATTGATGCTTTTTGCTGGTTGGTTTCATTATCATAAAGCAGCTCCAAAACTAGAATGGTTTCAAAATGCAGAGTCCATGATGAATCATCATTTAGCAGGTTTATTAGGCTTAGGTTGTTTATCTTGGTCTGGTCACCAAATTCATATTGCATTACCAATTAACAAATTATTAGATGCAGGAGTAGCACCACAAGAAATTCCATTACCGCATGAATTTTTAATTAATCGTGATTTAATGGTTCAATTATACCCAAGTTTTGAGAAAGGGTTAGCGCCTTTCTTTAGTGGGGATTGGGGCCAATACTCGGATTTTTTAACATTTAAAGGTGGATTAAACCCAGTAACGGGTGGTTTATGGTTAAGTGATATAGCGCATCATCATTTAGCATTATCAGTTTTATTTATTGTTGCTGGTCATATGTATCGTACTAATTGGGGTGTTGGACATAGTATGAAAGAAATTTTAGAAGCTCATAAAGGACCTTTTACTGGTGAAGGCCATAAAGGTTTATATGAAATTTTAACGACATCTTGGCATGCTCAATTAGCAATAAATCTAGCAATGATGGGCTCATTAAGTATTATTGTAGCTCATCACATGTATGCAATGCCACCATATCCTTATATAGCTACTGATTATGCGACTCAGTTATCATTATTTACTCATCATGTATGGATTGGTGGATTTTGTATAGTTGGAGGAGCTGCTCACGGTGCAATCTTTATGGTTCGTGATTATACACCAGTCAATAATTATAATAACTTATTAGATCGAGTGTTACGTCACCGTGATTCTATTATTTCTCATTTAAATTGGGTTTGTATTTTCTTAGGCTGTCACGCTTTTGGTTTTTATATCCATAATGATACGATGAGAGCATTAGGTCGCCCACAAGATATGTTCTCTGATAAAGCTATTCAATTACAGCCTATTTTTGCTCAATGGATTCAAAATATTCATTTATTAGCACCTGGTACAACGGCTCCAAATAGTTTAGCTACAACGAGTTACGCATTCGGTGGTGATGTTGTATCAGTTGGTGGTAAAATTGCAATGATGCCAATAAAATTAGGTACTGCCGATTTTATGGTTCATCATATCCATGCTTTTACAATTCATGTAACAGTTTTAATTTTATTAAAAGGTGTTCTGTACGCTCGTAACTCTAAACTAATACCAGATAAAGCCAATTTAGGTTTCAGATTCCCTTGTGATGGACCTGGTCGTGGTGGTACATGTCAAAGTTCGAGTTGGGATCATATTTTCTTAGGATTATTTTGGATGTATAACTCTCTTTCAGTTGTTCTTTTCCATTTTAGTTGGAAAATGCAATCTGATGTATGGGGTACAATAACACCTGATGGTGCAATTTCTCATATTACTGGTGGTAATTTTGCGCAAAGTGCAATCACTATTAATGGTTGGTTGAGAGATTTCTTATGGTCACAAGCTTCACAAGTTATTCAGTCATATGGATCTGCACTATCGGCATATGGTTTAATTTTCTTAGGTGCTCATTTTATTTGGGCCTTTAGTTTAATGTTCTTATTTAGTGGCCGCGGTTACTGGCAAGAGTTAATTGAATCTATTGTTTGGGCACATAATAAATTAAATTTTGCCCCAACGATCCAGCCTCGTGCATTAAGTATTACACAAGGGCGTGCTGTTGGTTTGGCTCATTACTTATTAGGTGGTATAGGAACGACTTGGGCGTTCTTCTTAGCAAGATCAATTTCTATTGGATAAAAAATAAAGAGGTATTAGAATATTATGGCAACTAAATTTCCTAAATTTAGCCAAGCCCTTTCTCAAGATCCAGCAACACGAAGAATTTGGTATGGTATAGCAACGGCTCATGATTTAGAGGCACATGATGGAATGACGGAAGAAAATTTATATCAGAAAATTTTTGCGTCACATTTTGGGCATCTTGCTATTATCTTTTTTTGGACTGCAGGAAATTTATTTCACGTTGCATGGCAAGGAAACTTTGAACAATGGGTAAATAATCCGTTAAAAGTGAAACCTATTGCTCATGCCATTTGGGATCCTCATTTTGGCGAACCGGCTTTAAAAGCATTCAGTAAAGGAAACACGTATCCTGTAAATATTGCTTTCTCTGGTGTATACCAATGGTGGTATACTATTGGATTTAGAACAAACGAACAGCTTTATCAAGGTTCTGTTGGTTTATTATGTCTAGCTTGTGCTTTATTATTTGCAGGCTGGTTACATTTACAGCCTAAATTCCGACCAAGTTTATCATGGTTTAAAAATAATGAATCACGTTTAAACCATCATCTTTCAGGATTATTAGGGGTTAGTTCATTAGCTTGGACAGGTCATCTAATACACGTAGCAATTCCAGTTTCGCGTGGTGTATCTGTTGATTGGGGAAACTTTTTAACAACACCCCCACATCCGGCAGGGTTAGCCCCATTCTTTAGTGGAAATTGGTCTGTCTATGCAGAAAATCCTGATGGTGTAAATCATGTTTATGGAACAAGTGAAGGTGCAGGTACTGCGATCTTAACTTTTGTTGGTGGGTTTCACCCACAAACTCAAGCATTATGGTTAAGTGATATAGCACATCATCAATTAGCTATTGCGGTTGTATTTATTATTGCCGGTCATATGTACCAAACAAACTTTGGTATAGGGCACAGTATGAAAAAAATTCTAGAAGCTCATTGTCCTCCAGGTGGTCGTTTAGGTAGTGGGCATATTGGTCTATTCGAGACAATTACTGATTCCCTACATATGCAATTAGGTTTAGCATTAGCTTGTTTAGGTGTTGCTACATCTTTAACAGCACAACATATGTATTCAATAAATCCTTATGCTTATTTAACTAAAGATTTTACCACAGAAGCTGCATTATATACTCATCATCAATATATTGCAGGATTTTTAATGGTTGGAGCCTTCGCCCATGGCGCAATTTTCTTTGTTCGTGATTATAATCCGTATTTAAATAAAGGAAATGTTTTAAGCCGGATGCTAGAGCATAAAGAAGCGATTATTTCTCATTTAAGTTGGGTTTCTTTATTTTTAGGTTTTCATACTTTAGGATTATATATTCATAATGATACTGTAGTTGCATTTGGACAACCTGAAAAGCAAATTTTATTCGAACCATTATTTGCTGAATACATTCAAGCAGCTTCTGGAAAAGCTATTTATGGTTTTAACGTTTTATTATCATCAACGGATAGCCCTGCGACTATTGCAGGAAACCAAATCTGGTTACCTGGTTGGTTAGAAGCAATTAATAATAGTAAAAATGATTTATTCTTAAAAATTGGTCCGGGTGATTTTTTAGTTCATCATGCAATTGCTTTAGGTCTGCATGTAACCACTTTAATTTTAGTTAAAGGTGCATTAGATGCTCGTGGCTCAAAATTAATGCCTGATAAAAAAGATTTTGGTTATAGTTTCCCTTGTGATGGTCCAGGTCGTGGTGGTACATGTGACATTTCTGCTTGGGATGCATTTTATCTGGCAATGTTCTGGATGTTAAATACAATTGGTTGGGTAACATTCTATTGGCATTGGAAACATATGACTATTTGGGGTGGAAACCCTGGTCAATTTGACGAATCGTCAAATTATATTATGGGTTGGCTAAGAGATTATTTATGGTTAAATTCATCTCCTCTAATTAATGGATATAATCCATTTGGTATGAATAATTTATCTGTTTGGGCTTGGATGTTCTTATTTGGTCATTTAATTTGGGCAACTGGGTTTATGTTCTTAATATCATGGCGTGGATACTGGCAAGAATTAATTGAGACTTTAGTATGGGCTCATGAAAGAACTCCATTAGCAAATTTAGTTCGTTGGCGTGATAAGCCGGTTGCTCTTTCAATTGTACAAGCACGTCTTGTCGGTTTAGTGCATTTTGCGGTAGGTTACATTTTAACCTACGCTGCGTTTGTTATTGCTTCTACATCAGGTAAGTTTGGGTAGTCTATTTATTGTTAGAAAAGACAAATATAAATTTTGTCTTTTCTAAATTCTTTTAAAAGTATAAACCTAACATATCTGGGAAAAATCTATTTATTTCAATAATAAAACCTGCTGTAAAGGTCATCCATAAAGTTAATAAAACAGGAGCCGTTGAAAGATATTTTTGAAAGTTATCCATAAAAATTGTGTTAATTTTAAGGTTTGTAAATGCTGTTTTTGATAGTTTGTTAATCTTAACGTGGTGATACTGTTACTGTATCATCGGAAGCTATTAGATCTCCACTGATTAATTCTTGCCAAGCGGAAACTGGCCAAATATAACCAGTTGTCATAATTTTTAAAGCTAATGGAACATTAATAATAATTTCGCTTTCTGTTGGCTTTTTAGTACTACTTACAGCTTTTAGATATTTTCGACCAACCCAGCCAATCCATCCCGAAATATAAATAAATCCAAACCCTGGTAAAATAAATTCAGAAGCATGACTCCAACGTCCATCTGCAACTAAATGAGGTAAACCATCTGTTCCACAAAGTAAGTCTGATCTACCATATTTATCAAATCGTGCTTTTGTTCTTTTTATTTGTTGTTCTAGTGATAATGCAGGAGGAGAACCTGGTTCATATTTTGCAACACGTTGTTGTAATTTTTTAACACTCGCAGCTAACCTCTTATTAAATGTTGGTGAATCGCTACATTTTGTTAATCCACCAATATCTGCAAAAGCTTGTTGTGGTACACTTAAAAGTAAAAATAGAAGAAATACATTTATGATATTATACTGTTTCATAAAAATTTAGAAATAGTGAATATTAATATTTTTAGTTTGTTAAAAAATTTGAGAAAAGCAAAAAAGTATTGTTACTTAATATATTAATTTAATTTTAATTAAAATTACATTAAATTTTTTAGTTTTCCTTAAAAAAAATAATATATAATCTAAGATTATAATATCAACAACAAAAATAAATATCGAAAAAAATTATTTTTTTTCGTAAATACATATTTCATTTAAAAAATAAATATAGTTATGAAATTAGCTTATTGGATGTATGCTGGGCCAGCACATATTGGAACCTTACGAATTGCAAGTTCATTTAAAAATGTACATGCAATAATGCATGCCCCTTTAGGGGATGATTATTTTAATGTAATGGCTTCAATGTTAGAAAGAAAACGTGATTTTGTTCCAGTAACAGCTAGTGTTGTAGACCGACATGTATTAGCACGTGGATCACAGGAAAAAGTAGTAAATAATATTACTCGAAAAGATAAAGAGGAAAAACCTGACTTAATTATTTTAACGCCAACTTGTACATCAAGTATATTACAAGAAGACTTACAAAATTTTTGTTTCCGTGCGTCTTTAGAGGCAAAAGCTGATATTCTACTTGCAGATGTTAACCACTATCGTGTTAACGAAATGCAAGCAGCTGATAGAACATTAGAACAGATTATTGAGTTTTATTTAAAAAAGAGTCAAAAATTAGGAAAAATTTCTCTTGAAAAAACAAAAAATCCTTCTGTCAATATTATTGGCTCTTTTAATTTAGCTTTTCATAACCAACATGACATCGCTGAGTTAAAACGTTTATTTTCTGATTTAAATATAGAAATTAACGAAATTATACCAGAAGGTAATTCTGTCGAGAATATACAAAATTTAACAAAAGCATGGTTTAATTTTGTTCCATACCGTGAAATTGGTTATTTAACGGCACAATATTTAAAAACTAATTACAATATGCCTTATGTAGATATTACACCGATGGGTATTATTGAAACTGCTAAATGTATCCGTAAAATGCAACAAATTCTAAATAATTTTAATGTTCCTGTAAACTATGAGAGCTTTATTAATAATCAAACGCGATTTATCTCTCAATCGGCATGGTTTAGTCGTTCAATTGATTGCCAAAACTTGACTGGAAAAAAGGCAGTTGTATTTGGTGATTCGACACATGCGGTAGCAATGACTAAAATTTTAGTTCAAGAATTAGGAATTCACGTTGTTTGGGCAGGAACATATTGTAAATATGATAAATCTTGGTTTACAAAGCAACTTGACGGTTTATGTGATGAGATAGTTATTACTGAAGATCATAATTTGGTTGGAGACTTAATTGCGAAAACAGAACCTGCTGCTATTTTTGGAACACAAATGGAACGCCATGTTGGAAAAAGATTAAATATTCCCTGTGGTGTAATTTCTGCCCCGATTCATATTCAAAATTTTCCATTAAGTTATAGACCATTTTTAGGTTATGAAGGTTCGAATCAAATTGCTGATTTAATTTATAATTCGTTTACATTAGGAATGGAAGATCACTTATTAGAAATCTTTGGTGGTCATGATACTCGAGAAGTTTTAACAAATTCCTTATCTAATGAATCTAATATAGAATGGTCTGTTAAAGCTAAACAAGAATTAGAGAAAATACCAGGCTTTGTTCGAGGAAAAATAAAACGTAATACGGAAAAATTTGCGTATGATCAAAAATTAACGCAAATAACACTAGAAGTTATGTATGCAGCTAAAGAAACCTTAAATCAATAATTTGATTTAAGGCTTCGTTATTTCAAATTAAGAAATCTTAAAAATATTTAAAATAACTAAACGCTTGACTTACGCTTTGAAGTACTATATAATCAGGTTCATTTATTAGTACTTCAGAATTCCTTATTTTTATTTCGCTGGTGTAGCTCAGTTGGTAGAGCAACTGATTTGTAATCAGTCGGTCGGGGGTTCAAGTCCCTTCACCAGCTTTTTCTAAATTTCTATTATCTATAACTTAGCATACTAACAAAACTATTTTAATTACCAACTAATACTTTTTTCAATTATAATTTAGCAAATAAATTATGTTGACTTTAACCATTCATAACCTTTTAATTCTAATTCTTGGGCTAATTGAGCCGTACCCGTTTTAATGATTTTACCATCTTGCATTACATGGATAAAATCAGGTTTAACATAATCTAATAAACGTTGGTAATGAGTAATTAAAATAATTGCTTTATTTTGATTCATTAATGTATTAATACCTTGTGAAATTATTTTTAAAGCATCTATATCTAAACCTGAATCTGTTTCATCTAAAATTGATAGTTGAGCATCTAATAATGCCATTTGTAATATTTCATTACGTTTTTTTTCACCACCAGAGAAACCTTCATTAACATTTCGGTTTAAAAAATCTATATCCATACCAACAATTTTTAGCTTTTCATCAATTATATCAAAAAACTCAAAGCCATTGATTTCTACTTCTGGATTAAGTGCTTTTACTTTTGATTCATAAGCGAGACGTAAGAAATCGTCATTTCTTACACCAGGAATTTCAATGGGATACTGAAAAGCTAGAAATATTCCAAGATGAGCTCGCTCTTCTGGTTCCAATGTTAAAATCGTGTTTCCGTTAAATAAAATATCACCACTTAAAACTTTATAGTTAGGATGGCCTGCAATTACTTTTGCAAAAGTACTTTTCCCAGAACCATTTGGTCCCATTATTGCATGAACTTCTCCTTTATTTATTTTTAAATTTAAATCTTTTAAAATTTTAATATCATTTACTGCTACTTTTAAATCTTTAATTTCTAAAATTGGTATATTTGTAACCATCTAACCTACACTCCCTTCTAATTTTAACCCTAATAAAAATTCGGCTTCTACTGAAAATTCTAGAGGTAATTCTGTTAAAACATCTTGACAAAACCCCGTAACGATAAGTTTTATAGCATCTTCAAAGGCAATCCCTCTTTGTAAAAAATAGAATATTTGTTCGGCATCTACTTTTGTTGTTGATGCTTCATGTTCGACCTTTGCAGTTGAGTTTTGAACAAATAAAAATGGGAATGTGTTTGCATTCGATAAATTTCCTATAAGTAAAGAATCACATTGAGAATAATTTCGTGCCCCAAAAGCTTTATTATTAATATTAACTAAACCACGATAAGTATTTTTAGATTTTCCTGCGGATATACCTTTGGATACGATTCGACTACGAGTATTTTTTCCAATATGTTGCATTTTAGTACCGGTATCAGCTTGTTGATAATTGTTTGTAAGAGCTACAGAATAAAATTCGCCTTGTGAATTTTGACCTGCTAAAATACAACTTGGATACTTCCAGGTAATAGCGGACCCTGTTTCAACTTGAGTCCATGATATTTTTGAATTTGTTCCCGCGCATAATCCACGTTTTGTGACAAAATTATAAATTCCACCTTCTCCATTTTCATCTCCGGTGTACCAATTTTGTACGGTTGAATATTTGATATCTGCGTCTTCTAAAGCAATTAACTCTACCACTGCAGCATGAAGTTGATGGTCTAAATACTGTGGAGCTGTACATCCTTCGATATAACTCACTTGGCTTTCTTTCTCAGCAACAATTAGTGTTCGCTCAAATTGTCCTACTTCAAAATCATTTATCCGAAAATATGATGATAATTCAAAAGGACATTTTATTCCTTTTGGAATATAACAAAAAGATCCATCACTAAAAACGGCTGAATTTAATGCAGAAAAATAGTTATCACCAATTGGAACAACACTACCTAAATATTTTTTAATCAACTCAGGGTATTCATTAACAGCTTTAGAAATTGAACGGAATATTATACCCTGTTCTTCCAATTCTTTATGATGTGTTGTTTTTATCGACACACTATCAAATACGGCATCAACCGCAACATTACTTAATCGTTTTTGTTCTGCTAAAGGGATTCCCAATTTATCAAAAGTTTTTAATAGTTCAGGATCCACATCATCTAAGCTATTTAATTTTTTTTTTAACTTAGGAGCTGAATAATAAATAATATTTTGATAATTAATTTTAGGAAATTTTAATTGAGCCCATTTAGGCGATGGCATTGTTTTCCATTTTTTGTAAGCTTTTAGACGAAATTTTAACATGAATTCGGGTTCGTTTTTCTTTTTAGAAATTAAACGAACAATATTTTCGTTCAAACCTTTGTGTATTTTATCTTTTTCAATTGTTGTAGAAAACCCATATTTATAGGGTTGATTCACTAGTTTAGTAATATTTGTATCTAAAGTTTTACTTGATGGATCAGTCATAATTTACCGAGTTAATTAAAGATTTAATTTATTCAAGTTTATTACTATATTTAATACTTATTAAAGTATTATAAATTAATTATTTTACAAGTTATTTAAGAATAAAGCAATTTTATTTAAATTTATATTCTATATAGTAATTACTATTTTAAATAGTAATATAAGAAAATAAATAAAACTAATGTTAGACTAGCAGGTAAGGTTGTTATGATGATTCAACCGATAGAACTAATTATTTAAATTAGTTAAACATCTATAATTATTATATTATATATTGCATATAGTATATATATTATATTGCCTTTTTATTTTAAGGAGAAATAAATGTCTCAATCTGTATCAGAACGGACTCGAATTAAAAGTGACCGTTACGAATCTGGTGTAATTCCATATGCTAAAATGGGTTACTGGGATGCTTCATACTCAGTAAAAGATACTGATGTTTTAGCATTATTCCGTATTACTCCACAACCTGGCGTAGATCCAGTAGAAGCTGCAGCTGCAGTAGCTGGTGAATCTTCTACAGCTACATGGACTGTTGTATGGACAGATTTATTAACAGCTTGTGAACGTTATCGTGCTAAAGCATACCGTGTAGATCCAGTACCAAATACTACTGACCAATATTTCGCTTTTATCGCATACGAATGTGATTTATTCGAAGAAGGTTCATTAGCTAATATGACTGCATCTATTATTGGTAACGTATTTGGTTTTAAAGCAGTATCTGCTTTACGTTTAGAAGATATGCGTATTCCTTTTGCATACTTAAAAACTTTCCAAGGTCCAGCAACGGGTATTATTGTGGAACGTGAACGTTTAAACAAATACGGTGCTCCTTTATTAGGTGCAACAGTAAAACCTAAGCTAGGTCTTTCTGGTAAAAACTACGGTCGTGTAGTATATGAAGGTCTTAAAGGTGGTTTAGACTTCTTAAAAGATGATGAAAACATTAACTCTCAACCATTTATGCGTTGGAGAGAGCGTTTCTTATACTGTATGGAAGGTATCAATCGAGCTTCAGCTGCTACAGGTGAAGTTAAAGGTTCTTACTTAAACGTTACAGCTGCTACAATGGAAGGTATGTATGAACGTGCTGAATTTGCTAAATCAGTAGGTTCTGTAGTTGTCATGATTGATTTAGTTATTGGTTACACAGCTATTCAATCAATGGCTATTTGGTCTCGTGCCAATGATATGATCTTACATTTACACCGTGCAGGTAATTCAACATATGCACGTCAAAAAAATCATGGTATTAATTTCCGTGTAATTTGTAAATGGATGCGTATGGCAGGTGTGGATCATATTCATGCTGGTACAGTTGTAGGTAAATTAGAAGGTGATCCTTTAATGATTAAAGGTTTCTACGACACTTTACGTTTAACTACTCTTGATGTAAACTTACCTTTTGGTATTTTCTTCGAAATGGATTGGGCTAGTTTACGTAAATGTTTACCTGTAGCTTCAGGTGGTATTCACTGTGGTCAAATGCACCAATTACTTTATTACTTAGGTGATGATGTAGTATTACAATTCGGTGGTGGTACAATTGGTCACCCTGATGGTATTCAAGCAGGTGCTACTGCAAACCGGGTAGCTTTAGAAGCTATGGTTTTAGCTCGAAATGAAGGTGCAGATTTCTTTAACCAACAAGTAGGTCCTCAAATCTTACGGGATGCAGCTAAATCATGTGGTCCTTTACAAACTGCTTTAGACTTATGGAAGGATATTGCTTTTAATTACACTTCTACAGATACAGCAGATTTTGCTGAAACACCAACTGCAAACATATAATTAAGTTATTTTTAATACAAATTAAAGGAGTATTTGAATAGTGAGACTTACACAAGGTTGCTTCTCTTTCTTACCGGATTTAACTGACGCGCAAATCGAAAAACAAGTTGCATATTCTATGGATCGTGGTTTTGCTATGAACGTTGAGTGGACTGATGATCCACATCCTCGTAACAGTTACTGGGAATTATGGGGTTTACCTCTATTTGACATTAAAGATCCTGCAGCAGTAATGTTTGAATTAAGAGAAGCTCGTAAGGCTTGTCCAACTGGATATATCCGTGTAAATGCATTTGATGCATCTTATGGTACAGAAAGTTGTGTTATGTCTTTTATTGTTAACCGTCCTGCGAATGAACCTGGTTTCTACTTAGACCGTACTGAAGGTCCAAGTCGTACGATTATTTATTCAATTAAAAGTTATAGCGTACAAGCGAATAGCGAAGGTAATCGTTATTAACAATCTTTTTGAATCTTATTTATAAATTTTATTTATAAATAAGATTCCATTTTAAATTAAATTTGTAATTTACTTTATATTCCTATGTATAAGATATGAATTTAGTCTGGACAAAAACTTGGTTAATTGATAATATTTATTGTTATTAAGATTTGTTCAAATTATTTAATCTAAATAAATATTATGGTTAAAGACACAGAAAAACTGCGTGATAGATATCGGATTATGAGAAAAGGAACTCGAATACGGAAAATATTTTGGTTTGAGACTCCTCTTAATTTGAAAAGGCCCAAGTTTCAACATAAATGGCAAACCGTAATATATGATATTTTTGTTTATCGAACATATGTAAATACAATTTCTGCGCTCCGGGTATTGGCAAGTTGGTATGCTGTATATAGATTATCTAAATTTATAAGACTATATATTTTACCTAGTGCCTATAATGACAAGGCAGCCTGGCTTACACAAAAATATTATCAAAGTCAAGGGTTAGATCAATTAGAATACAATCATATGCTTTATCGATGGGTACATCAATATTTAGTTAAACATAAACTTTTCCACCCGAAAGGAAAAATTGAACTATCTAATAAAATGGCAAAATATAGTCGTTTTGATTATGGAGATGATCATTGGCGGATTGATTGGAATAAAAAACAGCAAAAATTTTTCGGTTATAATAATAAGGTAAGAAGATTAAATCGATCAAAAAATAAAACGATTAAAAAATAATGAGTCGGTTTTCTTTAACTTGTATATATAATATATACATAAGTCCTATTAAAAACTTATTTATGAAATAAGCTAACACTAATTTTAAATTAATTATATTAAAGTCTTAAACGTTAAAGATTTTAAAATTCATCAAATACTACCAATATACTAAATATAATAGATAAAATTAAACAATGGAAGCTTTAGTTTATACATTTTTGCTTATTGGTACTTTAATGGTACTCTTTTTCGCAGTATTCTTTAGAGATACACCTCGAATTCTTAGAAAATAAAACTAGATTATAAAATTTTATTTTCTAAAAATTTAAATTAATCTTCGTGTTCTTCAAATGGATCACGAAGATTTGTAGATGTTGGTCCGAAAGCGGTAAAGATAGAATACGCTGTGATACCTAAAAGTAAGCACGATACAAAAATTACAATAAGAGTTGCTGTTTCCATATTATAGAATTACATAGGTTAATATAATACTATTATATATTATGGAAAACAAAAATTAATTTATTAAAAATAGAAATATGGCATTAAGAACAAGATTAGGTGAAATTTTACGTCCTTTAAATGCTGAATATGGGAAAGTAGCACCAGGTTGGGGAACAACACCAATAATGGGAGCTGTAATGTTAGCATTTTTAGTATTTTTATTAATTATTTTACAAATTTATAATTCATCATTAATTATTGACAATGTTGATGTAGATTGGACTAATGGTCTTGTCTAAAAATAATTTTTATGATTATAATTTAAAAGATTCTATTATCTTTTAAATTATAAAAAACTTAATTAATTTGTTAAAATATATGGATATCATTAGTCTAGGTTGGGCAGGAGTGATGACTATGTTTACTTTCTCGTTAGCTTTAGTTGTTTGGGCACGAAATGGTTTTTAATTAAATCTTCCCCGATTGTAAATATTAAAAAATTTAAACACTTATGGAATTACTTTTAAAAATTTTCCCATACGCTGATACTGAAATTGTTACAGCAGCTGTAACTTGTTTTTTTATGACTTTGTTTGGATTAGCGCTTGGTTTTGCTTTATTGAAGGTTCAAGGAGAGTAAAAATTTTAATCACTTAGATTAGCGGTAGCAATTGCTTTCGCTAGTCTAATTTATAAACTAATAAACTTTAAAATTGAGTTATTAGAAGTATTAATTTTTTTATTTGAAAAAATAACAAATTTGGTAATGTTGTCAATATGATTAAATATTATTTTTAATCTAATTTAGTTAAATTAATATAAATTTTAAGTTTACTATAGACAAAACTTTTATTAGTCAGTATAATCCTATTTGTTAGATAATTATATAAATAAGCTTTGTACACAATAAGCTGTAGGATTTTTCATTCTTTTATATTTTATTGTTTAAAATATATTTATTTAACTCATACGCGGAGTAGAGCAGTCTGGTAGCTCGTTGGGCTCATAACCCGAAGGTCAATGGTTCAAATCCATTCTCCGCTAGAAAATTTTCTAAATTAACAAAAAAAATTTCTAATTTTTTATTAGAATATAATATTGAACGTTAAATATTAATAAGGTTTTACGTATGACATTAAACATACATACGCCATCACCGACTTTTGGTGGAAGCACTGGTGGCTGGTTACGCGCAGCCGAGATTGAAGAAAAATATACTATTACTTGGACAAGTCCCAAAGAACAAATTTTTGAAATGCCGACTGGTGGCGCAGCTATTATGCGTAATGGTGAAAATCTTTTATATCTAGCCCGAAAAGAGCAATGTTTGGCCTTAGGCACTCAACTAAGAACTTTTAAAATTAGTGATTATAAAATATTTCGGATTTTTCCTAATGGAGAAGTTCAGTATTTACATCCAAAAGATGGTGTTTTCCCTGAAAAAGTAAACCAAGGGCGGATACAAACAAATACTCTTAACAGGACTGTATCAGAAAATCCAAATCCTAGTTTATTAAAATATAGTCAGATATCCCCTTACGAAAGTTTAGATAGCGATTCGGATTTTAAACAATATTATAAATCTGATGCTTAATTAGTAAATTTAAACTAAAGTTTAAAAAGTCTTAAGTAAAATTAAAGATTAGTAAAAAACTAATCTTTTTGGCGAGATGGCAGAGTTGGTCGATTGCGTCTGATTTGAAATCAGATGAATCTTTACAGATTCCGTGGGTTCGAATCCCACTCTCGCCTTATAAAATAAGTTAATATTAAGTTAGATATCAAAAATTTGCTTAACTGTGTATTCTATTTTTTATGAAATTTACTGATGGGTAAAGTTTATGATTGGTTCGAAGAACGTTTAGAAGTTCAAGCTATTGCAGATGATATTTCTAGTAAATATGTACCACCCCATGTAAATATTTTTTATTGCTTTGGTGGTATAGTATTTACTTGTTTTTTAGTTCAAGTAGCTACTGGATTTGCTATGACATTTTATTACCGACCAAGTGTTGTTGATGCTTTTGCTTCGGTTGAATATATTATGACTAGTGTTAACTTTGGATGGTTAATTCGATCAATTCATCGTTGGTCTGCCAGTATGATGGTAATGATGATGGTTTTACATATATTTCGAGTTTATTTAACGGGTGGTTTTAAAAAGCCGCGGGAATTAACATGGGTAACGGGCGTAATTTTAGCTGTAGTTACGGTATCGTTTGGTGTAACCGGATATTCTTTACCATGGGATCAAGTAGGATTTTGGGCATGTAAAATTGTAACGGGTGTACCTGCGGCTGTTCCTATATTAGGTCCACCAATTGTATTACTATTACGTGGTGGTGAAAGTGTAGGTCAAGGTACTTTAACTAGATTCTATAGTGCACATACTTTTGTTTTACCATTAGCAGCAGCAGTTTTAATGCTAACTCATTTTTTAATGATCCGTAAACAAGGGATTTCAGGACCACTTTAATTGAAATATATAATAAAATTTATGTAAAAGGAATTAAAATTAGTATGTCTGTTATTAAGAAACCGGATCTTACAGATCCAAAATTAAGAGCAAAATTAGCGAAAGGTATGGGTCATAATTATTATGGTGAGCCTGCATGGCCCAATGATTTATTATATGTTTTCCCTGTTTGTATTTTAGGTACATTTGCTTGTTGTATAGGTTTAGCGGTTATGGCACCTACACAATTAGGTGAACCGGCAGATCCTTTTAATACACCTTTAGAAATTTTACCAGAATGGTATTTCTTCCCAACTTTTAATTTATTACGTGTATTACCAAATAAACTATTAGGAGTATTAGCTATGGCAGCTGTTCCTGCAGGTTTAATTACTGTTCCTTTTATTGAAAATGTTAACAAATTTCAAAATCCATTCCGTCGTCCAATAGCAAGTTTAGTTTTTAATATTGGATTTGTAACAGCAGTTTGGCTAGGTATCGGAGCTTGTTTACCAATTGATAAAGCCGTTTCTTTAGGATTCTGGTAAATTTATTAATAAATTATAGGTATTAAAAATTGAACTCAATTTTTAATACCTATCCCTTATTAATTATTCAAGATCTTTACGGTTTGGATTACGTGAAGGATCACTTGAAAGGAAGCCAAAAATAAACAACGAAACAAAGAAAATTACAGTTGTATATACTAAAATTTTTAAAGTTAACATTAAATTTTTCCCAAAAATTATTTTTAATACTATTAATTATACTAAAATTTTTAAAGTTAATAGTAAATTTTTATCAAAAATTATTTTAAATAGAATTAAATTTTAAAATAGAAACTTAAAAAGGAAATTTTGAATTATTATTTCCTAAAATAAAAGGAAAAACCTTAAAGACAGATATTTCGATTTCTTTGTCATTAGTAGAAATTATATTTCCTGAAAAATTTTCTCGTAATGAAATGTAACCTTCAATAAGTATGTAATCATTAACCTGATAATATTCGACTATCTCATAAGCTAAATTTCCCCAAAATGATAGGTGAATAGTCTCAAAAAAAATTTTACTTCCAGTTTGAGGAAGTTTTACGAATAATTCTGTCACAGAAGTCTCATCTTCAAAAAAGCTTTGTTCCGGAGGTTTAATAATCTTAACAATAAAACTTACGTAATTCATAGGTTAAATATGAATGAATTTCTATATCATTTTTAATTTTATGAATCATACCCTTGTTCTTCTTTTTCGGTGTTGATTTCTTTACCTAATTTTTGTAATTTATCTCTTGCTGATTCCATTGCTTCTTGTTCTTCTCTTAGTCTATTTCGTTCACGTATTCGTAAACGTGAGTCTACAATCCAACTTTCCATTTCTGACCAAAAATCTAGTCTTATTTGTTTAAGCATTTGAACTTGCTCTGGTGTCCAACGTAATATGCCTGCCCGTTCTCTAGCCAATTGCCATCTTTCTAACGTTGGCTCGTCATCAAATAATGTTAACCCTTCTGGATGAATACCTAACCACCATTTTTCTCTATCGCTAAGCTCGATTGATTTATCGGAATTTTTCTCTATATCTTCTTTGTTATAATCCAGTTTAATATTTTCCATAGATGTTCCATCTATGCAAATAGAATCTTCTGATTTAAATCGGTCTTCTACAATTGCTTCAGCGATAGCATTCTCTAAATAACGCGTTATAGCTCGACGTAATGGTCGGGCACCATAAACCGGATCATAACCTTGTTCAGTTAAAAAATCTTTTAAATCATCGGTTATATGTAACTTTATATTATAGCTTGACTTTACTCGCTCAACAACTTGTTCACACATAATATCCGCAATTTGCCGAATCTCGCTCTTTGTTAACTGATTAAAAACGATGACTTCATCAATACGATTCATTATTTCTGGCCGGAAATAGTTTTCCGCTGCTTTTTTAACAGCTTCTAATAAACTTTCCTGAAACCTTTTTTTTTCAGCCTCAGAACAATACAATTCAGTTTTACCTCCAATTGTACGCATATGCTCTTTATTAAACTCTCTTGTCAGCTCTTGGATTTGAGTTGCTCCGATATTAGAAGTCATAATAATTAGCGTATTTTTAAAATCGACTAACCGTCCTTTCGAGTCGGTTAAACGTCCATCTTCTAAAATCTGTAATAATAAATTAAAAACGTCAATATGCCCTTTTTCGATTTCATCAAATAATACTACACTATAGGGATTTCTTCGCACGGCTTCAGTTAGTTGCCCCCCTTCGTTATAACCAACATAACCTGGAGGTGAGCCGATTAATTTCGCCGTAGTATGTTTTTCCATAAATTCTGACATATCTAGACGAATCAAATTATCATCTGCATCAAATAAAGCGGCAGCTAAAGCTTTTGTTAATTCAGTTTTTCCTACTCCAGTAGGTCCAGCAAAAACTAAATTTGCAATAGGACGGTTAAGATTTCGTAGTCCAGATCTTGCTCGACGAATTGCATTTGAAACAGATACAACTGCATCATGCTGTCCAATAATACGTTTATGTATAACCTCTTCTAAATTTTTTAATTTTTCTGCTTCTATACCATCTACTTTTGTCACTGGAACTTTTGTCCATTCTGAAACCACCCGAGCTACATCATCTTCCGTAACCGTAAGATCATGTTTTGTAGTAGGCGGTAATCTTTTATGAGTATTTATTATAACGTTTAATTGTGCGCGTAACTCTTGCTCCTGGCGAAGTAATTCAGCTGCCTGCGGATAATCTTGAGATTTCACAGCCTCATTTTTAGAAGTTATAACTTGCCGCAAGTCTTTTTCTATTCCAACTGCTGCATCTGGCAGGTGTTGTCTATTCATAATAACATTAGCAGCCGTTTCATCCATAATATCTATTGCTTTATCAGGTAAATACCTGTCACCAATATATCGAGCCGATAATGTAACACAAGCTTCAACAGCATCATTTGTAAATTCTAACTCGTGAAACTGTTCAAATTTTTTGCATAAACCACGTAAAATTTGAATAGCATCTGTGATACTAGGCTCATCTATCATTATAGGATGGAATCGACGCTCTAATGCAGGATCTTTTTCAATATATTTACGATATTCATCAATAGTAGTTGCACCTACAATTTGTAATTCCCCACGAGCTAACTGTGGCTTTAAAATATTTGCTGCATCTACGGCACCTTCAGCGGCACCTGCTCCAACTAAAGTATGAATTTCATCAATAACTAAAATTAGCTTTTGTCTTTTTACATCATCGATAATTGTTCTTAAACGTTCTTCAAATTCACCCCGGTATTTTGTACCGGATAATAAAATTCCAAGTTGTAACGAAACAATTACTTTACCTTCTAAACGTGGAGGAACATCACCATCAATAATACATTTAGCTAAACCTTCTGCTACTGCAGTTTTTCCTACACCAGGAAATCCTATTAAAACCGGATTATTTTTACCACGACGTGTTAAAGTTTGAACAACTCTCTTAATTTCATCATCACGACCAATAAGTGGGTCGTAATCTCCATTTTTTATTTTACCGGTTAGGTTCTGCGTATATTCACGTAAACTATCTGTAATTTCTTCTTCTGTTTCAGAAGTAGAATATCTAGATTCTTTCTCTTGTTGTAATTCATAAAGAGCATCTAAACACTCTGCAGTATCTGAAAGCTCTGTTAGAATATCAATTTGTAAATCTCGTAAATCTATGGCTAATCTTCTTAAAATAGCTCTAGCATAAGAATCTTGTTCTTTAATAAGTGCTAAAAGAAGGTGCTCAGTACCTACGTAATTATGACCTAATAAAATACCTTCGGCAACAGAAACTTCTAAAACATTCTTTGCACGTGAACTAAAAGGAATTTCGGGATCGCAAACATCCCATGATCTACCAACTATTTCGGTAATCATTCTTCGAACCACTTTTTTTGTTACACCATGAGAGTCCAGAACACGGAATGCAACTCCTTCGCCTTCGATTATTAGCCCTAATAATAATTCTTCTGTTCCTACAGAATTTTTATTATGACGTCTTGCTTCATCTTGCGCAGCAATAATGACTCGAACTGCTCTTTCTGTAAATCTTTCAAACATTTTTTAAATAAATTTCAAGTTTTAGTAGATTATCTTCTATTAACTACTTCTACTTAAATTATATTATAATATAAAAATTATTTTACTAACAACTAGAACTTTAAATAACTAAACTTAATTTAAAATTTTTGAAAAAAATACTTCTCTTGAACTATAATATATCTAGATAACATTAAAAGAAATAAATTAGGCGGTATAGCCAAGTGGTAAGGCAGTGGTTTGCAAAACCTCTATACCCCAGTTCGAATCT
>RCNB010001101.1_pt1 | contig 21888 bp, 16 predicted proteins | sample 2041321 | NCBI WGS metagenome assembly RCNB01 (sample SAMN09708232, study PRJNA481090) | Marine sediment metagenome, whole genome shotgun sequencing project. | reverse complement strand
AAAATGACATTAAAAAAGACCTATATCACCGAAAATTCGGGGATATAGGTCATAGTTCAAGATTCTCTTAGCTTTTAGTGGACTTTGGAAAACTATTCCCCGTCCTTTTCAGGATGCTCTTCTTCACCCTCTTTAGCAGGATGCTCTTCTTCACCATCTTTTGCAGGATGTTCCTCCTCAGCGGCCGCATCTTCTGTAGGATGTTCTTCACCTTCAGGGTGCTCTTCCTTCGCTTCAGTGTTTTCCTTTTTTTTCTCTTCCCTACAAGAGCTCAACGTTCCGGCTGCAACGAAGGCAAATAATAGCATTACCAAAGTAAAGTATTTCAGTTCTTTTAATCGGCTCATAATATCAGTTGTTTTATGAATTAATAAATCAAGTAGAACGCATTTTACGCACTTAATCCGGTTAAATATAGCAAATTTTGTCCGAAGCCCCGAAACTAGAGCAAAATTTATAAGGCTTATAACAACGGAATGGTTTTTATCTCCTGCTTTGAATACGTTCTATTTTGTGTGGAAAATTTCAAGAGTCGTAAACCTATATACAGGCATGTATAACTTGAGCTTCGGATAAAAGTAGAACAGAACTTAATAGAGAGGTCTACAAGACCTTTCATTTTTTTTAACCGCCGCAATACTGGCTTTGTTTAGTAATTAACTTTCTAGGCCACTACTTGAGGTCTCCTAAATTCTTAAAGATTCTCTAGCTGCCAAAAACTGTAGCGTGTAAAAAGATTCTTCTAAAAACGCAATGACCTTGACGCAGGAAATGCGTGAATACCATTAAAAAAAATAACAATCAATGGACAAACACGTATTATGCAACCCAATCCCGATAGCTATCGGGAGTAAGGGCCTGACACCGAGAAACGCGGTGCATGAACGCGTGTATCGTACTATTGATAAGGTCTGTACGTAAATGTAAACGGAATAAAAAGGAATACATAAGGCCTCTATTTATAATAAATTAAAAAGAAGTCAATTAAAATGTTGTATGTCAAAAAAATGGTATCATATTTGCATACTAATAAATATTATTATAAATTTAATTACATTACAATGAGTAAAGGAACAGTAAAATTTTTCAATGACGCCAAAGGATTTGGTTTTATAACTGAAGAAGGTGTTGAAAAAGATCACTTTGTACACATTTCTGGATTGGTTGACGAAATTCGTGAAGGTGACGAAGTTGAATTTGATCTACAGGAAGGCAACAAAGGATTAAATGCCGTGAACGTAAAAGTTATCTAATACATATACTTTAAAGTTTAACAAAACCCCATCAGCAGTGATGGGGTTTTTTTGTGCCCAATACTAATTTCTAAAAGGGGGTGTTGAGTCGTGACAATTCTATGCATTTACAAGCTCAGTTGCGAAGGTGAAAGTTGGTGCAATAATTCTGTTAAATTATACGCATGGAAAAACGAAGCAAATCAATGCAATACCAGCAACTTATGGCATTTAGCATGCCTAATTGATTCAGACAATTTCTAGGAAAATAAAAAACCCTGTATTTACGTCAAGCGGTTCAGAATAAAGGTGTAGTTTCGCCGCTTCTAAAAATGGGGTCTATGAAGCGCATAAGTCAATATAAAAAATTATTTGGTATTGAAAAAGAGCTCGATCTTAAAATACTGAAAACGCGTTACCGTAATTTGGTAAAAGAATGGCATCCTGATAAGTTTCAAGAAGGCGATTCTAAACGTGAAGAGGCCGAGGTAAATAGCCGTAATATAATTAATGGTTATCATTTTTTGGTGAGTATAGCCCCTGAAACCATAGCAGCAAACTTAGAAGCCTATACCGAAACCATAACAAATTCTGGAATAGCAGATTACGTTCACAAAGGTTTACTACTAGAAATTACCTTTTTAGATGGAACGACTTACGAGTATTTTGGGGTCACGAAGCCCATATATATGAAGATGGTTAATTCTAATAAATTGAATCGTTTCGCTAAACGCGCCATCTATCCTAACTTTACCTACAGAAAATCAAAACGTACGTTACAAGAGGCGTAAAATGAAAAGTAATTTCTGATTGCCACCTGATGATTACTTTTTCATTCTCTTTTTAAAAAGGAATTCACACACCCATTTACGAAATTCTCGCATTTCGTGTACCTATCTTTACTTAAATCTATTTTATGTCAAAACAGTTCTCCGATTTAGGAATTAACGAACAAATACTACAAAGTTTAGTCGATTTAAATATCTCCATTCCCACAGATATTCAAAAGAAAACGATTCCTATACTCTTACACCAAAAAGAAGATGTCGTTGCTTTGGCGAAAACGGGAACAGGCAAAACTGCAGCATTCGGGTTGCCGCTACTGCAATTAATCGATCCAGAAAATACCGAAGTACAGGCATTAGTATTAGCCCCTACGAGAGAATTAGGACAACAAATTCATGCGAACTTGACGTCTTTTAGTGCTCATTGTCCGTCTATTTCCATTGCTTCTGTTTGTGGAGGTATTCCCATAAAACCTCAAATAGAACGCTTAAAAAAAGCAACACATATTCTAGTAGCTACTCCGGGGCGATTGATTGATTTAGTCCAGCGTAAATCCGTCAGCATTCAAAACTTAAAGTATTTGGTTTTAGATGAAGCTGATGAGATGGTAAACGCATTAAAAAAAGATCTAGATATTATTGTTGCCAAAATACCCAAATCAAGAAGAACGCTATTGTTTACAGCAACCATGCCGGGCGCCGTAAAACAATTGGTGCAGAATTATATGTCAAAACATGTGGTGCACCTTGAAGCAGATATGGCAAAGCTTGGTCATCAAGGTATCGATCATCAATACGTGGTAGTCGAACCCATAGAAAAGCTAGAGGTATTGCTTCACTTTCTAAATACCAAAGAAGGGGAGCGCGGTATTATTTTCTGTAAAACCAAGGCAGCCGTTAATAAACTAGCGAAAAAACTAGCCATAAACAAATTCTCATCAGGCGCTATTCATGGTAGCTTAACCCAAGGGATACGCGACCGGATCATGGGGCAATTCAGGGAAGGCTTTATCGATATTCTAGTAGCTACCGATTTAGCCGCCCGTGGCATTGATGTTAAAGAAACTTCGTACGTTGTGAATTACCATCTGCCAGATACTTTTGAAGCTTATGTGCACCGAAGTGGCAGAACGGCTAGGGCAGGAGCAAAGGGACTCTCTTTAAGTATCATACAACAAGATGAAGTTACAGATATTCCTGATTTTGAAAAGGAGTTGGGTATAACTTTTAGTGAATTCAAGAAGCAAGACGCAGCAACTAGGGAAGAAACTAATTTGGTGTTGTGGGCTAAAAAAATATTTAAGACCAAGCCAAACAGAAACGTTTCTGAGGAAACTAAAGAAAAAATAAAAATCCTATTTCATCATTTAACGAAAGAAGAGTTGATGGAAAAAGTGCTAGCCGACCACGTAACGAAGAGCACGGCTACGAATTCAAAAACAACGGTTTCCAAAAAGAAGTAACACCAATGGCCAATAGCATTCGAAAACAACAAGATATTTTAGAAAAATTAAAAATAACTGCATTGAATCCAATGCAAGAGGAAGCCATCGCCGTCATTGAAAAAACGACGAATACAGTTCTTCTTTCCCCAACGGGCACAGGCAAGACTTTGGCTTTTCTATTGCCTATTATTGAAACATTGGATGCAGAATGTACTCAAATACAGGTGTTGATTCTCGTGCCTTCTCGAGAACTTGCCATACAAATTGAACAAGTAGTTCGAAATATGGGTTCAGGTTTTAAGGTAAATGCGGTTTATGGTGGCAGACCCATGTCTAAAGATAAAATCGAATTAAAACATATTCCGGCCATTTTAATAGGAACACCGGGCAGGATTGTAGATCATTTTAGCAACGACCGTATTTCAAAAACACGTATTAAAACACTCATATTGGATGAGTTTGATAAGTCGTTAGAAACAGGTTTTGAGACAGAAATGAGAGCCATCATAAAACAATTACCTCATTTGAACAAACGCATTTTGACCTCGGCGACACAGGGTGTTGAAATTCCCGGTTTTGTGCGATTAGATCAACCTACGATTATCAATTACTTAAAAGACAAAAAAGTATCTAAACTCGCCATTAAAACTGTGGTTGCAGCTGACAAAAATAAGTTGCAGACCCTAGTAGGTTTGTTGCTTCACATCGGCAATGAACCCGGAATCATTTTTTGTAATTTCAAAGACAGTATTGAACAAGTGCGTGCGTATTTGGATAAAAATGGCATCAATTACGCTTGTTTTTCTGGTGGTATGGAGCAAAGAGACCGAGAACGTTCTTTAATTAAATTTAGAAACGGCACCTGCCAAGTACTTATCGCTACTGATTTAGCGGCAAGGGGTATCGACATTCCAGAAATGAAATATATCATTCATTACGAACTTCCTAGAACTGTAGAAGAGTTTACTCACAGAAATGGTCGAACAGCTCGTGTAAATGCAAAAGGTACAGCCTATGTTCTGCAATGGGAAAAGGAGCGGTTGCCCGAGTTTATCAAAAAAGATAAACCGTTAGATATTTCTAAAAAAGCGCCCCATAAAAAACAATTTTGGAAAACCCTATTTATTTCAGGAGGAAGAAAAGATAAAATCTCAAAAGGCGATATCGCTGGCTTATTTTTTAAACAAGGTGCAATCAACAAAGACCAATTAGGCATCATTGAATTAAAACAGGATTGTGCATTTGTTGCCGTTCCGCTCACGATTGCAAATGAATTGGTCAAAAAATTAAATAATACGCGATTGAAAAAGAAAAAGGTTCGTGTAACGGTAGTTTAGGAGTATACTTTCGCTAATTTTTTGAAAAATAGCAGTCTAAAAGTTACCGTAAGTTACCTGATTTGTAATCCTAAGTACATTGAAATTTGAATAAATATTATGTACTTTTGCAAACTTAAAAATTTGCTTAAACGGTGATAGCTTTCAGCTTTATAAAGCTATTTCCTACAAATTGCTTTAATCTAAAAATTAGATAACATTATGAAAAAACTTAAATTAATTGCTTTAATAGCAGTCGTTGCCTTGGCAGCCTCTTGTTATTCAGACCCAGAGCAAAATAGTCTGTCTTCAGATTTGGTGGTGGCTTCCGATCGAGACTTGCAAGCTGACTTTCAAAACTTTATGACGTATCATATCTCTGATACCATTCCAAACATTACCGACGATAGAAATGATTCTATTTTGGTAGGTCCGGACGCCCTTGAAATCGTCAACAAGATCAAAGAAAATATGAACGGTCTTGGGTATACTTTTGTTGAACGAGATCAAAATCCTTCTTTGGGCCTGGTACCTGCGGTAGTTAAAATCACAAACGTCGGTGGTGCATGTACCGGATGGTGGGGTGGTTACCCTGGGTACCCTGGAGGCGGATGGTGGGGATATCCCGGATACGGTTATTATTATCCTTACTGTGGGTATTATTCGTATAACACAGGTAGCCTTACCATTGATATGGTTGACCTGGTAAATACAGATGAGACTACAAATTTAAATGCAGTTTGGACCGCAACCTTGTTCGGAGTTTTGAGCAGTAGCGGAGATACCAATGTAGACAGGGCGCTTAAGGGAATAGACCAAGCGTACAAACAATCAACTTACTTACTACAAAACTAAACAACATGAGAAAGTACACATATACATTTGTTTTGGGCCTCATTTTTTGTGCTTCGGCCACTGGGCAAGAAGAAAGAACACAAGTCCCGTTTCTTGATCACAATCAATTTTTGGTAAGCTGGGATATAGCCATTCCTACTTCTGATTATATTGACAAAGTTAGTTTTAGTGGGTTTCGTTTTGAGTATCGTAATTTACTAGACGCCAATTGGGCCTGGGGCGTTTCGACCGGTTGGAATTCATACCGACAAAATGTCGATCAACGATTATATGAAACTCCCGATGGTTCTAGAGCGGTATTTACCGACATGGTGCGGAAAGTTTTTGAACTTCCGATTACGGCTAATGGCTATTATTTTTTAGATCAATCTGCCGAGTTCAAGCCATATGCAGGCCTAGGGGTAGGTACGATGTATTCGCAGCAAGAATCGTTCTTCAATATTTATGTTATCGAAGAAAACAATTGGGGGTTTTTAGTGCGACCTGAACTAGGGTTTCAGTATGAATTGGATTACAGCATGGGTTTACAAGCTTATGTTGCCTATAGTTATTCTACGAATAAAAATGATGGTTTTCGTATTGATGGCCTTCAACATGTATCTATTGGAGTAGGTCTTTATTGGTCGTACTAGCTACCATTTGCCTTTACAGGCTAGTTGATGCAACTTTGTATTAGCTATTTTAAGATTTCAAAAAACACCCAGGTATTTTCTTGGGTGTTTTTGTTTTAGGACAATTTCATTCGAGTCTTACTCGTAAAACAACCTATGGGTAAAATTTCAATTTAATAAATTGGATATTGATACAACAATGCCCTGAAGATAGCCGCTGTAGCCAAAAAAACACCCTCGTTTTGATAACAATCCGTCTTTTTAATCATGAAACAAAGAAATTTTTTATTGACTTAGTGCTTTGACTACTAGAGGGCTGGCCTAGCAAATTGCTGATGTTTATTTCAATACTTTTCGAGATGCTCTTCCTGTTCGTGTCATTGGGCTTGTTCTCAAAAGGATCTTGAAGAATAAGTGCTTTTTTTTCTGATAAAAGAAAAGACGTGGTAATCCCATATCAGTAAAGGAACTTCATAGTAATATCGTAACACTTGTAAAGATGTTGCCAAAATAACCACAAAAAGATAGCTGAAGACTTCGAGAAATAATCGATTTTTTTTGAAAACATATTGTTTTTAATGCGTTCTGCCTACCCCGTAGATTAACGTGATCTGACCAAAGTACTATCTAATTATTTCTATTGAAATGAATTGGTCGAAAAATTAAATAATACGTGATAGAAAAAGAAAAAGGTTAGTGTAACGGTAGTTTAAGAGTACACTTTCACTACTATTTTAAAAAAAAAATCAATCTAAAAAATAGGTAAGTTAGCTGCATAATCTATATCAAACCCAGTAGAATTCCTTTTATTTTCTTAGTTATTTTAATCCATTTCTAATTTGTTTGAGGGAAACACCTAACAGTTTTTGTGAAATACTATCGATAACCGATTTGTCTCCTTTAAAATGATACATGCGCTGCGTGTGGGTATAACTTTCATTGGGTTTAAGCAGAAGCGCTGGCGATGAACTTTCTAGCTCATAGAAAGGCCCTAATTGATTGCCATCTTCCAATGGGCCATCATTATAGGCGTTAATAACGTCGCCCGAAAACGGATTTTTTTGAATCTCCCAAGCTGAGTTCACATAGTTATCCTTTGAATCAGGTGGGTCAATTTCTAAAATGGTAAGTACCGTATTTTCCGCATCATAACTGCCCACATATTTGATGGCACGTTTTGGAGAAATCCCGATTTTTCCTCTGCTTTTGCCATCAGCCTTAAAGAATACCGCACTTTTGGTGGACACTAGTCTGTCTTTACCTATTTCACCAAAGTAATCATCGTTTACCGCTGGCCCCAAAATGATTTTGCTACCTTGTTTGATTGGAGCCACGATAGCGACCTCAGGAGATGGGTTTAACATACAGAGCATCCAGATGGATATTGCTCCCGTTTCGCCCGACCAAGAATTACCGCCTATATTTTTCAGTGTATTTTTAGTCTCATAGGCCACCGAGGAATAATTAATATCACCTAAACCTAAATTAGCGGTTATACTTTTTTCGGAGAGCAGAGAAACTGTACGGACAATATCCAACGAAAACCTAAACCCAGACCGGTTAGTCAATTCCGTTTGTTTGTGAAAAGAGACACTCATATCATCCTGCGAAACCATTTCAAAAGGTTCTGTATCGATTACGGACGGCACTCGCCAATTTTCAAAATCAAAGGAAGCATTTTCTGGAAAGTATAAAGCAAATTGCCCACCTTCTGGCCCTAACCAAAAACGCTCTTCGCCACCAAAGGCATTGAATTGAGAGTTGATTTTCTTTGATGCAATTAAGTCGTGGTTGATCCAACCAAAACTTAAGCCCTTATCACCACCCAATGTGCTAGTCATGATTCTGCCCTGTAATTCAGGGGAAATGATGATACCCGAACTGTCGGCATCGCTCTCCAAAACAATAGTGTTTCTATAGTACCGCTTTAGAAACCTTTTATCGTAACCAAAAGTACCTTTTTTAAAACGTTGGGCGTTGGGGTCTTTTTTAGATACATCATAACGAATCAAGTAGCAATCTGAACCGTTATGAATCATAGAAATGCCCCAATCTAATGTATTGGCTTCTCCCCCTGTCAAATCAGCACGATAAGCACCAGGGGCAAAAGGTCGATTTTCAACCTTAATTGATTTTTTGTCAGTTATAAAATCAAAGCCCGTTTTTGAATATTCTAAAGTCGAGGAAATCGAGGCCAAGGTGGCAACACCATCTCCCTGTCTCCATATCATCACTTCGTGGCTCTTATCCAAAACAGGAGTTTGATGTTTAACATAAGGGCCCTCAGGTTTATCGGCTACTGCAACTCCCATTTGGGTATGTTTCGGCCCAGCTTCGTTATGTTTTCGGCTCCTTCCCTTGTAATATAAAAGATATTTGCCATTTTGATGGAGTAAGGCCGCATCGTCTATTCGGTAACTATCAAATTTGTCAGGCACTGCGCTTATTTCAAGTATCGGTTTGCCAAAACGCTTAAAAGGGCCATAGGGGCTGTCGGCAATGGCCAATCCCAAAGCCGTAATATCGGTCGTCGAATTATTTTCGAATACGCCGTCAGTTCTTCCAGGTGTTGGTTTTACCCCCGTGTAGAATAGATAGTATTTGCCCTTAGATGAAATAATATTCGGTGTAAATACAGCTTGAGAATCAAAGTTGCCTTTTTTTCCAACACCTAAAATCTGTCCTTCTTCTTTCCATGTATATCCTTTGTCATTTGAAGTGGCATACCACAAATCACCCCAATATCCGGAAGCCTTACCAATTACTTTGGTGTAATAGATGTAATACATGCTATCTATTTTAATTATATCGCTAGGATCTCTTCTTGTAATTCCCTTTTCAAAACCTATTCCAGAGACTTCGCTAAAACTAAAGTCAACAGGTATCAAGCTAGAATTGATACGTTTTGATTTTATTGGAGCTTCCTTGCAGCTAATTACTAAGAAAGCACTAAACAAAATAGTAATGACACTAACTTTTTTAATCTTGAACATCTATTTCAAAAATGGTTTATACGTAAACCTACGGAATATATCTACATGGCAGCTTACGGCTTATTGGTTTGATGAAGGGCGAAAACTACTTTTTAAAGTTTCAACTTTGCGCCTCAATAAGCTCTAGGTCGAGTTCGTTAAAATTATTTACTGCCTTTACCAATGGTTTCAAACAATTGGTTGGTTTTTATTGCGAATTCGGCCAGTTTTTCAATTCTGTAATTTGGTTTGCCTACCAAGGTCAGATCAGTTGAGATCGATTGCTATTCTATGATCTTATAAAATGGTTCTTATGCCACGGCAATGTTGATAATCCTTATGTCGACATTGAATCTTAGATGCTCGACCAATTAGGAAATTTTTGTATGTATTATCTCGCTATCGACAGTGTTGTTGTTGAAGAACAATACCCTAATATTGGTATTGTTCCATTTGGGGGGTTCGATTATAAATCGTACAATATTCAACATCATCTCGGCATTCTTACTGTCCGTTTCCCCCACCAAAGATCAACGGTTCGATAATTGCCATCCAAATTCCTAAAATATGAAACAAGCACTTGAATTATTCTCCTTCTATTCCAACATACCGAGCACGTTCCATAAAGTATTCCTCAAAGCGTTTTAGCATTGGGTGCATATTTTCGGAATATAAAACATACTGGCATTTTCTGATGCTTTGTGTTATCGCAATCATGGCGGTATATTCTGATTTTTGTGCTAAAAAATCACCATCGTCTATACTACATATTTTTAATTGAGAAGTACTTACACCATTTAATAAAAACAGTCTATGCAAGGTTTTTGGAGTGGTAATAAGAATGTCGATTCCCTCAAAAATTTCCGACTTTTGAACGTCAATATGTAGCTCTTTATATCCTACATACACTCTAAGTGAACTATACTTTGTGTATTCTAAGAAAGCAGCGTATAATTCTAGTGCTTTCGTCTTATTTTCAACAATTACGACGGCCCTTGGTGCGTTTCCCTCAGCCTCACATTTTAATTTATGCAGGGTAGTAAGTATTAAGGTCGTGGTTTTTCCGCTGTCTTTAGGTGCAGTACAAAATACGTTAGCTCCACTTTTAATAACGGGAATACTACTTTTTTGAAAAGAGGTAGGGTTTTCTATAGCCAGACGTTCTAACACCTCAAGCAAGTGGGAATGGAACTTTTTAAATGACATATCTTTATACTACTAAAATTACACTGCAGAACCGAAATGCTTCGATGTGACAAATATACTACCAATGAACGGCAAAGATAAAAGAAGGTTTTTATAATTTGCTTTTGAAACTGGAACAAATTCATTGACTGGGAATTTACGCTGATACTAAATCGTAAAAGTTAGCCCAAAACTCAAATTGGAGGATCGATCACTATCCGCGTTGGGCGAAAAACTACTATAGAAGTAATTAAAAAGGGTAGAAAGGCTTATAGTTTTGGTGATGGGTAGTTCAGCCTTTAGTTGGCACAATATCCTGTGGTTACTAATGTTACGATACAAGGGTTGAAAATAAACGGTTCCTGTCAAATCAAACCTGGTCTTTTTAAAAGATTGGTTTACAGATAGATAACTACTATTTCGGTGATTATAAAACTGTTCATTAATGAGGTCTATTTCTTCCATTTCATACATATATGAATTTCCAAAATAGGCTTTTGTAGTTTCATTTGAAATGAATTTTAACCGAATTCCTGCACCGATAAGATTTCTATTGGTAATGGTTAGCAAGGTGTTTTTCTGATTTTGAGCGAAGGCTTCCAACCGAAAAAGATCTGTTAGTTTTTGATTATAGCGGACATGAAAAAACCAAGAATTCTGGAAATCCTGATCTTCACTCCGAATTAATTTATAATTGCCGACTAAAAAGAAGATTTTGTTTAAATCCTTCGACTTAAATTGTGTTGTCACATTCGAACTTATTTGAAAGATATAATCCCCATTGGTATCGGTATAATCAAATAAAACATCACTTTTTAAGGCAAACCGAACGGAATCCTGTTGCATCCGTTTGGATTCGATATTTACCAGTTGACCCAAGGCAGTACCATTAATACAAATAAAAATAAAGGGGAGTACTATTTTCAGCGTTCTCATAACTGCTTTCTCTTCTCGCAGTTGATAAAGGTATTCAAAATTAACAGAGAAAAAAGAAATCAACTACCATAACATTTTTATAGAATGTCGTACTATAATACTGCAAATATTGATAATAGAAATTTTAAACAAAACTATGATGTACGGTTTTTAGTCTGGTCCTGTAGTTAATAAATTAGTTTAATCATTAAAGCAATAACTATGAGTACAGGTCTTGTACTTTCCGGAGCTGGAATAAGAGGGGCAGCCCATATCGGGGCCATTAAAGCATTGGAAGATGCTAGCTATATAGCCCACACATATTCGGTTACGAGCGGTGATGCTATAGTCCGGGTTATTATATGCGGGTGGTATCCGCTGGAAGAAATTATAGATTTTTTCAAGGGTATACCCATATTCTAGGCGAATAGATATGGCATCCGCCACTTTTCCACAAGTTTTTCCCAATAAACATTTATGGTTCATTTGATGTGGATGTTAAAGTTCTTAAACACTTTCCGGTAGAATCTCTTAAAATTAATTGCGATAAAATAAATCGGCAGCTAATACATGCGTCATCATGATGTTTCAAAGTCTGTATCATCTGAAATTGTGGCCCAATAACATCAAGTAAGGTTTAAAGGTCCAGCATCTATAGGTTTGGAAAGTGCTTACTCTTGGTTTGATGAAGGTCGAAAAACTGCTTTTTAAAATTTCAACTTTGCGCCTCAATAAAATCCAGGTCGAGTTCGTTAAAATTAGTCGCTGCCTTTACCAATAGGGTAGATCCAATAGTTTCAAACAATTGGTTGGTTTTTATTACAAATTCGGCCTGTTTTTCAATTTGGTAATTCGGTATACCCACCAACGTCAAATCAGTTGTAGCCGATTGCTTTTGTATGATCTTATAAAATGGTTCTTGTTCCACGGCATTGTTGATAATCCGAATGTCGACATTGACCCTTAGATCCTCGACTAATTTGGAAATTTTCGAATGTATTATCTCGCTATCGACATTGTTATTGTTAACGAACAATACCCTGATACTGGTATTGTTCCATTTGGGGGATGCGATTATAAATCGAGCAATATTCAACATCATCTCGGCATTCTTACTGTCCGTTTCCCGCCACCAAAGATCAACGGTTCGATAATTGCCGAATTTGGTTTTCCTGTCAAAATCCAAATACAATAAATTATAGTCCAAATGGAGTAAAGTCTCGGTCATCTTGGCGTATTCCCCTGAATTTTCGAGTCCTTTTGGCCATCCCATCATGATGGTATTGGGCTCGACCCCGGAAAACCCAAAAACCGTGGCAATATTCGTAATACCATTGTAAATGTTGTCCACTTTCAATTGCCGTCCGAAAATACCGAGTTCCTGAAAAGAGTCACTTCGCACGACTTGCTCCGTTTTAGTAAAAGGGGTATCATTCTTGGTATCGACGATGAGTTTAAAATTAGTAACGATCCCTGTACGCCCCGAGACGGTTTTACACAACTCCAACAAATAGGATCGATGATCGCTTCTACCACTGAACAGGATAATATTTGGATTCCAATTCGAATTTTCGTCTACCTTGGCATCTATCTTTTTTAATCCTTTGTTGACCACATTTTCCCAAACACTCCGCCATACGTCATTCGATTGTAGCTTTACTTCCTTGCGTTGCAGGCTAAAGTACAATCCTCCAATTACAGCAAATGAGACAAACATGGCAATCATATCCAACTTGAACATGACAACAAAGCAGGCACTAAAACCGAGCAGGCCGATCCAGCGTTTAATTTTAAAAGAGGGCTGAAAATCTGGATTCGCCCAACTTTCCAGAAAATATGAAATATTGATAAAGCCATAAGCGGTAAGGTAAAACATAGAAACCACGCGTGCGATAACATCCAATTCCCCTATTAAAATTCCGGCCTCGGCAATAATAAATACCATCAACAGTGCATTTACCGGTTCATTGTTTTTACCCTTTCCTTTGCCAAATACATGGGGGGTTACCCTATCAATAGACATGGCCTGTAAAATTCTGGGGCCTCCAAGTATGCCGCCTAGCGCTGAAGATAATGTGGCTCCCCAAATTCCCGCAACTACGGCTGGTGCAAATAGGGCAATCTTCATTAAAATATTATAATCTGTTTTTAATACTTCCGAGTTGATCGAATAGGCCATAAACACAGCAAGGCCAATATAGATTACAAGCCCTACCCCAATGGCCCATAAAGTACCCATGGGAATAGATTTTTTAGGATCTTTTAAATCCCCACTCATAGCGATACCAGCCGTAAAACCGGTCACGGCCGGGAAAAATACAGCAAATACTACTTCCATCGGCACGGCTCCTTCGGTTGACAGTAAGTGGATTGATTGTGGTGCAAACTCCGATGACCCAAAAAAAATGGCGGCCATGGAAATAACAATGGCCGCCAGAATAAAATACTGTGCTTTTAGGGCCAAGGAAGTACTAATTAGAGCCAGCCCGGTTAATGCTATCAAAGCGATGGTTGCTGTTATTCTGAAATCATTGGCAGACATGCCAATTCCGAAATACGCATTAAAACTTTCTGAAAAACCAATTAGATAGAGGGCAATAGAAAAAGCGGTACCTACATAAAGGGCTATCCCAATAGAGCCTCCAATAGGAACCCCCATACTTCGTGATAGTACGTAATAGATGCCGCCGGCCCCGATCTTTTTGTCAGTTGCTACGGAAGATACGCTCAAGCCCGTAGTCACTGAGATGACATGAGCTATTAAGATTATTATTATAGCGCCCAATAGGCCCGCATTACCAACTACCCAGCCTAAACGCATGTACATGATAACCCCTGCAATAGTGAGGAGGGAAGGGGTGAAAACACCGGCAAAAGTGCCAAACTTCTTCTTTTCGGACATGGGTTACGGTCGATGGATTGTGAATCTCCACAAAAGAACGAAAATATAACCAATATTTTTAAGCGAGTCGGCGCATCGGAATTATTTAGCACTTCACAATTCGTTAATGTTTTTTAAAAAGGGTTTTTTTCTAAGGTTATGAACTGATGAAGGAGGGTCATGAATTTCTTATTATAAAATACCCGACAATGAGTACATGGCTTTGGTATAGGTGATTTTTTGGGCCTGCTAGAAGCGTTGAAAAGTGTGCTTCCCAATACAATAATTCTGACATTTTGAGTACTAAAGGTCTTCTTACAACGTTGTAGCTGCACTAAAACCAAAGATATGACCTCATTTAAATCACTTTTGATACTCGTAATACTTTGTCCTTTCATGCACTTTGCACAAGTGGAAGTCAATTGGAACAAACAAATGCCTACTGATATTCTTTGGCAAGAAGTTACCGCCTTGGGAAATCTCATTGTAAGCTCTAGGGAGGGCTTGATAGGTATGAATACGGAAACCGGAGAAATCAGTTGGAGCAGTCGCGCCTTCGGCAATCTCGGTAGGGATGCCTATGAGGAACTACCAAATAGTCCGTTTTTCACCGTAACCGCCAATAATAACCTGCACCTGATCGATCAGATTAGTGGAAAGGAAGTTTTTAATTCTGCCAATGCCGGTATTCAAAAGATTACAAGCTATTATCTCTTATATAACTCAGATGCCATTCTGGTTGCCGGAAAAGACCACAACGGGGAACCCTTGATGGTTTCCGTTAAAATGTCGGACGGTAGTCTCTCTTGGTCTATGAATGAAGAATTTGGAAGCATCATCGCTGCCAATGAACTTGCTAACCAAGAACTGCTCATCGTAACGCTATTCAATAACTATAAGCTCAATGCTAATACAGGGGATATTATTTGGAAGAAAACGATTTCCAAGGAAGCTGCTCAAGTCGATAAAATGGGTGCGTTTGGGGCCTTGTTAAAAGAGGCCGCAAATAACATATCGAAAGACATGGATATACAACTTCGCTTTTATAAACCGGAGGGCGGCGATGTCTTTTATTTGGGTTCGCAACAGGAGCGTCAATCTGGGATGACCAGTTCTTTAGGTACAACAACGGTCAATTATACGAACCATTATAATGCCTATAATATCAATGATGGCAGTTTAGTCTGGAACGAAGATCTAGAAGTAAATGGTGCTTTGGGGCAGGTTAGCTTCTTGGAGAAAGGATTACTGGTATTACCAGATGATGGCAACCGTACTAAAATAAACCTATTCGATTACGATACGCAAGAAGGTCTTTGGGGAAAGAAGGGGCGTGGTATTGCTATAAAGGGTGGGGTATATGACTATATGGATTCCGGTGATGGAATTCTACTTGTAACTCGGACCGCAAACAAAGATTTCTTGAATTTTCTGGACCCCACGGCAGGTGCCATAACATTTCAAAAGCCCGTAAAGGTAGATGGCACCGTCGTCGGTATTGTGCCCCTTGAAAACTCAATCTTATATATTACCACAACATCTATGAACATACTGGATCAGCATTCGGGTATGCTTAAGTGGAAGAAAAGTATTCAAACTAGTCCAGAGCTGACCACTGAGCATGACGGTAAAATCTACGCTTTTGATTATAAGTCCGGCTCAGTAAAAGTGGTGAACCTGGCTACGGAAGAAATAAGTGACCTATCACAGGTGGCGCTGCAGTTTCAGGGTAAGGAAGCACCACAGCAGCTTGAAATCGTGGAAGATGGTATTTTTGTGCATTCGGATCAGAATGTGGCCAAATACAATTTTGATGGATCCCTTAGTTTTCAGGAATATTATGCCGCCCCTCGGGAGCAAGCGTGGAAACGTGCCTTATTGTATGCTTCCTCGGTTAGGGCTGCATATATCGGTGCCTCTTCTTACTATGTGTCAGGCGCCATGGCCGCTGCAGAAAATGACGTACGCCAAGAAGACGCCCTTGCAGGGGATATGGTGGCCCAAGTGGGCGATGCCTATGGTGAATTAGGTAATGCCGCTTCAAGTTATGCCGTGTCCGCCTTCAAACAAGCCAATGCGAGGCTCAAAGCGACAAAAGCAGGTAGAGATTTTATGTTCATAATGTCCAAAAACGAAAAGGATATTGTCTTGTTAAAAGTGAGTAAATTAACAGGAGAAATTGAAGGCGAAATAAATCTTGGTAAGGATCGCGAACCTATTTATGCCTTAGATGATATTACAGGTCAGGTGTATTACCGCTCAGGTGATGCCGCGCTGACTTCATATATGGTGCGCTAGAAGCGATTTTTTTAAATCTTCAAAAGCCTCATTATAGCAAGAAAAGGGAAGCCCATTGGGCATTCTCTTTTTTTATTGGTTGCTGTGATGGGCGTATATAGTACCTCACTTTATTTGGCCAACACTATGGCCCTCGAATTTTTTAAAAAGGCTGTATCGGTCTAAACTTGCAGCATAAATACATGTTCCTGTCATAGGCGAAAAAAATCACCTGAAGAATTCGTGCGTAATTATTTAGTATATTAATAACTTCTACTGCATTCAATTATTAATTTTGAAAGTAGTTGAATCCTTATTCCAAACATCTGATACTACAAATATCGTCTTGTTTCCCAATGAAAATTACGGAGAATAAGCTATTTGTAATTTGTGTCTTGGAACTATGGATTCAGTGACGCTAAAAGACTTAGTTTTTAAATTTAAATGTAATTCGCTAAATGAAAAGATACCCCAGTATATTCAATGATGTCATCGGCCCTGTTATGCGGGGTCCTTCAAGTTCCCATTGCGCGGCTTCTTTGCGCATTGGTCGTATGTGTCTCGATTTAATGGATGGTGACATCAAAGCCGTAAATATTGAGTTCGACCCCAATGGCTCGTTGGCCACCACGGATCGGACATGGGTTTATTCGGCGGATTTATGGGATGGGAACCGGATGAGGAGCGCCTACCAAATTATTTGCAGGCTATTGAAGAAGCCGGGATTCAAATTGAAATTAAAATTCACCCCATCGGGGCCACGCATCCTAATACCTATAAGATTACACTAAAAAACAATAGCGAAACCCGAGAGGTAATCGCCATTTCAACTGGCGGTGGCATGATTGAGCTTATTGAAATCGACGGGGTAGCTGTATCAATGGCTGGAGATTTTTATCAGACCTTGGTCTATTGCAAATCGCCTGCAAATCTTATTTCCCATATTGAACAATCCTTTGATTGTGATGAGATTACGCTGCGTGAAGGAAGGTCTTCCTTCATTGAAATAAAATCAAGTCAATTTATTCCAGAAAGCCTAGAAGCAGCACTTCTAGAAATGAACGAGGTACTTTTTATTAAAAAAATAAAACCAGTACTTCCGATTATGGCACGTAAGAATCTTAGGGTTCCTTTTATCACCTGCAATGAAATGCTTGAATACAATACCGACAAGGGTCTTGAATTATGGGAGTTGGCCGTGGCCTATGAAAGTATGCGGGGCAATATTTCAGAAGAGGTTGTTTTTGAAAAGATGCGTTCGATTTTAAAAATCATGCAGAATGCCATTGCCCTTGGTTTACAGGGAACGAAATATACCGATCGTATTCTAGGACCGCAATCCTTAACTTTTCAGGAAAGGATGGATGGAAAAAAATTAGTAGAGGGCGATGTGCTGAACCAAGTTATTCTTTACACTTCTGCTATGATGGAAGTCAAAAGTTCTATGGGCGTGGTAGTGGCAGCACCCACTGCAGGGTCATGTGGGGCCTTGCCAGGAGCCATTATTGGTATTGGTAAAACATTGAATCTTTCAGAAGACGAAATGGTCAAGGCCATGTTAGCGGCGGGAATTATTGGAGTTTTCATTGCGGCACACGCCACCTTTGCAGCAGAAGTCGGTGGGTGTATGGCCGAATGTGGATCGGGATCAGGTATGGCTGCAGCAGGTATTGTTGGATTAAAAAAAGGGTCATTAAATCAATCACTATCCGCAGCTTCGATGGCCTTGCAATCTTGCTTGGGCATGATTTGCGATATGATTGCCGATCGGGTGGAGGCGCCATGCCTAAACAGAAATGTGTTGGCAGCCACCAATGCAATTTCTTGTGCGAATATGGCCTTGTCAGACTACAACCATTTGATTCCTTTAGACGAGGTGGTCGAGACCATGAAACGTGTAGGCGATGCCCTGCCTAATGAGCTTTGTTGTACTGGTTTGGGAGGTCTTGCCATCACAAAGACAGCAAAGGAAATAGAGACGAAATTGGCCAATGGGGAAGTCAAGGGTACTAAAACATTTTTTAAGGTTTGTTAAATGAGGGATGTCTTTTTGGCAAGTTATATCTTAAGGTATTTTTCCTTTTCAATTTTCTTATTCCACCTATAAAACAACTATGATAACAGTAATTTGGATTTCCTTGGCCGGTCTAGCGGTCTGGTTTGGTATTGTTTTGGCTAAGGACTTCTTAGCACATCGAAATTCATTAGAGGATAGTAGTTGGTTAAAAACCTCAATTATTGGTTTTGTGGTCAATTTTTTTGATGTCCTTGGTATTGGCGCATTTGCGCCTCAAACCGCCCTTCTTAAATTTACAAAGCAAACCAAGGATAAGCACATTCCCGGCACCATGAATGTGGCCAATACCCTTCCAGTACTGTTACAGGCATTAATTTTCATTACGATTATCGAAGTGGAACCGATAACTATGGTTTTGATGTTTATATCAGCGGCGCTAGGCGCTGTATTGGGTGCAGGTGTGGTCGCTAAACTATCAGAAAAAAAGATTCGATTGATCATGGGTTTTGCCCTATTGGTCACGGCTTTTTTCATGGTGGCCACCAGTATGGAATGGATACAGGGCGGGGGAGAGGCCATTGGTCTCAAAAATGGAAAATTGGCCATTGCTGTAATCGCTAATTTTGGTTTAGGCGCCTTGATGACCGCGGGCATTGGCTTATACGCACCCTGTATGGCGTTGGTTTTTGCCTTGGGCATGTCGCCCCAAGTCGCTTTTCCGATTATGATGGGATCTTGTGCTTTCTTAATGCCTCCGGCTTCGGTTCGATTTATTCGGGAAAAGGCCTATAACAGAAAGGCTGCCGTTGCCATGGCAATTCCGGGTATTGTGGCAGTGGCTATTGCCGCTTTTATAGTAAAGTCATTGCCGTTAGATATCCTTCGATGGGTTGTTATCGCAGTCATACTCTATACTTCAGGCGTGATGTTGCATGCGGGTTTTACAAAAAAATAACTTTTGTTTTAAGGGTAAAACCTGCTACTTTTTCTCAAAATCCGCCTCCATTAGCACCAAGAAATTAGGATCAAGAATCAGCTTTTCAGGTGTGAAATCAACTGAAAAACTAATGCTATTTGATTTTTTATCGATTTGTAACTTTTTGATCAGCTGCAGGTTTTTTTCTTGTCCGTATAGGCCTACCTCCAGTGGCATTTTAAACAAACTACCATCGGTCTGTACTTGATCAAGATTAATCGTTACTTCTTTTTTAGTCGCTTTGAATTGCCATGTTCCTTTCAACTTTAAGGTACCAGGTTGATATAGCCATTGTTGAAAAAAAGGTTGCAGATCCATACCGGAAGCATGCTCCATTTCTCTACGAAAGTCATCCGTGGTAGCGTTTATATCCTTATATTTTTTATAATACGATTGAATTCCTTTCCAGAAAATATCCGTACCAACAACACCGCGGAGCATATGTAGGATCCAACTTCCTTTTTGATAGGTCTGTATGCTGGTTACTTTTGACATATCCGCAAGGTTATCATGAACAATGCGATACCCTGGATTTTTGATATAAAACTCGTCTACGGTTTTTTTGCTTTTTGCGAGCCCTTCCATAAAGGCATCGCGACCATATTCGTGTTCGATGAATAGCAAGGTAAAATAGGTGGCAAAACCTTCACTCAACCAGACATCGTCCCAATCGTATTCTGTGACGGCATTTCCAAACCACTGATGGGCGATTTCATGGATGACGACATTGCGCCACCGCTCATTTCTATCCCCTTTTACGGAGTTTTCGCTATAAAGAATTGCCGAAGCTGCTTCCATACCGCCGCTTACGCTATTCGACTGAATATTGGCCAATTTCTCATAGGAAAAGGGTCCGATTCTATCGCTATAAAACTCCAATGCGCTTTTTGTGGGGATGGCAAAATCATAAAATCCGGCTTCCTTATCTTGAGGGTACACCCATGTTTCAATTGATTTTCCATCAAATTCAGCTACATATTGAACGGCAAACTCGGCAACGCACATTACGTATAGCCAAGTCGCAATAGGCACAGCTTGTTTCCAGTGCGTAAGACGCTCGCCATTTGGTAAATTGCTTTCTTCGACTTTCAACCCGTTTGAAATTACTTGGTAGTGAGAAGGCGCAGTAACTATAAACTCACAAGTGGCCTTGTCATACGGATGGTCAATGGTAGCCAGCCAATTTCGGCCCTTATTGGGCCAATTATCACTGAAAAAAGTACGGTCTCCATACTTATTGTTGGCGATCTTAAGGCCAGTAGCCGGCACACCTTTGTACATTACGGTATAGCTGCTTCGCTGATCTAAAGTAGACGGCGAGGGTAACTGTATGGTCAAGGCATCATTTTCATGCGTGTACTCCAAGGTTTTGTCCTCGAAAACAACCTTACTTACGACCATGCCCTTATTCCCGAGTTTTTCTGAAGTATTGATTAAATCAAGGCGCAAGATGCTTACCCCTGCGGCTAAGTATTTAATATCAATAGTCTCTTCGCACTGAATTTCATCTGAAGTATCTGATACCTTAATTTGAAACCTATAATTTATAGCATCGATATTGGGGTTTTTCGGGTAGGGGTCCGAAAATGGAAATGCCAAGGCAGTGTAAAGTGGTAAAATGAGGAGAATTAGTAAAAGCCGGTTTTGCATACGATAGCGATTCATTGCGTATTAGTATTTCAATTATTAATTTTTGAAAGGTAGTTCGGTGGCTGGGTGGAATTCTGTCAATCCTTTTTCTTGGATCGTCTTTTCTATAGCTGCTATTGATGAAGGCACAAAAGCACTTAAGTTTTCAACACCATCTTCGGTGACCAAGGCAACGTCTTCAATTCGAATGTACAAGCGTTCTTCGGGAACCCAAATCATGGGGTCTATGGTAAAAACCATGCCTTGCCTTAAGGGAATGCGATGAACGATTCCGACGTCATGCACTGCCATACCCACGGGATGTTGAAAATGTCCTCTGAATTTTATTCCTTCTTGTACCGCTTTTAAATACTGCGGTTTGACAAAATCTTTGCCCTTTACATATTGTTTCATATCGGCTGCTGCACCATCCAATACGTCATTCGAAGTTACTCCGGGTTTGATATATTTAAAAAGTGCATCGCGATAGGCGACAATAAAATTATACAAGGTTTTTTGGGCATTGTCAAATTTTCCATTAACAGGCCATATTCGGGTAACATCACTGGTATAATAGCGGTAATCGGGCGCATAGTCCATCAATACCAAATCACCGGCATTAAGCACATCTGTTTTATGAAAATAGTGGCCCATATAGGCATTGGTACCCCCTCCGATAATGGACGAATAGCCATCGCCACGGGACCCGTTTAAGTGGAAAACGTATTTGGCGGCAGCATCGAGTTGGTATTCATAAACACCAGGTTCGGTAGATCGCATGGCTTCCATAAT